>Ga0316192_10001046_pt1 | contig 20360 bp, 10 predicted proteins | sample MerIslwburrow_MG_FD_204931 | JGI IMG/M metagenome (GOLD analysis project Ga0316192, IMG submission 204931) | Coastal sediment microbial communities from Maine, United States - Merrow Island worm burrow | ecosystem: Environmental > Aquatic > Marine > Coastal > Sediment | place: USA: Maine...
CCGACGCCGCCCAGAGCTTCGGTGGTGCGCTGGACGGCGTCCGCGTCGGGGCGAACTCCAACATCACGACCACCAGCTTCTTCCCGGCCAAGCCTCTGGGCTGCTACGGCGACGGTGGCATGGTGTTCACCACCGACACCGCGCTGGCCGACACCATCCGTTCGCTCCGGGTTCACGGCAAGGGCACCGACAAGTACGACAACGTTCGTATTGGCCAGAACTCACGGCTCGACACCATCCAGGCCGCGGTGCTGTTGCCGAAGCTGGCCGCGCTCGCCTCCGAACTTGACGCCCGTGATCGGGTGGCCGATCGCTACAACGAGGCGCTTTCCGACATCGTCGGTACCCCTCGGATCCCCGACGGATCCCGGTCGGCATGGGCCCAATACACCGTCGTCACCGATCGCCGAGACCAGCTGCAGGCCGCACTCAACGGGGCCGGTATCGGCAATGCCGTCTACTACCCGAAACCACTGCACGAGCAGAGCGGCTACCGGCACTTCCATTTCCCCGAGATCGATCTCGATCGCACCGAGCGGCTGAGCCCCCGTGTTCTCAGCCTGCCCATGCACCCCTACCTGAGCGACGACGAGATCGACACCGTCGTTGCCGCCGTGCGCCAGGGACTCACATGACAAGGAGCTAGGAAACCATGAGCAGTCAAACCCGCGACCCCCAGTTGGCTTTCGCCACCGAGGTACTGCTGACCGGCACCAACCCCGCAGACGACGCCGCCGCGCTCACCCCCGCCCTGCTGACCCATGAGGTCGTGCGTATGCGGGTCGACGAGGCACCGTCGGATTTCCGGGCGTATTACGACTCGCTGGTCGAGGCGCTGGGTACTCCGATTGAGATCGCCGAGGACTACGCAACCGGCGGAGCGCCGACCGGTGAGCGCTGGGCCGAAATCCGCTACGACGCTGACATTCCCGACATGGCGGCTTTCCGCCACTCCAAGAATGCCCAGCCGTTCCACACCGATGAGTCCTACGTGTCCTCACCGGCCGGGATCATGTTGTTCTACTGCGAGAACGCGGCGCCCAGCGGGGGCGAGACCAACTACATCTCGGGCCAGGCTCTGGTCGAGCACCTGCGGGCCAACCGGCCCGAGCTGCTTGAGGCACTACTGACCACGAACGTGCGCTTCGAGAAGGCCCAGGACTACAAGGATCGGCCGATCATCGTGATCGACGACGAGGGCCGCGTTGACCTGAACTACAACTACTACTGCGCTGATCTCAACCAGGGCGTGGCCGCGCTGGAGCTCAACCAGCAGTTCCTTGACTACCTACACAACGAACTGCCCCCGGAGTCGGTGCTTTCGATCCAACTGGCGCCCGGTGAGTCGGCGGCCTGGCGCGACGACCGTGTGCTGCATGGCCGCAACGCCTTCGAGGCCCACCACACCAACGATCGACTCATCTGGAAAACTGGCGTGGTTCTCCCGGCGTGAGCATTGCCCGTCGCAGACTTGGCGCCACTGGACCGTGGCTGAGCGAGATCACATTCGGCACGATGAGGATGCCGGCCGCGGTCGATGCCTCGGCGGCCGCCGACCACCTTTGCCTTTTGCATGACCAGGGGATTGACACCCATCACTCGTCCTATGAGTACGAGTCCCATGGTCGATACCGGGAGGCTCTGAGCAAGGCCAAGGCCACGGGACGGGAGTTCCAACACATCGTCAAACTGTCAGAACCCAGCTTCGATGCCGATCGTTTCAACGGCAAACGCCTCAGTGCCCTGCTCGACGCCGAGTTGTCCAGCCTCGACATCGAACAGGTCGCGTCCTTGCAGTGGCTGTTCCGCACCCCCGACGCTCAAAACAGTGAGGGGCGCATCGCCACCATGGCAGAACAGGCCGATGAGATCGGTGCCTGGATCGAAGCTCAGACCAAGGCAGGCAAGGTGGCCAATGTGTCGGTCTTCCCCTACTCGGTCGATTTTGCTACTGCTGCCATCGATCTCGGCCTCAGTGATACCCTGGCCACCTACCTGAACCTGGCCGAGTTGGACTACGTGCCCCTGCTCGACGGCGTCGAGGGTTTCATCGCCATCCGTCCCCTGGCCGGAGGGCGACTCGCGCAATCTGATCCCGACGCCGGTGGGGACCCACCCCCGGGCGCGGTCGATATCAGTGGCGCCTCGGCATATCTGCAAGGGTTGGACACCGCAGCCGAACGGGCGGCCGCCGCCATCTCCTTCTCCCTGCTCCATCCGGCGGTGACCACCACCGTGGTCAGCGTGAGCTCGACGTCGCACCTCGAATCACTGGTGCAGGGAGTGGCCGGCCAGCAACCCGATCAGGCTCGATTCAACGCGATCGTTTCGCAACTGGGTGGTGAAGCCTCGTGACCTTCGTCGTTGGCCTTCCGTCCGTTGACCCTGCGGTGCTGGTGGCGCTGGAAACCGCAACGCCCGGCCCGGTAACGGTGGTGGAGTCGCCGTTGACGGTCGGGGGCCTGGTCGAGCTCATTCCCAGTCACTCCTCCGACCAGAAGCGTCGGCCACTGGTGTGTCTCTTTGGTTTCCCTCCGGGCGGTGTTGAAACTGGCTCCGGCGATGCGGTCGACGGCGATGTGGTCACCGGTGCCGCTGATGATGGTGCCGCTGATGATGGTGCCGCTGCGTTCGAGCTGTTGGGCGCCCTTCAGAGTCTGCTCGATCACGCCCAAGCCGGAGGTATCGGCCGGTTCGTGACGATCACCACGGTCGACGCTGCCGAGCCCGACAGCGACCGGGGCCTGTTCACCGCCGCCGCCGAGCGCCTGACCGTGACCGCCGCCCGTCGGGCCTCGACCACCGGCGGGCCGCTAATGGTGGCCAACGTCGTCCGGTCGGGCAGCGCCGTTGGCCGTGGCGCCGGTTCTGGCCCGGGTCCGGACGAGGCGAACTCCAGCGACGATGGAGCGACCGATCTGACGGCGTTGCTCGTCGTGGCCCTCAGCGGTGACTGCTCACGAGTGGTGCTCGGACCGCCTCCAACGATCCGACCGGTTCCGCTCTCCACTGCCTCTGAGACGGCGCCAGGTCGATGGGGTAGCGATGAGATAGCCGTTCCCGGCCCGGTGACCGGCGTCTGGCAGTCAACGCCCCCGCCCTTGGACTGGCCCGCGGTGGAGGCCGTCTGGCCCGCCAAGGCTGCCGTGGCCGCGGACCCATCCCGCTCCGACGCTTCGGGCGTGGCGGCAGCAGCAGCTGGGTTGCGGTCGCTGTTGTGCCCCCAGCCTGCTCCGTCGATGTCCGTACTGCTCTCGCCGCCGGAGGTGGCCGGTCGTGAGCAGGAGCTTGTTCGAGAAACGCTGGACTCGGGGTGGCTGGCTCCCGCCGGCCCCCAGCTCGACCATTTTGAGGCTGAACTCAGCAACTGGGTCGATGGACAACCAGTGGTTGCCCTCTCCTCGGGGACAGCCGCCCTTCATCTCGCTCTGGTGGTGGTTGGGGTGAAGCCGGGCGATGAGGTTGTCGTCCAGACAGCGACCTTCGCCGCTTCGGCCTTCGCCGTCGTTCACGCCGGAGCGGTGCCGGTGTTCTGCGACATCAACGAGGCCACCGGCAACCTCGACCCCGACCTCCTGGCCGAGTGCCTGCAAGCCCGAGCAGCCGCCGGCCGGCTGCCGAAGGCCGTCGTATCGGTTGATCTCTACGGTCTCTGTGCCGACTACCGACGCCTGCGTGAAGTGTGCGATCGTCACGGCGTACCCCTGATCCAGGATGCGGCAGAGTCGCTCGGCAGCACGGCTGAGGGTACGGCAGCCGGAGCCCACGGCGATCTCGGCATCTTGAGCTTCAACGGCAACAAGATCATCACCACCAGCGGGGGAGGCGCCCTCACCGGACCGCCCGAACTGGTTGAACACGCCAGAAGACTCTCGACCCAGGCCCGCCAACCAGGCTTGCACTACGAACACAGCGAGATCGGCTACAACTACCGACTCTCCGGGGTGCTGGCCTCGCTCGGCCGGGCGCAACTGGAAACGCTTCCCACTCGCATGGCTCGCAAGGCTGAGCTCCATCAGCGTTACGTCGCCGCTCTACCGACCCTTGACTGGTTCCCGTCCGGGGTGACCGAGCGCTGGAACCATTGGCTCAGCGTCGCCCTGTTGCCAGAGCATCTGCCACCCCATTTCGTATGCCGCACCCTGGCCGCGGCTGGAGTGGAGTGCCGGCCGTTCTGGAAACCCATGCACCGTCAACCCGTGTTCAGCCGATCGGAAGCCTGGATCACCGGGCCAGCCGATGGCTGGTACCGGAGGGGCTTGTGCCTGCCCAGTGGATTTGGGCTCACCGATGCCAACCAGGATCTGGTCATCGGCGAACTGCTGCGTGTGCTTTCGGTCTAGCTGGGTCTAGCTGGTTTCGGTCGGGCCGGCCGGTTCTTCCACGGTTGCAGCTGGCTCCTCGTTTTCGCTGTCTCGGTGGTCGTGGTCGTGGTCGCGGTCGTGGTGTCGTTGGATGGTTTCGTTATGGATGACTGAGGCGGTGATCCAGGAGAGATCTTGGAGCCGGCCTCCGTTGATGGGCTCGAGGCGTGTCCTGCCTGGTGCGGATTCCCCGCTCCCGGCATCGAGGTGTTCTCGGGTGTGCCAGTAGAGGGCGTTGACACTCCCGCGGGAGTGTTCGACGGTGGCGAGGTCGCCGTTGGGGGTTCTGAATCTGAACCATCCTCCGGCTTTGGATTCGTTGGTGGGGACTGGTTCGACGGTCCAGCAGCCCTGATGGTCGGCGACCGAGGTGGCATCGTTGGCTGCTTGACCGTGAAGGAGGTCGTGGTGGAACCAGCAGAGCAGAACGAGGTTGCTGAGCTCGGTTGGTCCGCCGTGTTGCCAGTGAACAACGTGGTGGGTCTGGAGGTTACGGGTGGAGCCGCAGCCGGGGAAGCGGCAGATGCCGTGGTCGCGGATCTCCAGGGCGGTTCGGATCTTTGTTGGTATGACCCGGGAGCGGCGTCCGATCGAGAGTGGTCCGCCGTTCTCATCGACGACGGTCATGTTGATTCGGCAATCACAGAGTAGACGGGCAACCGTTGATCGGAGATCATCCCGACGGGAACCAGCCCGATTGTTATCAGGGTTCGGCCGCTCCGGCGATGGCGACTGCTGCTTGTTGAGGTCGGACCGCTGTTGCGGCTCAGGCCGCTGCGCCGACGACGAGTCATCGTTGGGTCGTCGTCGCGACTGTTGCGCCCCTGCGCCGGGCATCGGCGGGCCGGCGGTGTCGGACGGGATTGGCCCTTCAGCGTCGATCGTGTCGATGGGGATGGTGAGCATGACGGTCGTTTCGGCGCCGCTGTCGGTGATGATGGTGGCGAAGGCTCTGGCTCGTAGGGCGGAGTGGCCGCCGTGGTGGTCGATGGCCTGGCGGCGGGTGAGTTCTTTGCCTTGGGTCATGTCGGTGATGAGCTCGTCGACCTTGGTGTCGATGGCAGCGATGACCATGGCCATGGTGTCATCGGCCAGGCAGACTCTCAGGGTTGAGGTGCCGTCGTCGTTGGAGCGAGATGCGGCGAACTGCTTCGCCAGCAAGAGCGCGTCGTCTGGGAGCGCGTCGTCTGGGAGCGCGTCGTCTGGGAGCGCGTCGTCTGGGAGCGCGTCGTCTGATGGGTTCGCATCGCTGTTGGGTGGGATGTTGTCCTGGTTGGATGGGGGTCGGGCGTTGGCGACGCCACTGCAGATTTTGTCGAGTTGGGACGCGGTGGCGGAGCGGGCGATGTCGAGAAGATCGGATTCGGAGTCGGGGGTGGCGGCTCGGGTGATGGCCCGGGCTTTGGAGTAGGAGAGTTCACCGTTGGCGAACGCGGCCTGGATGAGGGGCAGGTGCTGCAGGGTGCGGGCCACTCGTACCCGTTCGCGGCCAGCAGTAAGGGACATTCCGCATTTGTTGTTCAGCCATTCAGCGGCGGATCGACAGCCCCAGGCCTGCCATCCGGCCCTGCGGTCATAGGCCTCGAGCCACTTCAACCATCTGGCCTCGCCCGCGGCCAGATGCGCGGCCAGCGTCGTCAAACCGTGCTCCAGTCGCTCAAGGGCCACCAATTCAAGATCACCAAGATCACCAAGACTCTCAGGCGCTGCTTCAGCGGTACTGGCGGACTCCGCTGGGCGCTCAGGCTCCCCGCTGCGGCAAGACCGCCTATCGTCGCCCGGCCCCGTAGACCCGAATGTTGACCTATCCCTGGGGACTCCCGCGGGGGTGTTGTCGAGCCCATCCACCGACGCTCCCGCGGGGGTGTCGCTGAGCCCAACCGGGACACCCTGGTGAGGATCCAGGGGTCTGTCGTCGACCATCACCGTCATCGCCATGCCGCCTTCCACTCGCTGGAAAGCCAAGCATGTCACGCCGCTGTGACACTGAAGCCGGTCGATGCTCGGTGGTAGATGGGCGAGGGCTCGGCAGTAGCTGGCGCCGCGGCATCGTGGGGCGTGCTCCCGAGCGCAGCCTGTGGGTGTTGACACTCCCGCGGGAGTGTCAACACTCTCCGGGACTCAGGCAGGGCGACCTTTGACCAGCGTACCTGGGTGGTTTTGATCAGTACTGGAGTGGTCTGGGGGTTTACCCTTGAGTAGACCTGACGCCGATTTCGAGCGCGCCGGGTGGTTTGGGTGGGCACAAGTGGATGTAGCGAACAGTGTCGAGGCCGGGTCGTCAGGCGACGGTTTCGAGGTCGTTCCGCTCGCCGTTCCCTGGTGGAAGCGGCTGTTCGACATCGTCACCGTTGTCAGCCTCGGTGTCTTTCTGGCCCCGATCGGTGTGGTCGTCGCCGGTGTTGTCATGGTTTCCATGGGCCGTCCGGTGTTGTTTCGACAGCCTCGGGCCGGACTTGGGGGTGAGGTCTTCGACATCATCAAGTTCCGAACCATGACCGATGCCCGTGGCGAAGACGGTCAACTCCTGGACGACGAGCAACGTCGCAGTCGAGTCGGCAATCTGCTGCGAAAGACCAGCCTGGATGAAATGCCGACGTTGCTCAACATTCTTCGCGGTGAAATGAGCATGGTCGGCCCGCGCCCGCTGATGGTCCGTTATCTCGATCGTTACACCTCCGAACAGGCGCAACGCCACCGGGTCACGCCGGGGTTGACCGGTTTGGCTCAGGTCAGGGGGCGCAACACGTTGAGCTGGGAGGACAAGTTCGTGTTCGACCTTGAATACGTCGATAGTCGGTCTCTCGCAACCGACCTGTCGATTCTCATGGAAACGATCTCGATCGTGGTGGCCAGAACCGGAGCTGATGGCAACGATCACACCACCGAGTTCTTCGGAACCGATGTTGTATCTGACCAGGGTGGACCGGTCGGAGAAACCAACCCCCTTCAACGCTGAGGCTCTGAGGGCCCGATCTCAGGAGTTGCTGTCCGGCACTGCTGCCGGTACTGCTTCGGGGTCTGACCAGGTCCCGGTTGAGGTCCAGATGTCGTCGTGTTGCTGCAGCGTGGCCTGATAGTTCCAGCGCTGGTTGCGTCGCCGTAGTCGTCGCGCCAGCTGAACAGCGAGACCTGCTGGTCGTCCCAGGCCGGGAAACCAGTCCTGGGTGAGCTCGCTCAGAACGAAGTGCGCCGATGTCGCCGCCGCTGTCGCGCTGTCCGTGGGTGCGCTGTCCGTGGGCGCGCTGTCCGTGGGCGCGCTGTCCGTGGGGGTGGTGTCGGTGAGGGTCCAGGATCCGGTGGTGACCTCACCGAGTGATGACTCGACCGAGACTGAGCCGGTGGTGGTCGTCTCGCGCCAGTCGTCTCCGTTGAGATCGGGGAATGGGGGAGCGAAGTGCAGGGTGAAGTGGCCCCACTGGTTCGAAACCTCCAACGACTGCAGACCGGCTGGGCCGACATGGGCCACTGAACCGTCGTCGAGGGGACTGCTCCCGGGCACGGCCGCCAGCAGCTCTCGATCGGTGTGGGGAGGTACCAGGTTCACCAGGAGAAGGTCGGCGCCACTGCGAGCTTCGATGAAGGGGGCAAGGCGAGGCCATGGCATCAGGAACGGTTGCAGGGCAACCTTCGTGCCGTTGATCGAGACCGACGCCCGGGAGGGGCGGGTCCGGAGCAATCGCAGGTCGTTCAGCACCAGGAAGCGCAGGTTCTGGTTGTTGGTCTGGAGCGGCGCAGGCGTGAACGTCGGCTTCGATCCCCGGCGCCAGTCGGCATGGGCCTTGACGGCCACCGTGTCGCCGTTACGATCGGTGAAACGCACGCTGGCGTCGAGTTCGCCGCCGGTGATGTGCACGCGGGCTTCGTCGAAGTCCGTCTGCTGGAAATGTGCGATCTCGAAATGGGCGAACGCCGGATCGCGGGCGAACTGAGCCTCATCGACGTCAAAGGACCGATCGACATAGAGCTCCAGCTGACCGGGGGCCCGGTGGACGACGACACCATGGCCGAGCTTGGTGTCGCAGGCGATTTGCTGTAGCTCGATGGCGTTGAAGGGTGCGTCGCTCACGGCGATCTCGACAAATGACTGCACCATGCTCTGATGCCAGAAGACGGGCACAGGTAGGTGCAGACTCTGTTCGGAGTGCGTAGTCATGGGTTAAACCTCACGTCGAGCGAGCCAGGGTAGCGCCGTCGGGGGAGACCTCGGTACGGTAGATTTCCGGTACGGCTGGACTTCTGCGGGAGGGTTGGGTTGGCGGCTGAGCTATTGGCGTCAGCTGCGCTATCGGTCGTACCGAGGCTGTCACCCGGGTTCTGGCAGGAAGCCCTGAGATCTGCTTTGTGGTCAGAGTCGGTGGCATCGCCCTTTTGTTCTTCCTGGGAATTTTGAGGCTGAGTGAAGCGAGACACCTTGATGACGGCGACAGCTCTTCAATCCGGAATGCTCTTCCACGCCGTGGCTCACCCCGGCACGGGGGTCGACATCGAGCAGATCTCGATCACCCTCGACGAGGATCTTGATCTGGACCGCTTCCGAGCGGCCTGGCAGCGGGTGATCGAGCGTCATCCGATCCTGCAGGCCCGCTTTAGCTGGGCTGAGGTGGTCGAGCCGGAGCTACGGATCGGTCCCGCGCAGAATTTGGCCGTTCGGGTCGAGGACTGGTCCGGCTGCTCCGATACCGAGCAGGCCGAGCGCATCGCAACCGGCTTGACCGAGGATCGCCTCACCGATTTTGATCTCGGAACGGGCCCGCTGCAACGCTTCGTTGTGGCCCGCCTGGCCGATCAACGGTGGTGGATCCTGTGGTCGTTCCACCACGCCGTGCTCGATGGCCGATCCTTCCCCATTGTGTTGCAGGAGGTCTTCCAGCTCTATGACGGTGGCCTGGAAACCGAGCTCCCCGAACGGCTCGACTTCAGCCACTATGTCGAGGCGGTCCGCTCCCAGGACCTGACCTCGGCCCGGGCGTACTGGAGTGAACGGCTGGCCCGCTTCGAGTCGGCGAACTCGGTACCGAGAGACCACGACCCGGCAGCCGATCATCAGGTCGATCATCACGTTGTCGCCGAAGCCGCAGGCACGACATCAGCATCAGCATCAATGCGGCCGACTGCACCGTCGGTATTGCCGATGGAGATTGAGCTGGGGGAGTCCCGGACCTTGGCTCTGCGTCGTTTGGCCGAGGCCGAAGGAGCGTCGCTCAACACCCTCGTCCAGGCGGCCTGGCTGCTGCTGTTGTACCACTACAGCGGTCAGTCAACGGTGACCTTCGGCACCACCAGGGCCTGCCGTCACGCACTGGAAGGGGCGTCGGACATGGTGGGGCTACTCATCAACACCGTGCCCATGAGCACCGAGGTCGACGACAACGAAACCGTGTCGGCCCTGCTGAAACGACTCCGCGGCGAGCAGTACGCCCTGCGGGAGCACGAGACAACACCCCTGCCGGTCATCCGCCAGTGTGCCCCGGGTAACCCGTCGGAGTTGTTCGAGAGCATCGTGGTCTTCGACGACGCCTCGCTCGATGCCCGCATGAGTGCACGGTTCCCGGACTCGGCCGCCACCCGTCGGTTCCGCTACGACGGCCAGACGAACTTCCCCCTGACCCTGCTGGCCTACGGCGACGCCTCGATGGCTGTTCGTCTTGAAGCGGCCGTAGACCGGTACCAGCCGGCCACCGTGCTCTTGCTGCTCGACCAGTTCGTGAACCTGCTCGATGGGTTTGTCGACGATCCCCACCAGCCGGCCGTCGCCGTTGGGTATCTAACCGAAGGCGAACAGCAGCGCCTCGAAGGGTGGAACGACACCGCAGCCGACTACGACCTCAACACCACCCTGGTCGAACTGTTCGAGGCCCAGGTGGCCCGAAACCCCGACGCTCCCGCCCTGCTCACCGGCGACCAGGTCCTGACCTATGCCGAATTCAATGCCCAGGCCAACCAGCTGGCCCGGCACCTTGGCCAACGCGGGGTCGGGGCCGATGTCACCGTTGGTCTGCTGGCCGAGCGCTCGTTCGCCATGATGGTCGGGGTCTACGCCACCATCAAGGCCGGTGGGGCCTACATGCCCCTCGACCCCGAGCACCCTGCCGACCGGGTCCGCTTCATGGCCGAGGATTCCGGCATCAAGCTGATCCTGACCCAGAACCACCTGCTGTCGGCCCTGCCCGAGGTTGGCCTTGAGACCATCGTGCTCGATGCCGACAACCCGGCGTGGGCCACCGAGTCAACGGCCAACCTCGAGATCGGCCCCGGCCCCGACGACCTGGCCTATCTGCTCTACACCTCGGGTTCCACCGGGCGCCCCAAGGGGGCCATGATCGAGCATCGGGCCATCGTCAACCGGTTGCTGTGGATGCAGGACGCCTACGGCCTCGACCACACCGACACCGTGTTGCAGAAGACGCCGTACACCTTCGACGTGTCGGTGTGGGAGCTGTTCTGGCCCCTCCAGGTCGGGGCCCGTCTGGTCATGGCCGAACCCGGTGGGCACCGCGACACCGCCTACCTGGCGTCCACCATCGCCGAGCACGGGGTCACCACCCTGCACTTTGTGCCCTCCATGCTGGCGCTGTTCGTCGAGGAGCCGTCGGTTGGCCGTTGCAGCAGCATCCAGCGGGTGATCTGCAGCGGTGAAGCGCTACCCCGCAGCCTGCAGGACCGGTTGTTCGAGGTGCTCGACACCGAACTGCACAATCTGTACGGGCCGACCGAGGCCGCCGTCGACGTGACCTGGTGGGTCTGCGACCCCGACTCCAAGCTGGCCACGGTGCCCATCGGCCACCCCATTGCCAATACCGAGGTCCACATCCTCGACGAAGCCCTGCGCCGGGTACCGGCCGGGGTGCAGGGCGAGTTGCACATCGGTGGGGTCCAGCTGGCCCGGGGCTACCACAATCGCCCCGAGTTGACGGCCGAGAAGTTCATCCCCGATCCGTTCTCCGCTCGTCCCGGCGCCCGCCTCTACAAGACCGGCGACCTGGTTCGTCATCTACCCGGCGGGGCCGTCGAGTTCCTTGGCCGTCTCGATCATCAGGTCAAGATCAGAGGTCAACGCATCGAATTGGGGGAGATCGAAGCCGTCATTGGCGACCACCCCGAGGTGCGTGAAGCGGTGGTGGTAGCGGCCGGGGCCGATGCCGCCGGGGCTCGACTGGTGGCCTACGTCGTTGCCGACATCGACGACTCCGAGGTGCTGGCGGGGCACGCGTCGGTGTCGCTTGCGTCCTACATGGTGCCGTCGGCGTGGGTTTTCCTCGACGCCTTCCCCCTCAACGCCAATGGCAAGGTTGATCGTAAGGCACTGCCCGCCCCCGAGTTGGGCGGCGCTCGGCGGGAGATCGTCGATCCCCGTTCGGGCCTGGAAGCCAATGTGGCCGAGGTGTGGCGAACCCTGCTCGAGCAGGAACAGCTCGGAGTAACCGAGACGTTCTTCGACGTCGGCGGCAATTCCCTGCTGTTGATCCGGCTCGCCCACCTGCTCACCAGCAGGTTTGAACGGCAGGTGACCGTACCCCAGTTGCTGCGGCACAGTACTATCCGTCAACAGGCCGAACTGCTCGACGGGCAGCGCCCCCAGACCGACCAGGCCGTTGAGGCCGCAGCCGAACAGGCCGCCAACCGCCGGGCCCGCCGGGCGGGCCGCCGCCGGGTAGCCAACTGACTTGGCGATTGGTAGCCGCTGGCAGGCCGCCGACCGCACGACCGACACGACAAGGAACACGATATGGACCCGGCAATTGATGATGAGGCTGAGTTCGACGACTTCGTGGCCGTGGTCGGTATGGCCGGTCGATTCCCTGAGTCGCCAGACCTGAACGCCTTCTGGGACAACCTCCGCCACGGCCGAGACTGCCTGCACACGTTCTCCGATGCCGAACTCGACGAGCTCGGTATCCCCGCCCACCTCTACCAGCAGAACAATTTTGTGCGGCGGGGTACACAACTCGACGCCCGCGATGACTTTGACGCCCGCTTCTTCGGCTACACCCCGAAGCAGGCCGCGATCATGGACCCCCAGGCCCGGATCTTCCTGGAAACCAGCTACCAGGCGCTGGAATCGGCGGGCTACAACCCCTTCGAGACGGGCCACACCGTTGGGGTCTTCGCTGGCTCCAACCCCAACGACTACGCACTGCTGCTCGGGGTGGCCGATCCCACCGATTCGCTCGGCGCCTTCGACCAGATGATTGGCGTCGACCGCGACTTCATCGCCACCAGGGTGTCACACAACCTCGACCTGACCGGTCCGGCCATGACCATGCAGACGGCGTGCTCGACCTCACTGGTCACGATCCACGCCGCGGTGCAATCACTGCTGGCGTATGAATGTTCCATGGCCCTGGCCGGCGGAGTGAGCGTCAATCTCCGTCAGGGGGTCGGCTACTTCTACCAGCAGGGCATGATCCTGTCGCCGACGGGGGAGTGTCGGGCCTTCGATGCCAACGCCGAGGGCACCACCCTGGGTCAGGGCTGCGGGGTCGTTGCCCTCAAACGCCTGGCCGACGCCGAGGATGACAACGACAACATCCTGGCCGTGGTGCGGGCCACCGCCATCAACAACGACGGCAAGGCCAAGATCAGCTACACCGCCCCCAGCGAGGATGGCCAGGCCGCCGTCATCGCCACCGCCCTCGGGCTGGCCGGGGTGGAGAGCGATTCGATTGGCTACGTCGAAACCCACGGGACAGGCACCCTGCTGGGCGACCCGATCGAGGTTGCTGCCCTCACCCGGGCCTTCCGCCCCGGTACCACCCGGCGCCAGTACTGCGCCATTGGCTCAGCCAAGACCAACTTCGGCCACACCGACGCGGCGGCGGGAGTCACCGGCTTCATCAAGACGGTGCTGACCCTGCACCACGGCGAGATTCCCCCCAGCATCCACTACAACGAGCCCAATCCCCAGATCGACTTCGCCAACAGCCCGTTCTACGTGAACAGCCGCCTGCAGCCGTGGTCGGAAGGCCAGGCTCCACGGCGGGCGGGGGTCAGTGCCTTCGGTATCGGTGGAACCAACGCCCACGCCATCCTGGAGCAGGCTCCGACCGCAACCCCAACCCCGGCCCCCTCGCGACCCCAGTTGCTGGTGGTCTCGGGCCGCACCGCAACCGCCGCCGAGCGCCGGCTTGGCGACCTGGCCGACGCCCTCGATCGTTCCGACACACCCGATTCACCCGACACCTCCGACGCGCCCGCGCTGGCCGATGTGGCCTACACGCTGCGTTCCGGACGCCCCCACCTGGCCGAGCGTCGGGCGGTTGTTGTTCGCCCCGGGGAACCGCTGGCGGCCACCATCAGGGGCGAGGGTGACAGCCGGGTGGTGCGGGGCCAGGCCCAGGGCCCGGTGCCGTCACTGGTCTGGTTGTTCGCTGGTCAGGGCGCCCAGTACCCCTCCATGGGGCGGGGGCTCTACGAACGTGAGCCCGTCTTCGCCCACTCGGTCGACGAGACCACCAGCCTGCTCGACGACCTGCTCGGTATCGACCTCTGCGCCGCCATTTTTGCCCCGGCCGACGAGCAGGCAGCGCAGGTCCTGCGCCAGACCTCTGTCACCCAGCCTGCGTTGTTCGTGATCGAGCACGCCATGGCCGCCCTGCTGCGATCCTGGGGCCTCGCCCCCACCGCCGTGCTGGGTCACAGCATTGGAGAGTACGCCGCCGCGGTCGAGGCCGGGATCATGTCGTGGCAGGACGGTGCCCGGCTGGTGGCCGAACGGGGTCGCCTGATGCAGGCCATGGAGCCGGGTTCGATGCTGGCGGTTTCCCTGCCGGCCGAGCAACTATCGGCCCGTCTCCCCGAGGGGATCGAACTGGCGGCGGAGAACTCGAGTGGGCTGAGCGTGGCCTCGGGGCCCACCCCGTCGATCGAGCAGTTCGCCGCCCGCCTCGAAGCCGACGGGATCGCCAATCAGACCCTGCACACCTCCCACGCCTTCCACTCCGAGATGATGGCCCCCGCCGTCGAGGAGTTCGCCGCCGCCCTGGCCCGGGTTCAGCTGAGCCCACCCCGCATCCCCTTGATCTCCAACATCACCGGCCGCCCCTTGAGCGATGCCGAGGCCACCGACCCCAACTTCTGGGCCTCCCAGATCCGTCGTCCCGTGCGTTTTGCCCAATGCCTGGCCAACGTGGCCGCCGGCGGCCCAATGGCCTTTGTTGAGCTGGGGCCAGGGCAGGCCCTGTCGACCTTCGTCAATGCCCACGAAGGCGTCGAGGCGGTAACCGCCGGGCCCACGATGCGTCACCCCCGTCAGGACCGCGACGATCAACTGGTGGCCCTGGAGGCCATGGGTCGGCTCTGGGCCAATGGTGTTGAGCTCGACTGGGATGCCCTTGGTGGGGGCGGCGAGGCCCGCCGGGTTCTCCTGCCCACCTACCCATTCGAACGCGAGCGGGCCTGGCTCCCCAGCCACCGCCACGTCCTGGCCCTTCCCCACTTCGGTCCACCGACGGCGCAGGCCCAGGGCCCGACCACCCGTGAGCCACTCGACCGGTGGCTGTACGTGCCATCGTGGCGTCGGGTACCGGCCTCCGAGGCCGTGCCTGAGCAGGGCACGACGGTGCTGCTGGCCCCCGCAGGGGCGGCCGGGACCGAACTTGGTCGCCAACTTCGGGCCGCGAGCGCCGGTCGGGTGATCATCGTGCGCCCTACCCCCGGCGGGTCGGGCGCCCTTGCCATGGCCGATGGAGTCCTCGGCGACGACGTGGTGGTCGACGCCGAGGATGAACAGGGACTGGCCCGGTTCTTCGCCACCCTGGTCGAGGCCGAGGTCGATGTCGGCCGGGTGGTTCACGCCTGGCTGGCCGATCCCGAGGCCGAGGTTGAGGTTGAGGATCTCGACGGCCTGAACCGGACCTTGGCCCTTGGTGTCCACACTGCACTCGATTGCGCCCGGGGCCTCAGCGCCCTCAGTCGGAATCGCCCGATCCGTCTTGATGTCGTCACCGCAGGGGGGTTCTCGGTGCTCGGCGATGAGCTGATCCGACCGGAAGCGACGGCCATGCGGGGCCCGGTCGCCGTCATCCCACTGGAGTACACCGGACTGACCACACGGCTGATCGATGTGGCCGACGGTATTGCTGACGAGGCCCAACGGGCCGAGGTTGTCGCCGAGCTCGCAGGTGGAGGCGGGGAGCAACCGGACCAGGTGATCGCCAGACGTCGAGGGCGCCGCTGGGCTCCCACTGTCGCTCTGCGGCCATCAACTGGCGCTCTGCGGCCATCAACTGGCGCTCTGCGGCCATCAACTGGCGCTCTGCGGCTATCAACCGGCGCTCAGTCGCTGACGAACGAGGTGGACCCGGCCGGTGTCGAACCGCGGGTTCAACCAGCGTTGCGGCCCCAGGGTCGCTATCTCATCGTCGGTGGTTTGGGTGGAGTCGGGCTAAGCATCGCCCACCATCTGGCCACCAGCTACCAGGCCTCGCTTGTTTTGACCTCACGGCGCGGTCGTCCCGTGGTCGATGAGAACACCGATCCCGAGACCCGCCGACGCATGGCTCTGTTGGATGAGATCGAGGGCCGGGCGACAGGGCTGGAAGTGGTTGCCGTCGATGCCGGTGACGAGGTGGCCATGACGGCCATGATCGAACGGGTCGAAGCCGAGGGTGGACCGCTGAACGGCGTGATCGTCGCCGCCGGGGTGGCCGACCAGATGGGGGCCATCCACCGCCGCAGCCGGGCCGATATGGATGCCTCGGTGGCATCGAAGATCCACGGCTCGCTGGTACTGGAACGGGCGCTGGGGGAACGCGAGCTCGATTTCGTGTTGTTGTCATCGTCGATCGCTTCGGTGCTCTACCACAACCGGTTCGCCCAGGTCGGCTATGTCACCGGCAACAGCTTTGCCGAGGCCTTCGCCCTGCGGGGCCAACAACGGGGCCGGGCCGTCGTCACGGTGGCCTGGGACGACTGGCTCGACATTGGGATGAGCGTTCGCGCCGCACAGGACTTCTCCGCCGAGTTCGGTAGCGCCGTCGACCTGGTCGACGAGCTGCATTCATTCTCACCCGACGAAGGAGTCGAGCTGTTCGAACGGGCGCTGAGCCTGGACGAGCCGGTGGTGGTGGTGTCGACCACTGACCTCGAGGCCCGAATGGCGGCCGATATCGATGTCATCTCCCCCTTCCTGGCCCAGGCCTCAGCCGGCGACGACGATGACATTGAGGTTGGGGCCGACGCCACCACCGAGGATCTGGTGGCGGGGGTGTGGCGCACCCTGCTTGGTTTCGAGAGCTTCAGTCCGAGCGACGACTTCTTTGAGCTTGGCGGTGATTCGCTGCAGGCGGCCCGCATGGCCGATCGGCTGAGCCGATCGCTGGGGATCGAGGTGGCCGTCGACATGATCTTCGACGCTCCCGTCCTGGCCGATCTCGCTGCCACCCTGGAGTCCATGGTGGCGCTGGGTTCCGATGGCGACCAGTCCGAGGCTGCCCCCGGCGAGGGGTCTTCGGCCTCGGAGGCTTCGGCTTCGGTCAGCCACGAGGGGCCGGTGGTGCTGAGCCCGGGCCAGGCCCGGTTCCTTGAACGGGGTAGTGACACACCAAACCACTTCAATACCTCGGTGCTGCTGACCCCCCGGACACCAACGACCACTGCTGAGCTCGAAGCGGCGGTGTCAGCTCTGGTCGATCGCCACGAGGCATTGCGGCTACGGCTACTCCCCCCGGCTGACGGTGCACCCGGTCATCAGGTGGTGGTGACCGCCGACGAGCAGCCCAACCCGCTGTCGGTTGTGGATCTGTCGAACCTCGACGAAGCCAAGGCCGTCGAGGCCCTGTCGGACACTGCGACCGAAGTCCAGCACCGTATGGACCTCAACAATGGTCCGATCTTCGCAGTGGTGTTGTTCCTGCTTCCTGGTGGCCAACAGCGAATCCTGGTCGTTGCCCACCACCTGATGAGCGACCGGGTTTCGCTGCTACTGCTGATTGACGCCCTCGAGGCCGCCCTGAGCGAACCGGCGGCAGGCGGTTCCGCCGCGACCGTGACCAAGGCGACGTCGGTGTTGAGCTGGGTCGAAGCGCTTCGTCGGGCCGGATCCGATGAACAGGCCACGGCCTACGTCGAACGATTGCGCGCACAACCCTGGGAGCGGGTCCGGGCGCTGCCCACCGATCGGGCCGCCGACCTCGGAGCCAACCGCAACGAGACCGTCGGCGTTGTTGTCACCGCCGTCGCCGGGACCGACATGGTGGCCCGAGGGTCGATGTCGGGGGCCCGGCCCGATGAGCTGATCCTGTTGGGGCTGGCCAAGGCCCTCGCCGCCTGGAGCGAAACCGACGTCGCCCTGGTCGAACTGTTGGGCCACGGTCGCCGACTGCCCGTGAGTGTAGATGTGAGCCGCAGCGTCGGGATGTTCCTCACCTACAGCCCAGTCCTGGTCGATTTTGGCCAGGAGCAGGGGCCTGAGCGGCTGCTGGTCCTGCTGCGGGAGGCCATCGCCGATGGCTGGCGCTTCGATCCGGTCAGGTACTACGGCGCCAGTGACCTCGCTGCTACCCTTCGGGCCCTGCCCCGATCATCGGTGCTGTTCAACTACGTAGGTCGCGCCATCGCCACCGATGCCACCGCCGGTCTGGCTACCGCAACCGAGGATCGTGGCCCCGAGAGCGATCCTGGCGGTCGCCGTGACCATGCACTGGCGGTCAAGGCCGAGATGGTGAACGATGAGACCTTCGAGTTGTCGTTCGTCTACTCCAAGGCCATACACGATGAGGCCACCATCGAGCGGCTGGCCAAGGCAACCACGGAGGCACTCATCGGGCTTGCCGCCGAGCACTGAGGCGGCACCCTCAGCGTTGCTCGGATCGCCCGCTGCAGCCCCGGTCGAGATGGCGGGCCTCCATGGTGCCCAGCCACTCGTAGAGGAAGACGTTGCGGTTGAGTCCGACCTCGGCCGCCACTGGTAGGACTTCGCCGTCGAAGCAGGCCTCAAAGCGAACTGTTGCCCGATGGAGGTGGTAGTCGGAGGTGACGAGGATCAGCGAGTCCCAGCCATTGGCCTCGGCCAGGGCAGCGATCGTTGCCGCTTCCCCCGCGGTGTTGTCGGGGGAGACCGTGACACACCTGACCTCATAGCCAGTAGCAGGGACTCGGCAGATCGGCTCCAGCATCTCCCAGCCCGGTCCCCAGTCCCGGTTCCCGACGTTGGCGACCAGTACCGGGGCGGCGCCGTCGGTCATCAACTCCAGGGCCCGTTCCGCCCGCTCGCCCCGTCCTCCCGCCAGCACCACTACGGCGTCGGCCTGCAGGTTCGTGACGTTGGCGTCGTGGATGGTTGGGTCTGCCTCCCGAGGCCAGATAACGCCAGCGGCACCGGCCAGTGATGAGCCGACAATGAGGGTGATGACGAGCGTTGCGACGTAGGCCACGAACACCACCGAGTGGCGAAACAGAAACCACGGGACGCGACGCTTTCGGTAGCTTGGCCGGCTCATGGCGGCGAGGTCGGCTGCTTCACTTTCCATCAGGTCGGTTTGTTCACGTGGGTCATCTTCGGTCGGAGTGGGTGTTGGGCTAGAGTGCCCAAGTGCTTGCGCGGCCCTCAGGCGGAGAACAACAATGCTCCCAGGTGGGTACGCATGGAGGGCACAAAGTAGGCATGGGCCGACGCGTTTCGGCGCTTGGCGGCGCCATTGATTGGTTGGCTTCCGACAGCGAACGGCTGTCCTGGCGGGGTGTTGCCGATTTCGACGTGGTCGAAGCAGGTCTTGTTCCGCTACGTCTTCCCCGTGAGATCTTCACCCTGCTTTCACCCGGTCTAAAGGAATCATGTCAGGTCGCCACCGGGGTGCGGCTGGGTTTTTCTACCAACGCCACGGAGATCCGACTGCGGGCCCGTAGCAGTCGCCCATGCGCCACCGTGACCATGATCAGTGGTGATCATGTCGTCTCCCGCCAGATAACCGATGGTGGCAATGAGGTCTCCTTCGGCCCTCCCGGGGGCGAAACGGTTGAGATCTGGCTTCCCCACATTGGCCGGACCGAGGTTTGGCAGGTGGGAACGAATGCCGGGGCCAGCATCGAACTGCTGCCGACCTCGGGTAAGCACTGGGTGACCTATGGCAGTTCGATCACGCAGGGGATCCATGTCGACGATCCGGCCATGACGTGGTCGGCTCAAGTGGCCAGGCACCAGGGGTTTGATCTGGTCAATCTCGGCTTTGCCAGCGAGGCCCACCTCGACCCGGCCGTGGCCCACCACATGGCGGAGATACCGGCCGACATCGTCACCATCGCCAGCGGTATAAACGTCTACATCAACGCTTCGATGTCGCTCAGAACCTACCGCTCGGCGCTACTGGAATTCATTCGTATCGTGCGCTCTGGACACCCTGAGGTGCCGATCGTGGTTCTGGGTGCGATCGCTTCTCCTCCCCGCGAGGACACCCCGTGCCACCCTCGTGCGATCCCCGGAGCGGTGCGACGACGGTTGGCCCGGGTCGATCGCCTGGCCAGGATCGACGGCCTGTTCGGCCCGACCCTGATGGACCTGCGGGAGGCAACGGCGGAGGCGGTCGCCACCCTGACGGTCCGAGGCGATGATCGGCTCTGCTACGTCGACGGCAGGGAACTGCTCGGCGTCGACGACAAGCATGCGTTGGTTGACGATCTACACCCTGGCCAGGTTGGCAACGACCTGATCGCCGAGCGGTACCGGGCTGCGGTGCTTCGCCACTGCGGCCAGGACTGGAGCTAGCGGTTTCGCCGCAGCTTGTGGTCCTTGGACCTCGACCGGCCCGAGCGCGCCGGGCTTGTCGCTTTGCCTTTCTTGGCCTTCGTGCTGTTCTTCGACTGGGTCGAGCGTTTCTTACCCCCGGGGCGGCCCTTGGCCTTGCCTGCGGAACCTGAAGGGCCTGATCCCTTGCCTGGCTGCCTGCCGTCGGACCCTTGTGACTTCTCGTCGTTGTGATCGCTGGCCGATCGTGGCTCGGCTGACGGGCGACCCTGGGCCTTTCCCCGGCGACTGTCACTGCGGCGACTGTCACTGCG
>Ga0316192_10001047_pt1 | contig 20348 bp, 17 predicted proteins | sample MerIslwburrow_MG_FD_204931 | JGI IMG/M metagenome (GOLD analysis project Ga0316192, IMG submission 204931) | Coastal sediment microbial communities from Maine, United States - Merrow Island worm burrow | ecosystem: Environmental > Aquatic > Marine > Coastal > Sediment | place: USA: Maine...
GCTTGCCGGGGGCGAGTATATGTTGCTGACCGGCGTATTGAGCGAGACTGGAGGGACGGAGCTTTGCTGCCAGGGGCTGGTAGCCGGTAATAACCGAATCCGCGGCCGCAGTCTCCAGCGCAGCCGCGGAGGACGCGAACAGGTTCGACTGTCCGTTGTCACTGCTCATAGTAGAACGTATCGGCGTCCTCTGGTGGCACAAAAGAGAAGTCCTGTGCGGACAACCCGCCATCGACTTCAAGATTGTCGAATTCAATGGTCACGCGCTGGCTCAGGTTGTCCAGTATCTCCATGCGCTCGACCAGGTAGCCGCGGATTTTCAGCGACAGGCGGCGAAAACCGGGATCGCCAGCCAGCGGTGTCAGGGCGAATATACCCTCCCCCTCCTCCATCACCTGGTAGCCCTCGCGCAGGGCTGCTTCATCTCCACCCAGCACCTGCAGTGGTGACATGTTAGCCTGCCCGGCTACGGGTCGGCGGGTAACCGTTTCCAGGTCGCGATCGTAATGCCACACCCACTGGGGGTCGGCGATAATCAACTGGCTGTCGGGTACCTCGATTTCCCAGGCAAAATAACCCGGACGCAACAGCTTGAACCTGCCACTGGATTCCACCAGCAGCACGCCGTTCTGCCCGTATTGGCGCTGGGTAAAAGTGCCTTGCAAGTCCTGCATACCATCCAGGGCCTTGAGCAGGTTGTCCGTAGCGTCCTGTGCGCGCAAGCCGCAACAGACCAGCATCAACCCCAGAAAGCTCATCCATGTCTTCATAATCGCGCCGCGCATCATCATTCTTCGGGGGGCGGCGGCGCCAGCACTTCACGCTGCCCGTTGCTGCCCATCTCGGTGACCACCCCAGCCGCTTCCATCGCCTCTATAATGCGCGCCGCGCGGTTGTAGCCTATGCGCAGTTTCCTTTGTACCGATGAAATCGACGCTCGCCGGCTCTGGGTTACATAGTGCACGGCTTCATCATAGAGCGCGTCGCTCTCGTCATCACCACCCGCGCCTCCGGATTGCAGTTCCCCCGCGGTGACCGGCGTGCTGCCGCCCTCTTCGAGTAAGCCGTCGATATACAGCGGTTTCCCGCGACGCTTCCAGTCGGCGACGACCCGATGTACCTCCTCGTCACTGCAGAATGCGCCGTGCACCCGATTGGGTACGCCACTGCCGGGTGGCAGGTACAGCATATCGCCGTGACCCAGCAGCTGTTCCGCACCGCCCTGGTCCAGGATAGTGCGCGAATCTACTTTAGAGGACACCTGGAACGCGATGCGGGTCGGCACGTTGGCCTTGATCAGCCCGGTAATAACATCCACCGAAGGCCTCTGGGTGGCCAGGATCAGGTGTATGCCCGCCGCCCTTGCCTTCTGTGCAATACGTGCGATCAGCTCTTCCACTTTCTTGCCGACGATCATCATCATGTCGGCAAACTCGTCGATCACCACCACCACTGCAGGCAGTTTTTCCAGGTCCGGCGGTGTCTGCTGTTCATCCGTTTCGGCAAAGATGGGATCCGGGGTCCACAGCGGATCAGGCAGGGGCGCGCCCGCCTTGATCGCATCCTCGACCTTGCGGTTGTAACCGGCCAGGTTACGTACCCCCAGGGACGCCATCAGCTTGTAGCGTCGCTCCATCTCAGCCACACACCAGCGCAGCCCATTGGCCGCATCTTTCATGTCCGTAATAACCGGCGTGAGCAGGTGCGGAATCCCATCGTAAACCGATAATTCCAGCATTTTCGGATCCACCAGGATCAACCTGACATCCGCGGGGCTGGATTTATACAACAGGCTGAGCAGCATGGCGTTGACGCCCACTGACTTACCCGAGCCGGTGGTACCGGCGACCAGCAGGTGGGGCATCTTCGCCAGGTCAGCCACAATGGGCTGCCCCGAAATGTCGTGCCCCAGTGCCAGGGTCAGTGGCGATTTCGACTGGTCAAAAGCCTTGGAGGACAATACCTCGCGGAAGTTGACGATCTCCCGATCTTCGTTGGGTATTTCGATCCCCACCACCGACTTGCCGGGGATCACCTCCACCACACGCACACTGATCACCGCCAGCGAACGCGCCAGGTCCTTGGCCAGGTTGGAGATGCGCGAGACTTTGACGCCGGCAGCCGGCTGGATCTCAAAGCGGGTAATTACCGGGCCCGGGTATACCGCAGTGACTTGCGCGCTAACACCGAAATCCGCCAGTTTCAGTTCCAGCAGCTTGGACATGCCCTCCAGGGCCTCTTTCGAGAAGCCCCTGGTCGGGTCTTTCACTTCCTGGTCCAACAGCTCCAGGGGTGGCAACTCGCCGGTCACCGGGGCATCAAACAAGGGCTGCTGCTTTTCCTTCTCCGCACGATCGCTTTTTTCCGCCTTCGCTTTCAGCGGCTTTATTTTCGGCGGCTTGCGCTTTTTCTCTTTCTCGACGTGCTCGGTGATAACGACTTTGCGCGCCTCGACGGCCTTTTCCCGTTCGCGTTTGTCGCGCAGTTCATCGATTGTTTTACTGCACCAGCTGCGGCTGCGGGTAAAAGCGGCAATGCTCCAGGCGCCGATCTTGTCCATCAGCGTCAACCAACTCAGGTCGGTAAAGATGGTCATGCCGAACAGGAATACCGCCAGCAGGATCAGCCGACTGCCCACTGCGCTGAAGGCCACCGTAAAGCCGTCACCTATGGCCTGGCCCAGGATGCCGCCCGCGCCCTGGGGCAAGCCGGAGTTACCACTGTCATTCATCGCCGCCAGCGCGGTGCCGGCGATCATCACCAGTACCAGGCCCAGCGCCCGGATGCCAAAGGTCAGCCAGTCAAAACGTTTATCGTCGTGGCGCTCAAGCAGAATAACCAGGGCGCGGTAAGCCAGCAACAATGGGAACAGGTAGGCGGCGTAGCCCACCAGGGAGAAAAATACGTCCGCCAGCCACGCACCGGTGGGGCCACCCATATTGCTGATTTGTGCGCCGCTACCGGTGGCAGACCAGCCCGGGTCCCTGGGGCTGTAGGTCATCAGCGCCAGCAACAGGTAGAGGCAAACGGCGGTGACACCGATAAACGCCCCTTCCCGCAGACGCGGGCCGAGGAAATTTTCGTTATTGGCGGTTTCCGGCACTGGGTTACTTGTCCTTACTGGCGCCTTCGAACCGTGCCTGACACGGCGGCCCCAAACGATTTATTGAAAGAGTCAATTGTGAACGTATTTATCATTTATTTCAAAGGGTTATAGCGTATTTTTAAAATTATCCTAGTCTTTGCCGCAACCCTGCCTTTAAAGTACCATAGTGCGCCCCAATAGAAAGCAATATCACCGGGTACGCCCCGCGGCAAAAACCCTCGAACCAGCAGCAGGAACCATTCTATGAGTAATGTGCAGCATCACCGCCTGATTATCCTTGGTAGCGGCCCCGCAGGCTATACCGCAGCGGTCTATGCCGCCAGGGCCAACCTGAGCCCGGTCGTCATTACCGGCATTCAGCAGGGTGGGCAATTGACTACCACCACCGAGGTGGAAAACTGGCCCGGCGGCGCCGCGGACCTGCAGGGGCCGCAATTGATGCAGCAGATGCAGGAACACGTGGAACGCTTTGACGCCCAGGTGGTATTCGACCATATCGACGAGGTCGATCTCAGCGAGCGCCCCATTCGACTGCAGGGCAGCGCCAGCTATAGCTGTGACGCCCTGGTCATTGCCACCGGGGCTTCGGCCCAGTACCTGGGCCTGCCCAGTGAAGAAGCCTTTGCCGGCAAGGGCGTGAGCGCTTGCGCCACCTGCGACGGATTTTTCTACCGCAATAAAAAAGTGGCTGTCATAGGCGGCGGCAACACCGCCGTGGAAGAGGCCCTGTACCTGGCCAATATCGCCTCTGAGGTCGTTCTGGTGCACCGCAGGGACTCATTGCGCGCGGAAAAAGTGCTGCAGGACCGCCTGTTTGCCCGGGAGAAAGAAGGCAAGGTCACCATCATGTGGGATCACACACTGGACGAAGTATTGGGCGACGATTCGGGTGTCACCGGTATTCGCGTGCGCGCAGTGAAGGATGACAGCCTTGCCGAAGTTGATCTCGCCGGGGTCTTTATCGCTATCGGCCACAAGCCCAATACGGACATCTTCGCGGGTCAGTTGGACATGAAAGACGGGTATATCAAGATCCACAGCGGGACCGAAGGTAACGCCACTGCCACCAGCATGCCTGGCGTTTTTGCCGCTGGCGATGTGGGTGATCATATTTACCGCCAGGCGGTGACTTCAGCTGGATTCGGCTGTATGGCAGCTCTCGATGCCGAAAAATACCTGGACAACCTTCCGGGCGCCTGAGGACCAGGCAGGGTGAACAGTCTATCCCCTGCCCGCTTGCACGCCAGCGCACCGTCTGGGGCATAATAGCCCCATGCGACAAATCAGGCAGCTACTCCCCGGCACAGGATTCCCGCCATCCAGCGAGGCCCTGGAGTACCCCAATGGCCTGCTCGCCGCGGGCGGCGACCTGGACATCGACACCCTGCTCGCGGCCTACAGGAGGGGCATCTTTCCCTGGTACGAGGAGCCGCAACCCATCCTGTGGTGGACCCCCGACCCACGCTCCGTATTGTTTCCCGATGAATTGCACCTGTCCCGGTCACTGCGCAAAACCCTGCGCAAAGACGCATTTCAGCTGTCCATTGACCGGCATTTCCCCCGGGTCATGCGCCACTGCGCGCAACTGCGTGGCGACGGCCTGGGCACATGGATCGATGAGCATATGATCGCCGCCTACAGTGCCCTGCAGTCACAGGGGATAGCCCATTCGGTAGAAGTGCTGGACCGCGAGGGGAAATTACAGGGCGGCCTTTACGGCGTCGCCATGGGGCGGGTATTTTTCGGTGAGTCCATGTTCAGTCTCGCCACGGATGCCTCCAAGGTCGCACTGGTGGCCCTGGTACACATACTGCGGCGAGGCCAGTTTCATATGATTGACTGCCAGGTGGAAAGCGACCACCTGAATTCCCTGGGGGCCCGTAACATAAGTAGACTGGACTTCGAGGAGCGGCTTGCCCAAACTATAGACATGGAGACCAACCCCGACATCTGGCGGCTGCCGGCGACCTGTGGAGAGCTTTTGTGACTTCGTCCATGCGCGACCTCAAGGTGTACACCACCTACCCGCACAGTTGCAGTTACCTGGAGGAGCAGGAGGCCACCACGCTGTTTGTCGACCCGCGCCAGCAGATGGACAAGACCCTGTACAGCAATCTGTCAGTGCTGGGCTTCCGGCGCAGCGGCAATCATGTATACCGACCACACTGCACCCACTGTGATGCCTGCATACCCGCACGTATCCCGGTAGCGAATTTTCAGGCCAAGCGCGGCCAGCGCAGATCCCTGTCGCGCAATAGCGACCTGCGGGTGGTGCACAGTGAAGATATCCGCGATGACGAAGCATATGACCTGTACCGGCGTTATATCGAGCAGCGCCATGCCGATGGCGATATGTACCCTCCGGACAGGGAGCAGTACGAGTCTTTTCTCAATAACGCCTGGAACTGCACCAGTTACTACAGATTTTACCGGCAGGACACCCTGTTGGGCGTCGCGGTAGTCGATGAACTGGTGGACGGTCTGTCTGCCATTTACACTTTTTTCGATCCAGAAGAGAAAAAACGCGGACTGGGCAGCTTCGCTATCCTCTGGGAGATCGGGAAAACACGCGAAATGGGATTGGAATACCTGTACCTGGGGTACTGGATTCGCGACTGCCAGAAAATGGCCTATAAAGCGGAATTTCGGCCGCTGGAGCTGTACGTCAACAGCCGCTGGACCAGCCTGCTCTAGGCCTCGCCACGAACACCCCTGCTGCCAGCTAAACAGCGCCAGTCGCATTACTCATATCGGCTCATTAAGCCCGTCCTGACAGGATCAGCAATTGGCATTTTTTCGGCTGGTACTGAACCCGGCTTTCAGGCAAAATGCGCCCCTTGTTTTTTCGAGGAATGTTGCCTGATGGCAAAAGAAGACCAGATTGAAATGGAAGGCGAGGTGATCGACACCCTGCCCAACACCACCTTTCGCGTACAGCTGGAAAACGGCCACGTCGTGACTGCCCACATCTCCGGGAAAATGCGCAAGAACTACATCCGCATTCTCACCGGCGACAAGGTGCGTGTTGAACTCACACCCTACGACCTGACCAAAGGGCGCATCACCTACCGGGAGCGCTAGGGTCGGCTAGCTCTCCTCGAGCGCAGCTTCTTCCTCTTCTACCGTAACATCCAGCTTGTCGCCCGCCTTATTCAGGCGGACCAGCGCGGTGCCGCCCGATTGCGCCAGTGAACCGAACAGTACCATTTCCGCCAGCGGTTTCTTGATGTATTCCTGGATAACGCGCTCCATGGGCCGGGCGCCCATGTGGATGTCGTAGCCCTTCTCCACCAGCCACAGGCGCGCATCCTCGTCGACATCGAGGGTAACCCGCTTCTCGTCCAGCTGACCCTGCAACTCGGTCAGGAACTTGTCTACCACCGTCAGGATCACGTCCTCGCCCAGTGGCTGGAACTGCACAATGCTGTCCAGACGATTACGGAACTCGGGTGTAAACATGCGGTTGATGGCTTCCATACCATCGGTGCTGTGGTCCTGTGTGGTAAAACCAATAGTGCGGCGGCTGATACTCTCAGCGCCGGCATTGGTGGTCATCACCAGGATCACATTGCGGAAATCCGCCTGGCGACCGTTGTTGTCGGTCAGCGTGCCGTGGTCCATTACCTGCAGTAACAGGTTGAACACTTCAGGATGGGCCTTTTCTATTTCATCCAGCAGTACCACAGCATGGGGGTGTTTGGTTACCGCATCGGTCAGCAGCCCGCCCTGGTCAAACCCCACGTAGCCCGGGGGCGCCCCGATCAGCCGTGATACGGTGTGCCGCTCCATGTACTCCGACATATCGAAACGGATGAGTTCCACACCGAGGATGCCGGCCAACTGGCGGGTGACCTCGGTCTTGCCCACGCCGGTGGGACCGGCCAACAGGAACGAGCCAATGGGTTTGTCGCCAGACCTGAGACCCGCACGGGCCAGCTTGATGGAAGTCGCCAGGCTGGAGATTGCCTCATCCTGCCCGAACACCACCATTTTCAGGTTTTGCTCCAGTTTCTGCAGCGTACTCTTGTCGTCACTGCTCACTGTTTTCGGCGGGATGCGCGCGATTTTCGCAATAACCGTCTCAATATCACCCACGCCAATCACTTTCTTGCGCTTGGAGGGCGCCAGCAACTGCTGGTAGGCGCCAGCCTCATCAATAACATCGATCGCCTTGTCGGGCAGGAAGCGGTCGGTGATATAGCGTGCCGAGAGGTCTGTTGCCACGCGCAGGGCCCGGTCGGTGTAACGCAGTCCGTGGTGTTCCTCGAAACGGGATTTCAGGCCCTTGAGAATCTTGTAGGCGTCGTCCGGACTGGGCTCCATCACGTCGATTTTCTGGAAGCGGCGACTGAGCGCCTTGTCCTTGTCGAAAATACCGCGGTACTCGTGGAAAGTAGTGGAACCGATACAACGCAATTTACCGGAACTGAGCAACGGCTTTAACAGATTACTGGCGTCCATTACTCCGCCGGAAGCCGCGCCAGCCCCGATGATAGTATGCACTTCGTCGATAAAGAGGATGGCGTGATCGCGCTTTTTAAGCTCGGCCAAAAGCCCCTTGAAACGCTTCTCGAAATCGCCGCGGTACTTGGTGCCCGCCAGCAGTGAGCCCAGGTCCAGGGAATAGACCACGCTGTCCTTGAGAATGTCAGGCACATCACCGTCAACTATTTTCTTCGCCAGACCCTCCACGATGGCGGTCTTGCCCACGCCGGATTCACCCACCAGCAGGGGGTTGTTCTTGCGCCGGCGGGCGAGAATCTGCGATACCCGCTCCACCTCGGCAATACGCCCTATCAGTGGATCGATATGTCCCTGGGCAGCCTCTTCATTAAGATTGGTGGCGTAACTGTCCAGCGGGTTGGATTCCCCTTCCTGCTCGCCGCCCTCGACAGATTCCGATGGCCCGGGTTCACCGCTATCGTCATCATTGGACACCTTGGAGATACCGTGGGTGATGTAATTCACCACGTCCAGGCGCGCCACGCTCTGGGTCTTGAGGAAAAACACGGCCTGGCTTTCCTGCTCGCTGAATATCGCTACCAGTACATTGGCGCCGGTCACCTCGCTCTTACCGGAGGACTGGACGTGGAACACGGCTCGCTGTAACACCCGTTGAAAGCCCAGGGTGGGCTGGGTATCACGATCTTCCTCGTCCTCGGGGATCAGCGGCGTTGTGGCGTCGACAAACTCCACCAGGTCACCGCGCAGACCGCCGATATCGGCACCGCAGGCCTTGAGCACGCGGATAGCATCGTTGTTATCCAGCAGCGCCAGCAACAGGTGCTCCACCGTCATAAACTCATGGCGCTTGGCCCGGGCGCCCCTGAAGGCGTCGTTTAACGTCTGTTCCAGATCCTTGCTCAGCATAGATACCGCTCCCCGGGCCTCAGCCCTCCGATGCTTCGATCTCACACAATAACGGGTGTTCGTTCTCCCGGGCATACTGGTTCACCTGGGCGGCCTTGGTTTCGGCGATATCCCGGGTAAAAATCCCGCATACGCCTTTCCCCTTTGTATGCACCGTCAGCATAACATGGGTGGCCTGCTCCCGGTTCATACGAAAAAACGTCTCCAGCACCTCAACCACAAACTCCATGGGGGTATAGTCGTCGTTCATCAATACGACCTTGAACAATGGCGGACGCTTGAGCTCAGGCTTGGATTCCTGCAGCACCAGACCGCCGTCAGAATCGTGTTCCTCCTTACTCATACGCAACACACTATCCTGTCGGATGCCTTCCACAAAACTACTCACAATTCGATTGACTGCCCAAAGACCTTATATGGCTACATTATACGAGAATTCAAGGTGGGGCAAAGCTGCCCTGTGGATTACCTGTACGCTTTTCTAGCCGGCCCAGCTGCACCACCAGTGGGAATTAGAGTTCGATGGGGTCTCCAGGCCAGGCGGTCGACCACATTGGCGTATACCCCCGAAGTGACTGGGTTTCGGAACGCCGGGGGTATACCGCGATCGAGCTGGCCGCATAGCGCAAAAGATCCCTTGACAGGCCACCCCACTAATATGGGAGAAAACAAAAAAAAAGGGCCCGTGAAATCACGAGCCCTTCCGGATACTGCTTGTTGCGATATTACATGGAGTCTACGATCGCCTGGCCGAACTCCGAGCAGCTCAGCAACGTAGCGCCGTCCATCAGGCGCTCGAAATCATAGGTCACCGTGCCGTTCTGGATAGCGCCATTCATGCCATTGATAATCAGGTCAGCGGCTTCATTCCAGCCCATATGACGCAGCATCATTTCCGCAGAGAGAATCAGCGATCCGGGGTTTACCTTGTCCTGGCCAGCGTACTTCGGCGCGGTGCCGTGGGTCGCTTCGAACAGGGCAATGGTGTCACTCAGGTTGGCTCCGGGGGCGATACCGATACCGCCTACCTGTGCCGCCAGGGCGTCAGACAGGTAATCGCCGTTCAGGTTCAGGGTGGCAACCACACTGTACTCTTTCGGGCGGGTCAGAATCTGCTGCAGCATGGCGTCTGCGATCACATCCTTGATGATGATCTCATTGCCAGTCTGGGGGTTCTTTATGGAAACCCAGGGGCCGCCGTCCAGCAATTCACCGCCGAATTCTTCCTGGGCCAGTTCATAACCCCAGTCGCGGAAGGCACCCTCGGTGAACTTCATGATGTTGCCTTTGTGTACCAGGGTTACAGAAGGCAGGTCCTGGTCGATGGCGTACTGAATCGCCTTGCGCACCAGTCGCTTGGTACCCTCTTCCGACACAGGCTTGATACCGATCCCGACATTATTCGGGAAACGTATCTTGGTGGCGCCCATCTCATTGATTATGAAATCCACCACTTTCTGTGCTTCTGGTGTACCGGCCTGGTATTCCACCCCGGCGTAAATGTCTTCAGAGTTCTCGCGGAAGATCACCATGTTGCAGGCGCCGGGATCCTTCACCGGTGAGGGCACGCCCTCGAACCAGCGCACCGGGCGCAGGCAGGTGTAGAGATCAAGTTCCTGGCGCAGTGCCACGTTAAGAGAGCGGAAGCCACCGCCCACGGGTGTGGTCAGGGGACCCTTGATACCGACCGAGTACTCCTTGATCGCCTCCAGGGTTTCTTCCGGGAACCAGTCGCCATCGTACAGCTCGGCGGCTTTCTCTCCGGTAAAGATTTCCATCCAGGAAATTTTCTTCTTGCCGCCGTAAGCCTTATTGACTGCGGCATTGACCACATCGATCATTACGGGACTGATATCAACGCCGATACCGTCGCCCTCGATGTAGGGAATGATAGGATTGTCCGGGACGTTCAGGCTGAAATCTTCATTGACGGTGATTTTGTCACCTTCGGAAGGAACCTGAATATGCTTGTAGCCCATAATGTACTCCGTAGCTGCTGGGTTCTTGGAATGTCAGGACTGGTACAGGTAATACCGCCCCGAAGTGAAGCGGGCAATAGTGTAGCATGATTGCACAGACAAGCACTCGCGCTGGCGAGGAAAATTGAACCGAAACGGAATCTCAATGGCGAAAATCATCCTGCTGAACAAACCTTTCCAGGTACTGAGCCAGTTTACCGACAGCGAGGGCCGCGCAACGCTGGCGGACTACCTCTCTGCCCCCGGTTTTCGCGCGGCCGGGCGACTGGATTACGACTCCGAGGGGCTACTGTTACTCACTGACGATGGTCGCTTGCAGCAACAGATCGCCAACCCGCGGCACAAGCAAACGAAAACCTACCTGGTGCAGGTGGAAGGTGACATCACCGATGAAGCCCTGGGGCAACTCAGTAGCGGACTGCAACTCAAGGATGGCCCCACCCTGCCCGCTCGGGCCAAACGAGTAGCGCCGCCGCAACTATGGCCGCGCGTACCGCCGGTACGGGAACGCAAATCCGTAGCGGACAGTTGGCTGGAGTTAAGTATTCGCGAGGGGCGCAACCGGCAGGTGAGGCGCATGGCCGCCGCGGTAGGCTTTCCCACCCTGCGGCTGATACGTGTGGCGATTGGCCAATGGCGCCTGGAGAACCTGTTGCCGGGAGAGCATCGCGAGGCCACGGTAAACCTGCCCAGGGAAAACGCTGGAGCGCAACGCTCGGGGTACAGGAGACGTTAAACCGCTTAATCCGGCTCCACTTTGTAAAACATGGCGTACAGCACCGGCACCACCAGCATGGTCAGGACCGTACCAAAGGCGAGGCCAAACATGATAGTGACCGCCAAACCCACCCAGAACTGATCCGACATCAATGGGATCACACCAAATACGGTAGTGGCTGCCGCATTGCACACCGGAGACAGGCGCGACACGGCTGCCTGCTTCACCGCCTGGTATCGAGCCAGTCCCCGCCCGAGGTTCTGGTCTATCTCATCCAGCAGCACCACCGAATTCTTGATCATCATGCCAATGAGGCTCATACCGCCCAGCAAGGCGATGAAGCCGAAGGGGGTACCGGTAATGAGCAAGCCGAAGGTAATGCCTATAACGGCAAAGGGAATGACCAGAACGATGATCATGGGCGGACGGAAAGCATTGAACAGGGCTACGATAATGAACAGTATAATGATAGCAGCGGGGCCAAACCCCGGTAGCAGTGCCTCGGTGGATTCAAGCTGGCTATTGTATTCGCCGTCCCATTCCAGGGTATAACCCAGGGGCAGCGGGATGGCTTCGAACTTGGCGCGTACATCTGTCATCAAAGCGGGGGCGGTACCGTTGCGGATGCCAGCCTGCACCGTAATCGCGCGCTTGCGATCCCATCGCCAGATAACGTTTTCCCGCCACACGAATTCACTGCCATCGACGACCTGGGAAAGCGGCAGGGTATCAGTGGAGTCAGGCCGCATCAGTTGCAGCAGTTCCAGGTCCATCGCCGCGCTGTCACGCACGCGCTGCTCAGAGCGCAAGACGATGGGAATCAGCTCGTCACTTTCCCGGTACAGTCCGACGGTGATGCCGTCTACCGCCCGGCGGGTGGTGCCGCCCACATCCTCGCGGGTGACGCCGACGAAACTCGCCCGGTTTTCGTTGTAGTTTAATTGCAGCTCTCGCGAGGGGTTCAGCCAATTGCTGCGAATTTCAGCGGCGTAGTCGCTATCGCGCAATATGGTCATGCCCTGCGCTGCCAGGTCGCGCAATACCTCCGGGTCGGCTGAAGCGGGACCGGCAAAACGGGCTTCAAACTTCCAGTCGTCGAAGGCGCCTACCGCATAGGGCCGCACTCGTACTATGGCATCGGTGTTGTTGTCGACCAGCCAGGCGTTCAGCCTCGCGATGACAGCAGGCACCTGGTCCAGGGTATGCGTGTTGACTATTAACTGGGCATAGGACGGGTAGTTACTCTCCGGGCTTACCGGCAGGTAAAAGCGCGGTGGCCCGGCGCCTATAAAACTGCTGATCAGTGCGACTTCCTCGTAGGTCTCCAGCTCTCTTTCCAGTTCAGCGACGCCGGCGGTAGTCTTCTCGATGCGCGAGCCCTCCTCCAGCCAGTAATCGACCATAAACTGGGTGCGGTTGGCATCCGGGAAATACAGCTGTTCCACTTTGCCGAAGCCCCAGATGGAGACACCCAGCAAACCCAACATACACAGCATGAAGATACGTCGACGGCGGATACAGCTCTCCAGCACGCCGCCAAAGCCACGAAAAAGCGCTGTATCGTAAGGGTCCTTGTCGCCCTCGTCTTTGGCGTCAGGCAGAAACATTACGCACATCAATGGCGTGAGGGTCTGGGAAAGCAACCAGCTGATGATCAGGGATATAGCCACAACCGTAAATAAGGAACCCGCATACTCACCGGTATCGAAGTCGGATGCGAAGATCGGGTAAAAAGCCATGCACGCCACTATGGTGGCGCCCAGCAGCGGTACCGAAGGCAAGGATGCGGCCTCGATGGCCGCCGCGTTGCGCTCCATGCCCTGTTTCATGCGCACCACGAAGCCATCGACTACGACAATGGCATTGTCCACCATCATGCCCATCGCAATAATCATGGCACCCAGCGAGATGCGGTGCAGGTCTATGCCTATGATAGACATCACCAGCATGGTGCCGAGAATGGCGAATACCAGGCCGCTCAAGCCGATAATGATCCCCACCCTGAGCCCCATGGTGACCGCCAGTATGACCAGCACAATGCCCACCGCCTGGGCCAGGCTGACCATGAAATCACTGATGGAATCGCTGATGATGTCGGACTGCCAGGAGATTTTCTCCAGCTCGATGCCAATAGGCAATGCCGCCGTAATTTCCTGCAAACGACTATCGATGGCACGTCCCACCGTCACCACATTAACGCCGGCCACCGGCGCAGCCGCCAGGGCTATAGCAGGTCTTCCGTCCATGCGCATTACAGCGGTTGCAGGGTCCTGGTAACCCACGGTGACCGTCGCAATATCGCGCAGGCGGATGATTTCGTCACCGCGCATGCCCTGCACACGATCACGGGCTCCAACACCGGCTATAGCCAGGTTGCCGATCGCTTCGGGCGAGTCAAACTCACCGGTAACGGTCATGCGAAAACGCTGGCTCTGCAGGTCGGTGCCGCCGGCGTCAATTACCAGGTTTTGTTGTCGCAAGGTGTTGCGAACCTGGTTGCCGGTGATACCCAGTTGGGATAACTGGGTCTCCGAAATTTCCAGAAAAACCCGGCGCGGTTGTACGCCCCAGGTATCCACGCGTGCCACGTTGTCTATAACCTGCAGTTCCTTGCGTACTATCTTTACGTATTCATCCAGCTCGGCATAGCTGTAGCCGTCGGCACTGATACCGATCAAAAACCCGAAAACAAACCCGAAGTCGTCGCCAATGATGGGTTTTTGCGCCCCCGGCGGCAGTTGGTCCTCGATATCGCGTATCTTGCTGCGCATCTTGTCCCACACCTGTTCGATGCGATCAGACCAGTACTGATTCTGGATATCGACCTTGATAATCGCCAGCCCGGGTCGGGCCATGGAATACACGTGCTTGAGCTCAACCATCTCCTGCAGCTGGGTTTCAATCAGGTCAACGACTTCCTGTTCAACCTGTTGCGCAGATGCGCCGGGATAGGCAACGGTGATGGCGGCGGTCTTGACCGTAAATTCAGGGTCTTCCAACTGTCCCAGGCTCATATAGGCGCCGAGACCGCCGAAGATCAATAAAAAGGCTGCAAAATAACTGATCGCTCGCTTTTCGAGCGTGGCACGGGTGAGGTTCATTGGCTTATTCCCCGTTCCTGGCGACAATGACCTCCTGGCCCTCACTGAGGGTATGAATGCCCGCTGTGGCGATTAAATCACCAACCTGCAGGCCCTGGAGAACCTGCACGCCACCGGCAGTAACCCGGCCCACACTAACCTCGCGGCTGCTAACCGTGTTGTCCTGTTGCACGACCCAGACCTTGCTGACGTTGCCAACCGGCTCCCCGAACAGCGCGCCTGCGGGAATCACATAGCCCCGCTCTTCGTCTTCATTGACAGTACCTGAGATATGAGCGGTGCCCGCCATACCGGACAGCACCTTGCCATCTTCCAACTGTTTCATGCTCAGCGTGATAGGGAAGGTGCGGGTGGTCTGGGATGCTTCTGAACTGATTTCGGTAATGGTGGCAGGCAGCCTCACACCGGGAAAAGCATCAAATTCCACCTCAATTTTATCGACAAAAGGAAGAATGGCCATCTGGTTCTCGGAGACACTGATTACCATTTCAATCATGTCCACTCCGAGCAAACGAGCTATCGGTGACTTGGCACGCACGGACTGGAAATTCTCTACCGACAGAGTGGCGATCACTCCACTAAAAGGCGCGTAGATCTCGGAATCAGTAAGGGCCTTCTGGGCCAGTTCCAGGCTGGCCTGGCTGATATCCACGCGCGCTTCCAGCCGATCAAATTCCGCCTCGGAAATGAAGTCGGTCTCAACCAGTTCGGCACCGCGGTCAAAATTACGCCTGGCAATACGCGCGTCGGCTTCGGCGGCCCGCAGGTTGGCCTGGAAGTCCCGCGGATCCAGGCGCGCTATCAGCTCACCCTTCTCCACCCTACTGCCTATGGATACCGGCCTTTCTATCAATGTGCCACTGACATCAAAGGCCAGGTCCACCTCTTGCGCAGAGCGTGCACGGCCCGGCAATTGCCCATTGCGAATATTCGATATATCCCCGACTTCGATAGTGCGCAATTGTCGCACCGACCTGGGCTCAGGCTCAGGCTTAGCGCAAGCCGAAAGCAGGGAGAAAATAATCAGGGATGAAATGACGGTGCGGGCCAGCATAGGGGCTCCAAAAAATCCAAGTAGTTTTTATCCGACTCATTCTAGCCGCTATTTGCGCCCGCTTCTAGTTTAAGGCCTGGAGGCAATGCATTTGTGAGTGGAATTGTACGCTGTTAGAATGCCCGCCCCGCCCGTACATTCCATCCCTGGAATGACCTTGCGGGGACCCAGCCACCCTCTGGACCTGATATACACATGAGTTTGAACAGCGCCAGTAAAGTCATCGTCGGCATGTCCGGTGGTGTCGATTCTTCCGTGTCCGCCCTGCTGTTACAACAGCAGGGCTATTGCGTGGAAGGCCTGTTCATGAAGAACTGGGAAGAGGACGATGGCACCGAGTACTGCACCGCCAGGGAAGACTTTGCCGATGCACGGGCAGTCGCCGACAAACTGGGTATCACCCTGCACGGTGCCAATTTTGCCGCGGAGTATTGGGATAATGTATTCGAGCACTTCCTGGCGGAATACCGCGCGGGCCGTACCCCCAATCCTGACATCCTGTGTAACAGGGAAATCAAGTTCAAGGCCTTCCTGGAGTACGCACTGATGCTGGGCGCAGACTATATAGCCACCGGCCATTACACGCGCTGTGGCGAAGACCAGGGCAAAGGCACCCTGCTCAAGGGCCTGGATCACAACAAGGACCAGAGCTATTTCCTGCACGCTGTTGGTCACGCGGAGTTGGAAAAAACACTATTTCCCGTCGGTGAGATTGAAAAGCCGCAAGTGCGTGAACTCGCGGAGCAGCACGGACTGGCCACGGCAAAGAAAAAGGATTCCACTGGCATCTGCTTTATTGGCGAGCGCCGCTTCAAGGATTTCCTGCAACAGTACCTGCCGGCGCAGCCGGGCGAAATCCACAGCCTGGAGGGTGAATACCTGGGGCAGCACCACGGGCTGATGTACCACACCATAGGCCAACGCCAGGGCCTGGGCATTGGTGGACTCGCCAATCACAGCGAAGCCCCCTGGTACGTGGTGGGCAAGGACCTGGATAGCAATATATTGTTGGTGGCCCAGGGCAATGAGCACCCCGCCCTGTTTTCAACCCGTCTCAGCGCCAGTGACATTTACTGGGTCGCGGGTGCAGCGCCGGAACTACCTCTGCAATGCAGCGCCAAAGTGCGTTACCGGCAGGCGGATCAGCAATGCACGGTGAGTGCGTCGGGCAACGCATTCGATGTGGTCTTCGCGCAGCCGCAGCGGGCCGTGACCCCGGGACAGTCCGTGGTCTTTTATCTCGGCGAGCGCTGCCTCGGTGGCGGCGTGATCGAAAGTACGGGTACACGATGAGTGAGAGCAAGCTGTCCAGGCTGGAACAACAAACGGTGGCACTGGCCGGCGTTGCCCAGGCAGCGCGCCTGGTAGATCAACTTTCCAGGACCGGCAGCTACCCGATCGAATTCCTCGAACCCAGCATACACAGTCTGTTCGCTTTTGACGCAGAGAGCGTTGAGGACATTTTCGGCGGCCTGCCCGGCGTCAAACTGGGCCTGCATAACCTCAGTAGTCTGCTGGCCAGCCGCCAGTCCCAGGAAAATCGCGAGATCGTACGTTACGTATTCAGCATGCTCTACCTGGAGCGCCGCTTTGCAGCGGATGCGCAGATGATGGCCGTGGTGCACTCTCGCCTGGAGCACACCAGTTTCCGTGCCGAGCATTTCGCCAGTCATGTCAATGACCTTTGCCACAGTGTCTCCGGTATCTACCAGGACACACTGAGCAACCTGAAATTCCGCATCAAGGTCAACGGCAGTGCCCAGCACCTGCAAAATCCGCAAACTGCGGATATTATCCGCGCGGTATTGCTTTCAGGCCTTCGCGCCGCTTTCCTGTGGCGGCAACTGGGTGGCCGGCGCTGGAAGCTGGTAATGCAGCGCAAACAGATGCTGGAGGCCTCCCAGAAACTGTCACGCGGCCTCGGGGTGGTGTAAAATCCCGGCTGTCTATTCCTCGGAGAAATACATGGACCTCTCGGCACTAAGCGCTGTTTCCCCTATTGATGGTCGCTATGGCAGCAAGACAGCGTCCCTGCGCGAGGTATTCAGTGAGTTCGGGCTGATCAAGCGGCGGGTGCTGGTAGAAATACGCTGGCTGCAATGTCTCGCCGCTCACAGTGGTATTGAAGAAGTGCCCAGCCTGTCTGCACCAGCCAACAAACTGCTGGAGGAGATCCTCGATGAATTCAGCGAGGTAGACGCGCGGCGTATCAAGGATATCGAGGCGACCACCAACCACGATGTCAAGGCAGTGGAGTATTTCATCAAGGAGCGCTTCGACGGCAACGCCGAACTGTGTGCCGTCTCCGAGTTCGTGCACTTTGCCTGCACCTCTGAGGATATCAACAACCTGTCCCACGCGTTGATGCTACGGGACGGTTTACAGCAGGTGCTGCTGCCCGCCATGACCGATATTTGCAGCGAGCTGGCACAGTTGGCCCGCGATACGGCCGACGCCTCCATGCTTGCGCGCACCCATGGACAGACGGCCAGCCCAACGACCATGGGCAAGGAAATAGCCAACGTTGTAGCACGCCTGCGACGGCAGCTGGACGCACTGCAGCAGGTTTCATTCCTGGGCAAAATCAACGGCGCGGTGGGCAACTATAACGCGCATTTATCCGCCTATCCCGCTATAGACTGGCAGGCCAACGCCGAAGCTTTCGTCACTTCACTGGGCCTGGCCTGGAATCCCTACACCACCCAGATTGAACCGCATGACTACATGGCAGAGTTGTTCGACGCCATGGCCCGCTTCAATACCATTTTGATCGACTTCAATCGCGACATCTGGGGCTATATCTCCCTTGGCTATTTCAAGCAGAAAACCGTGGCCGGGGAAGTGGGTTCATCCACCATGCCGCACAAGGTCAACCCCATCGATTTCGAAAATGCCGAGGGCAACCTGGGCCTGGCCAACGCCGTGTTGCAACACCTGTCCGCCAAACTCCCGATTTCCCGCTGGCAGCGCGACCTGACCGACAGCACCGTGCTGCGCAATATGGGCGTGGGCGCCGCCTACAGCCTGATCGCTTACCAGTCCGGCCTCAAGGGCATTGGCAAACTGGAACTCAATGCCCAGCGCCTGGCACAGGACCTGGACAACAGCTGGGAAGTGCTGGCGGAGCCTATACAGACGGTCATGCGCCGCTACGGTATTGAGCAGCCCTACGAAAAGCTCAAGGAGCTGACTCGCGGGCAGGACATGAGCCGGGAGGTGATCCAGGCTTTTGTGGAAAAACTGGAACTGCCGGCCCAGGCTCGCGAGGAACTGCTGGCACTGACTCCCGCCAGTTACATTGGCAACGCCGTGGCGCAGGCCAGGGCAATTGACTAGGTCGCGCCCGTGTCTTCCCCTGGCGACCTGAACCTGAACCTGGACCGGGAAAAATTCCTGGCACGCTACTGGCAACGCGAGCCACTGCTGATTCCAAACGCTATAGAAAACTTCAGCGTGCCGCTAAGCAAACACCAGCTTGCGGGACTGGCCCTGGAAGAACAGGTCGAGTCGCGCATTATCGAATGCCGCGATAATACCTGGACGCTGCAGCACGGACCTTTCCAGAACAAGGACTACCAGCGCGATACACCCTGGACCCTGCTGGTTCAGGCGGTGGATCACTATATTCCCGAGGTCGCCGAGCTGCGCAAACTGGTGGACTTTATTCCCCAGTGGCGCGTGGATGATGTCATGGTGAGCTACGCGGCAGACGGCGGCAGCGTGGGACCCCATTACGACAATTATGACGTGTTTCTGCTGCAGGGCGAGGGTAAGCGCCTGTGGAAACTGGGGCAGTTTTGTGACCGCGATACACCGCTGCAGCCCCACGAGGATCTTCGCATATTGAACCTGTTCGAATGTGAACAGGAGTATTTGCTCGGTACCGGCGACATACTTTACGTACCGCCCGGCGTCGCCCACTGGGGCATCGCCCAGGGCGAATGCACCACCTTCTCCATCGGTTTTCGCGCGCCCCGGGTCAACGACATGGTATCGCGATTTGCAGACCAGTTGCTGGAGCAACTGGATCCGGACCAGTTCTACCATGACACGATGCAGACACCGGCAAGTCGCGCCGGGGAAATACGCCCCAGGGATCTGGAGCGCGCCATGGCGCAACTGCAGGGAGCACTGGACCAGGCCAGCGGCAACCACTGGTTTGGTGAGCTGGTAACAGAGCCCCGCTACGAAAACCTGTCCGATAATGACGATCTGGCAGAAGCGCGTGACATACTGGCCACAGGCGCCACCGTGGTATCGCTGTCACCCGGGGCGAAGCTCGCCTGGCAGCAGGAAAGTGACGGCATATTGGTATTTGCCAATGGCTCCAGTATGCTATTTCCGGAAAGCATCCTGTCGGCGCTGGTGGGCCTGTGCGAACACTGGCGTTTAGCCGAACAGGATCTGGCGGACGCGCTGGACGACCAGGCCAGTGCAGACCTGCTAGACTACCTATTGGAGGGCGGGTGTATTTATGTCGAATGATGAATTTATCAGCGGGGTGGAATACCCGCACCCCTTTGACGAGTTAGCAGCTGAGTTGTGTACAGGCGCATCGCGCTACGTGTGCATTCTCAGTCCGGCACTGGATCACGAGGCTTTTGATAACGAGCCGCTGGCAAAGGCACTCAGCGCCCTGGCCCGTGATTCCCGCCAGACCCAGGTCCGCATCCTGATCAGCGACGCGCGCAAGCTGGTAGGCCGCGGGCATCGCCTGTTGCAACTGGCCCGGCGCTTGCCCAGCAACGTGCTTATCCAACGGCTGGCGGAACATCCTGACTGGAACGGTGAAACCATCGTTATTCGAGATCGCGATGGCGTTTTATACAAACCCGGGGGCAGCGATCACGAGGGTTTTTATGAGCCGGATTCACGGGCCTCGACGCGAAAACACCTGGAGTTATTTGAGGAATTATGGCGCCACAGTGTGCAGGACGCAGAGTTGCGTAGCCTGTCAATGTAGCACCAGGGCCTTAACCCAGTGAGTCGATGGCGTCCGCCAATTCCAGTAGTCGCTTGG
>Ga0316192_10001050_pt1 | contig 20340 bp, 16 predicted proteins | sample MerIslwburrow_MG_FD_204931 | JGI IMG/M metagenome (GOLD analysis project Ga0316192, IMG submission 204931) | Coastal sediment microbial communities from Maine, United States - Merrow Island worm burrow | ecosystem: Environmental > Aquatic > Marine > Coastal > Sediment | place: USA: Maine...
AAAAGAAAAAGCGCCAGCGGTTACCCGAATGACGCCCTAGACAAAGCAAATATAGAGCCACTTGCCTTTTTGGCCCAACACCCTAGTTCTGACTACTGAATTAAAATCAGCGAATTGACTGATCAACCAACACTGCGGCCAACACCAGCCAGATCATCACATCGAAAAAGATCTTGATAATCTTATCTGTCTGATGCTCAGGTGTTTGCCACTGATTTAAAAAAATATTCTGCCAAGAGAAATCTACATTTGGATTTTTCAACAGCCCGCCAGATAAAAATAATTTATCCGCACACAGACTATAATCACCGCACCCTGCACATAAGCAACATCGAAAATCTCATCAACATCGCCTCCAAATTTTCAAGATGGAGGATCATATAGCATTCATTGTTAGAAGAGATCTATTTCCGCACCAACAACTCTCTTGGTATCCGTATCCGTTTGTTTAAAAACTTCCAGATCATTAATAATCTGACACAGCTTTTCATCAATCAACATCCCTTTTTCAAGATTAGCCTCAGCCTGGCTCACACCAACTTTAAGAACATCTGACAACCTTGTTTCCTGTTCTTCAGTCAGGCCATAAGTTAGATACAGCAACTCCTGCTGTGCCTGCACCTCATCCATGATTTTCATTGATGTTCTCTTTTGCTCTGCATGCATAATTTCTATTTCACTGAGAGTATTTTTTGTATCAAGCACTACCTTAGCCAGTTTTTTTTGCATTTCAATCGACTGCAATCTTGCGCCTGCACCCTCAAGCAAAATCGCCAGATGATCACGCAATCGACCACATTTATCTTCATCATCAGGCATATTTTTTATCAACTGGGTAAATGAACCAAAGTTCAGAATTAACCTTGAACCAGACTCTTTCAAACGACCGACACCCTTTAAACGAAACAGCATCTCTTTCTCAAGGGGTGGTATTGGCAACCGGCTACTCGCTTCAACTGTCTGTTCAAGTGAACGAACTTGAACACTACTTTCCAGACCATATTTTGAAGTTATCTCAACTACCAGATCTGCCAATTCCTGAATAGATTCAACCTCAAAACTACGGCGCATAAATTCAATAACGACGCCCTGCTCCCCAGCACTGGAAATAGCCGCCATAGCAGTTTGCATTGCCATGACTTTCTCAGATTCAATGGCACAACGCTGTTCTTTATCTGCAATGGCTAGCTTAATTTTTTTCAGCAATTCATCTGTTTGCACAGGTTTAATTAAATAATCTCTACCGCCGGCATCATATCCAGCCAGTTTTTCCTCAGTAGTATCATGTGCAGAGACAAAGATTACTTCTATATCACTAGTCTCTGGTGTTTCCTTGATAGTTTGACAACATTGCCGGCCATTCATAGATGGCATTTCAACGTCCATAAGAATGACATCGGGTTTGAGGTCACTGGAAGCTATTTCAATAGCCTGCTCACCAGTGGTTGCAATCTGCACAGCATATTCCTGCTTCAATTTATTAAAAATGAAATGAACATCCTCTTTCGAATCATCAACAATTAAAACACGGTGTTTTATATTCATCATTATTTTCTTTATATTTACTACAACATTGATTTCAACATTAAAACATGAGCTTTCGCTTGATTTGTATCAAAGCTTTCCATAGCCGCTTCAATATTTTTTAGCATTTTCTCACGCTTGCCACCAACAATATACGCCCTTAAGGCTTTCACACAGCATTCAGCTTCAGCGTAATCTGCGTCTAGATTAAACTGCAGTTGATCTAACTTCTTAATTACTTCGCTAGACTCATAAACCATTGTTGACGCGTTAATCGGAACTTCAGACTCATTTTTCTCAACCGAGTAAATTCCAGACATCACTTCATCCAGGTGTTGATGCAGCTCAGCCATCATGGACATAGCCAATTCAACATTAGAGTTCAAACAAGCCTGCTCAAGCTTGGCTGCCTGAAGAGACAGTTGATTAGCAGCCAGGTTAGCGGCGGTGCCTTTTAGGTTATGAGATAAACGTGAAGCCGACTCAATCTCACCTTTCACAAGAAAAGTTTCTATAGCCTTGCCACTATGCAGGTGTGTTTTATGAAAACTCTTAAAAATTATTTTGTAGAGTTCCCTGTCATTATCGAAATTTTGCATTGCTGCTTTCATATCAATACCAGGTAAATTAGGAACTTCAGCCATAACAACATTTCCTACGTCATAACAGAAATTTAGACATACATTTCATCGACATTTTTATGCTTATCTTTAGCAATCCAACCAAATTGGTGCTAAGTGGTAAAAAAGTATAAATACTTTGAGAACCATTCTAAAATCATAGAAAATACAACTCGTTATTACAGGACATTAAGGACAATTCCCTGCTCTAGAATAAAATTTTAGAGTTTCGCTATGTTTATACTACTTGGGGTTAATACCACTTGGGGTTTACGCCACTTGGGTCCTACATCCGGGCCAGGGCTCTATACTTAATTCACTATGCACAGAACCAACATCCAAACCCTCACCGACATCCCCAACATCAGCGCAGCAGTCAGTCGCAGGTTGCAATAAATCGGCATCCACCAGCCTAATGACTTGTTCGGCAAGGACCCTTACCAGATGTATCACTATCTGTGTGACATCACTGGCAAGCGCCATGATCACTGAATCATTGATGTCTTTATTGCTGCCGTATCTTACATGGGGGGTGCTGCGGCAAAAAAAATGGTGGTTCTATACGGCTGAAACAAAAGCGGCGTTGAAAAATAGAGCCCGAAAAGAGCTGGAGTCACAGCAGCGTAGCTGGCTTGCTGCTATTTCTTATCTACGGGTGGCATTCAGTGCATCAATAAGCACATGAATATCATGCTGGCCTTCATAAATCGGACAGGCTCGCTTATCCAGGTTCAACAATGAATAGACGGCTGTTTGTGCTGACCTGATCGAATATTCGACCGTAAAGACACAGTCATCTGGCTGTTCGGCAAACTGGCCAATGAAGGCGAAGTTGTTTGAACCATTGGGAACTATCTGTGGCCTATCACCCGGCTTTCTTGGCATAAACTGACTATCTATGAAGGGCATCATGCAGGGGATGCAATTAGCTGTTTCAAAGTAGTCATGTTGCTCGTTTAAAATTTTAAGATGATGGCAAAGTTCCGTAAGTATTTCTGCGCCGGTGCAGTCAGACATCTTTTTGTTAACACAATCACCTTCATTGTCCGGGTACAGGCCATAACCCCAGAAGACCCAGACATCATCAGGCTGATTAATAAAATGGGGCTGGTGCGCCAGTACCACGGACATGAGCCAGTTTGAATCGGTAAAGGTAACCAGGCCACCTGTGCCGGCGGCGTTACCAGTAAACTGCTCCATAAAATTGAAAAAACGCGGGTTATTTAGCGTTACCGTAAATGACTCCCACTTGGACAGTTCGATGTGATCACAAAATACTGATGGATTGCCGAATGCAGGCGACTTGCTGGCCAGCTTCTGCCACAGTTTCCACGAGCCGGCGTCTTGCTTGCCCTTTTGCACAGGTGCAGCTGTCATTGAACCGATGCTTGAGGCATCGACCATCGAACCGTTGCTGATAAAGAGATAGTCATGGACGGCTAGATCAATACGTGCTTCATGACCGTCTTTGAGGTAATACAGGGCTGTGGCGGTCTTGCTATGAGCTTGCAAATCAAAGTCGATATCGCTGACCTGGCTGTTTATGACAAAGTTGACACCCTGCTCCAGCAAGCACTTTTCAATCGGGCGGATAACCGAGTCATACTGGTTATATTCGGTGCGTAGAATGCCCTTTAGCTGGTTAAAACCCGGCAGCAGGTGAATGAAGCGAATCGAGTAACGACGCATCTCGGCAGCGCTGCTCCATTTCTGGAAGGCAAAGGTTGTCTGCCACAAGTACCAGTAATTAGTTTCAAAGAAGGTGGGCGAGAAACAGTCGATGATGCGTTTGTCACCAAGCGACTCCTCCGAGCTGAACAACAGCTTAAGCATGTCGAAATTATCTTTGTTGCTTAGACCATAGGATGAGACATCTAGCTTTTCAGCATTTCTTAACAGACGACAGTGAGACTCACTGGTGAAGGTCTTGTTGAATTCAACAAATTCATCCTTAATGGATTTAGCAGGGTCATTTAATGAGGCTATCTTCGAAAAAAGATCCCAAGTACAAACAAAATGCTCTTCAAACATTCTGCCACCACGTATCAGGTAACCCTCTTCCGCTGCGCCTGAACCATCAAGACAGCCGCCTGGCAAGACATCCTGTTCATAAATATAGATATTATTGCCGGAAAACCCTGCGTCTCTAATTAGGTAGGTGGCTGTTGCCAGTGCCGCAATCCCGCTACCGACTAAATAGGCTTTTGAGTTTTGATTGGCACCTGAAGCAGAACTTTCGCTAGACATCATCATGATGTTATATCAGAAATTTTTCTTCTCAGCTTAGCCGTGCGGCTACACGAACCTGGCAACTAGCCCGAATGAGGTGAAACGTAATCCGAAGCAGGCTTTCTCTAGCTTGCTCAACAGCCATAAACGCCAAACCCTGGCGACAGATATTGCTTGACGGAAAACCTCAACAATAACCACACAATAAACAACGTAAATAATCCACCCCATAAAACCGAAATATTATTAAGGTAATAATAAAACACACCTCAGATAGTGGTTTTTAAAAATTGATCAACCGAGTGATATCCACATGAACGACAAACAGCAAGAACCGGAAGAGCGTTTGTCTGATGAGGAATCCACCACGCCCGAGAAACAGGAAGAAGTAATCCCTGAGATTGAAAGACTAACCAGAGAAGAGCTCAAGAAAAAAATAAGCGCCTGCGCCAACCCATTCGAGATTATTGATGCCTGCGCAGATTCGCTTGGCCAGGTTCTGCATCAGATAGAAGGGCATGATGATGCCGAAGGCATTATTATCGAGATCTGCAACGCCATTATTCATGCATGTGAATCAAATACGGATGCAACCCTGGGGGCTGTTCATATTTCTCATAAAAACCCCTACTCATGTTTACATCCAATTTATACCGCCGTACTCAGTTATGTCATATGTCAGATGTTGAAAATGTCTGCCGACGAGATTAAAAATATTCTTGCCGCGGCATTAACCAGCAACCTTGCCATGTTTGATCTACAAGAAAAACTACAACAACAGGTTACGCCCTTATCTCAGTCACAAAAAGAGCTGATTGATAAACACCCGACCGAAAGTGTAAACATTTTGAAACGCAGCGGTATCAATAATCAAGCCTGGCTGGATATGGTTCAGCAGCACCATGAACGCGCCAATGGCAAAGGCTATCCCGCAGGACTCAAAGATGAGCAAATACTGGTTGGTGCAAAAATACTTGGACTGGCAGATGTCTATAGCGCGATGATATCGCCACGTACCTATCGTGAATCCATGGAGGCGTCAGATGCTCTTAAATCCGTATTTCTGGAACGCGGCAAAGAATGTGATGAAACTTTGGCCATACTGCTGATAAAACGCATGGGGGTTTTTCCACCCGGCTGTTATGTGAATTTAAGTTCGGGCGAAGTGGCCATTGTAGTACAACGCACCAAGAACCCGATGAAACCCAAGGTTGTAACCCTGCTCAACCCTGCCGGGCGCGCCTATGTATGCCCCGTTTGTCTTAACACTGACAGCCCTGAACATAATATTATCGGCACGGCGAAACGTCTTGAACCCGATGAAGTAAAGGTTAAATTACACAGGATATGGGGTTACGAATAATTCTCCCCTCTTTAGCCATGTGGACTGAACTTCAGCCTTATATCTGGCATGACAATTAAAAACCAAAATTCCAGCCACAATAATAATCATCGTTGATAATTCCAAAACGATTCGTTCTGTACTGCGCAGTCTTTTAGCCAGCGAAGGCAATGAAATACTTTAAGAACTCAGCAGTGGACGAAACCTTATCGAAGCCGTAGGTGAACTCGGGCCAGATATTATCAGCCTTGATTACAACCTGCCTGGAGTGAATGATCTTGATCTATTCAAGCAAACCCATACCGCCCACCCTGGCGTGGCCGTGCTTATGATTACTGGCAATGATCCTCCGCCCTGGAGAAAGCAGCTGCTGCCTGTGCATCAGGCATTATTCAGACCCTTCACCCAGAAAAAACTATAAAAGATATTCACCAGGGCGGGCGAATAGGATTGGTGCTTCTATCCTGCTTTGCAGTCTATTGCCAGAATTTCCACCATGACTTGCCTTCTTGTTTAGACTCACCCTGGTTTTCCTTCATGTTTTGTTCGCGCATCTCCTTGCGCTCCTGTTCCATACCACCGTCATCTTCGCCGGTCATTTGTTTACTTTTTTGTTTCGACTTTTGCACCATGCCATCATCAGACTCACCATGATCCCTGTCACGGTCACGATCCATGTCACCTTCCATATCCCGATCCCGATCCATATCGCCGTCCATGTCTCGATCACGCTCCATATCCCGGTCGCGATCTCTTTCACCCATTTCATCGTCAAGGTCCGATTTGGCGATAAGCATTATTTCGTTGTTAATCGCCGCCGCCTGAGCATGGCTCAACATGAGGGGCGAGATAATAATGGCAAGGCTTAATAAAATGATTTTGTTCATGATCTACCTCCTTTTAGAATCCGAATTGCTGTGCCGATTTGTTTGATCGCTTTATTAGCACTTCACCTAAATGACGATTTCAATTGCCATTTAGTTCCAATCATAGACCATAATTTTGGCAGGAATTTTCTCTATATTTATACTGTTATTCATTAAGGCTATAATCATCCCACCATGCACAGACACAACATCCAAAACCTGACAGACATCCCCAACATCGGCACAGCCGTCAGCCGCAGACTGCAACAAATAGGCATCCGCCACCCCAACGAACTAATCGGTAAAGACCCTTATCAGATGTATCACCAGCTATGCGACATCACCGGCAAGCGCCAGGATCACTGCATCATTGATGTCTTCATCGCTGCGGTACGTTTTATGGAAGGGGCTGCGCCACAAAAATGGTGGACCTATACCGCAGAAAGAAAAGCAACGCTGAAACAGAAAGCTATTAAGGAGATGCTGTAGTCGCGGCGATATTGGCCGTCGCTGCCAGACTGGTCTTTATTAGTACGGTTCTATATACTTTTTGGCTCGAAAATCTTTTTCATATAAGTGGCATACGTGACTAAAACTCGCCTAAATCAGACCTTACTGTTTGTGCTCATCACTGCCTTTCTGGCAATGCAGTGGTCAGCGACGCATATCCATTTAGCCGAACATCACGATCACGATGGCAGCCAGCATCAGCATAGTATTGAGGCCCACTCCCATCAACCAGCTGGCCACCACGCCGACTCAATTGATTCGCCCCACCAAAGCGCTGATCTCAATATTGTAGAGCTTGATCACCAGTACAGTTCGTCAACCGGCAAAAATAAGACACCACATACCTCGGCTATTACAGCCTTTTTATGGCCGCCTTCATTTTCACAGTCTGTCAGCATTGAATCACCCATTATTCTAAATACCAAACTTAGTTTTTTTGATCGATCCACGATCAATCTGCGCGCCCCGCCCTGCCTCGTTTAAGACGTCACATCTCAAAGTTAATCTTTTAAGACGTCACACATCGTCTTAAACAAAATCAGATTCGAGGTATTTATGTTATCTGTGATCAAACAATCACGCTGGCTTCTGGCTGGCTTAGCAGCGTTGCTAACAAGCCAGGCCTTTGGCCATGGCATGTCTGAGGCTGAGAAACAAATAATTCTGGAGGGTGGCAATCTACGCTACCTGTGGATTGGCGCTACGCATATGCTATCTGGCTATGACCATTTGCTGTTTGTATTCGGCATCATCTTTTTTCTTACCCGCTTCAAAGACATTGTTAAATACATTACCGCATTTACTCTTGGGCATAGCGCCACCCTGATCTTTGCCACCTTTAATGCTATTCAGGTCAATTATTTTCTAATTGACGCGGTGATCGCCTTGAGTGTCTGTTATATCGCCTTTGCCAATATTGATGGTTTTAAGAAATACCTGGATATCAAGCCACCCAACCTGTTGCTGATGATTATCGGCCTGGGCCTGATTCACGGGCTGGGTTTGTCGACACGGTTGCAACAACTGCCCTTGAGTGAAGACCAGCTACTGATGAACATTATCTCGTTCAATGTTGGAATCGAGGTAGGGCAGATTATGGCCTTGAGCGTCATGTTGTTGCTGTTGGCAGGCTGGCGTAAGGCTGACTCATTTAAGCCCTTTAGCCTGATATCCAATTACGCTCTGATCTTTGCCGGGCTGTTTCTGTTCATGATGCAAACGCATGCCTATTCACATGTCACCGATCCGGATGAATTCGGTTTTAGCAGCGACAATCACATTCATGAACATATAAAAATGGATGAAGAGCAGGCTGCCAAAATGATTAAAGAAACAACTCATGACACTCTTGACTAAAGGAAACCACTAATGCGCAAAATATTTCTAACACTGGCAGCTAGTCTTATGCTCATTTCAATCTCAGCCTGTTCGGATCACGGTCATGATCATGATGAATCAAACTCACATGACGCCCCACATCATCAAGACTCAATCAACTAAATTCATTCGGAGGATTTATGAAAAACCTAACCACAACACTATTTTTAACATCATTACTGTTTGGCGCCCCTGTGATGGCTGGTTCTGGTCATGACCATGATGCTAATGGCGGACATGCACATGGCCCAATTTCCAGCGATACAGCTGTTAACAAAGCTTCAAAAAAACTAAACCAACTGGCTGAGGCAGGAAAAATAGATGCCAGCTGGTCTGGAGTAAAATCTGCCAGCGTTGAACAGAAAACCTACTCCAAGGGACCTGAATGGGTTATTACATATAAAAATGACAAGGTAAGCGATGCCGCTAAACAAACCATCTATCTATTCTTTAGCCTTGATGGTCACTACATCGCCGCCAACTACACCGGCAATTAAACGTCAGGTGAGCACGTCATCGTGCTCACCTTATTTAAACAACCAGAACTGGGCGCAAGACAAGCAGACAGCCACAATCACACCAACGTATCTGCCACACAGTGTGCATTTCCCTAACACTGCTGAAAATAGTACCCTGCCCGCATCATGCCAATCACAGACAAGGAACACTTATGATTCTCAGCGAAGACTACATCGACCTCGACACCCCCAGCGGCACTATGCGTACCCATCGGGTTCGTCCTGCTGCGGCTGGCACGTATCCTGGGCTGGTAATGTTCTCTGAGATTTTTCAGGTTACAGGGCCAATCCTGCGCACGGCTCGCTTGCTGGCCAGTCAGGGTTATATCGTCGCTATTCCTGAAATATTTCATGAATTCGAGCCACTTGGCTGTGCCTTTCCCTACACGCCGGAGGGGACGGACAAGGGCAATCGTTACAAGATCGAAAAAGAACTATCAAACTATGACAGCGATGCCCGTGCGGTACTCGACCACCTCAAGAGTCTGCCGGACTGCTCTGGGCAGCTTGGCGCTGTCGGTATCTGCATTGGCGGCCATTTGGCCTTCCGCGCGGCGATGAATGAGGACGTGCTGGCAGCGGTCTGTTTTTACGCCACCGATATCCACAAACGTTCGCTGGGCAAGGGTATGAATGACAACAGCCTCGATCGCATCCCAGAGATCAAGGGTGAATTGCTGATGATTTATGGCAAACAGGATCCGCATATCCCCCAGGCAGGCCGCGATCTGATCTATCGCCACCTGACCGATGCCGGCACCAACTTCACCTGGCACGAGTTCAACGCCGAACACGCCTTCATGCGTGATGAGGGGCTGCGCTATAACGCGGCACTGGCGCAGATCTGTTATGCCATGAGCTTTGAATTATTTCATCGCAAACTCTATGCCGGTGAGGTGACCGTGGTGAAGCAAGGCACCGAGGCACGGCATTAATTTTCAGCTGTAAGCTAATCCAAGGAACCTCTGATCAAGTATGCCTTCGCCGGAATGACATGTTCAGAGGTTTCTAAATAAAATGCAGCATGAACAGATGATCAGCCCATGCTGCATCTAGTTACTCCTGTGGCCGACGCTGACGCTCGTAGAGGAACTTCAACACCTCAGCTCGATACTTGTTGTACTGCGGGTCATCGGCCAGCTCCAGGCGATTACGTGGCCGTTCCAGTTCAATGTTCAATACCTCACCCACTGTCGCCGCCGGACCATTGGTCATCATTACAATCTTGTCTGACAACAACACTGATTCATCAACATCATGGGTAATCATGATGACGGTGCTATTGAGCTCTGCCTGAATTTCCATCACTGAATCTTGCAGATGGGCGCGGGTCAAAGCATCCAGCGCACCGAAGGGCTCATCCATCAGCAATACTGTCGGTTCCATTGCCAGTGCCCGGGCGATACCGATACGCTGCTTCATACCGCCGGAGATCTCGGCTGGATATTTGTGCATGGCATGATCCATATGCACAAGATGCAGGTTGTGTTCAATCCACTGTTTCATCTCCAGCTTGGACTTTTTGCCTTTAAAGATTGCCTTTACTGCAATCTCAACATTCTGATAACAGGTCAACCACGGCAGCAGTGAATGGTTCTGGAACACCACGGCCCGATCAGGGCCGGGTTCGTCCACCTCTTTACCATTGAGAATCACACCACCGGTAGTGGCCTTGTAAAGACCGGCAACGATATTTAAAACTGTAGACTTACCGCAACCCGAGTGGCCGATAATGGAAACGAACTCACCCTTGGCAATCTTCAGGTTGACGTTATCCAGAGCCTTGTATGGCCCCCTCTTGGTTGGGAACTCAATAGAGATTCCGCTAAGGTCAAGGAATGCACGCAGGTGGTGTCCTTTTGGTGTATTCATACTTTCTTCAATCATTGTTTCTGTTTTCAACATTTGAACCACTGACATTTTGTTGTCCTCTTCATTCTTTGTTTTTGTAGGGCGGGTCCCACCCGCAGAAGCGTTACGGACAAGGCTTCATGGCGGGTGGGACCCGCCCTACATATTTTTGTCCTTTGTAAATCAGCTCCCAGCAGTCTTGTCGTGCGACAACATCTTTTGCAGTGTCATCATCATCCAATCCAACAGAAAACCGATCAAACCAATGCTAATCACCGCGACCATGATGCGGCCCAGCGAATCGGAACTACCGTTTTGAAATTCATCCCAGACGAACTTGCCCAGGCCCGGGTTTTGCGCCAGCATCTCTGCGGCAATCAATACCATCCAGCCGATACCCAGCGAGATACGCAGACCAGTAAAGATCATTGGCAGTGCAGCCGGAATAGCAATCTTGAATACCTGTGTCAGCCAATGCAGGCGTATGACACGACCAACATTGATCAGATCTTTGTCGATGGAGGCGACGGCGACAGCGGTATTGATCAGCGTTGGCCATAGCGAACACAGCGTGACTGTGATGGCCGAGGTGATGAAGGCCTTTTCAAACATAGGATCATCTGTGACATAGATGGCACTGACAATCATGGTGACGATCGGTAGCCATGCCAACGGCGATACAGGTTTGAATATTTGCACCAATGGACTGATGGCACCATAGAGTTTTTGACTCAGACCACAGGCAACACCTATGGGGATGGCGATCAGTGCTGCGAAAAAGAATCCTGTAAAGACTGTCCCCAGGCTGGTCCAGATCTGGTCGATAAAAGTGGCGCGGCCAGTGTATTCACGCACCTTGATTTCTGCATCGGAATTTTTTGCCAGTTTTTTGGCATTGCGCTCGTCCTGGCGCTCGTAAAAGGCAACTTCTTTTTCCCGCTCGGCTAGATGCTCATCATACAAGCCCTGTGCCTGCTGCCAGACCTGGCTCGGACCAGGCAGAACACCGAGGCTGGTTTTAACCTGTGATGCGGCACCAGCCCAGACAAATAGAAAGAAAGCGATTGCGATCAGCGGCAGGCCAATCACCGTCATCATCTCGTTGAGTTGTTCGCGTGGGTTTTCACCGCTACTCAAGCGCACCACGGGCACCAGCCATGAGAGACCGGACATTTCGAGAGAATTAATAATCTTTGTTTTCATACTTTCACCCTAATCTCAAGAGTTTGGTTTTAATCCCCCCTCCTTCAAGGAGGGGGCTAGGGGGTGGTAATAAATTTATTAACCACCACCCCTCAATCCCCTCCTGCAAGGAGGGGAAGACATCGTTTAGATCTTGTCGCTACCCTTCAGACCAATGCTGAATTTCTTCAGATAGTCATTAGGTTTTTTACCGTCATAGGTAATGCCATCGATAAAACCTGTTTGTGGGGCGCGAAAGCCATCTTCTGTAACAAAGTCAGGGAACTCAGCAGCCGGAATCTTACCTTCAGCAATCAGCTCTTTCGCAGCAATGGTATAGATGTCAGGACGGTAAACCTTCTTGGCAATATCCATGAACCAGCTATCTGCTTTCTCTTCAGAAATTTGACCCCAACGACGCATCTGCGTCAGGTACCAGATTGCATCTGAGTAGTAAGGATAGGTGGCGTTGTGACGGAAGAAGACATTGAAGTCTGGCACCTCACGTATGTCACCCTTCTCGTACTCAAAAGTACCGGTCATGGAGTTGGCGATCACATCGTAATCCGCACCCACATAGTTAGACTGTGACAAAATCTTCACCGCTTCAGGACGATTGGCATTATTGTTATCATCTAGCCACTTGGCTGCACGAATCATGGCTTTGACCAAAGCGATGTGAGTATTGGGATTTTTTTCTGCCCACTTATTGCTAACACCAAATACCTTTTCTGGGTTGTCTCTCCAGATTTCATAATCGGTAATCACTGGCACACCAATGCCTTTGAATACTGCCTGCTGGTTCCAGGGTTCGCCAACGCAGTAACCATCAATGGTGCCTGCTTCCATGGTGGATGGCATTTGTGGTGGTGGTGTGACTGACAACAATGCATCTGCATCGATAGTGCCCGAGGTGTCACCCTTGTGTGGCGCATAAAAGCCGGGGTTGATACCACCCGCAGCCAACCAGTAACGTAGCTCGTAGTTATGGGTAGAGACCGGGAACACCATGCCCATCTTGAAAGGCTTGCCTGCATCTTTGTATTGCTCTATTACAGGTTTCAGCGCATCTGCCTTAATGGGATGAACTGGCTTGCCAGCTTCGTGCGGCACGTGTTTTTTCATCTCATCCCAGACCTTGTTTGAAACGGTAATGGCATTACCGTTCAGGTCCATAGAGAAGGCGGTGATGATGTGATCCTGAGTGCCAAAGCCGATGGTTGCACCTAAGGGCTGCCCCGCCAGCATATGGGCGCCATCGAGTTCACCATCGATCACGCGGTCAAGCAGTACCTTCCAGTTGGCCTGAGCTTCCAGAGTGACGTAGAGACCTTCGTCTTCGAAGAAACCCTTTTCATAGGCAATCGCCAACGGTGCCATATCGGTCAGTTTGATAAAACCGATTTTCAGATCTTCCTTTTCCAGATCTCCAGCGGCGTAGGCTGCACTGCCTGGCAAGATGACAGAACCAGCCATCACCATCATCGCTGACAGCACGGCAGCCGATGCCTTTTTCATAAAACTTCGGCGAGTCGGATTCGTCTCGGTTTGTTTCTCTAACATGATTGTTTCGCTCCGTTTGTGTTTAATAGTCAAAAAAACGTCCACCCACATACACACTTACATTAGGTATGTTGCAGATGGACGCCGTTGTTCTGTTCAGGACGTACACTGGCCGTGACTGTAAATTCCTGTTCCCGACCGGTAACCGCCATTGGCACCGAACCGTTGTTTTGTTTAGTCTGCTCTACGTTGGGCTTTGTCTTGAATAGACTACTGCAACAGCTGTGCCAGAAACCGAAACATGACGATAAGCTATTATTTAAAAAGAACTTTTTAACACCATCTTAAAATCACGCACTGCAATAACGCAGCTATAAAGCACTAAATTCGCGCACAAAAAAAGGGGCCGCCAGGGTTTGCCTCATAATCATGCACACGATCTGTTTAGCCTTGTGCATAACATGAGGCCTCGCTAGCGGCCCTTATTGTTTAGTTCAAGCGGATTAGAATTTAGCCTGTCCCATCAACCACAGTTTGTCGGTATCAGTGGCAAAGCTGTCAGCCGAGTAACTGGCGTATTTAGCTAGCACGGTATAGTTGCCAATCTTCCTAGTTTTTGCCCCTGAGACCTTGTCAGCAACACTGACAAACGTATCTACCAAACCGTTGGCAGGCATAGCCAGGAACTTATCAGCCCAACAGTTAAAGGCATGCGCTGTTGCCAGCGGTGTGCTGAAACAATAGCTGCCATCATCACTCAGGGTTTCAACACCCAGCTTGGCGGTAATACCACTCGCCTTGGCAGCAACCTCGATCAGGCTATAGTCAGCATCAATCGTTGCCGCGCCTTGTTTGTAATCAGACTGTATTGCGAACTCAACGGTATAGAGTGCTTTCACAGTTTCACTTACATCAGTGCCGCCAGCAAAATGCAGCCCCAAAGTAGAGCTTGAGGCTGCCGGGCTATCAATCAAATCAAGCAGGTAGCCATAACCCGTCACCTTACCGGCCTTCAAACCACTATAGGAGACATTTAACAGGTGGGTTTTGGTATCGATATCACCCTTACTGGAGACCTCACCGTTATAAAGATTTATTTATATAAACAATGAGATAGATCAACCTTCAATACAACAGGCAGAACCAAACTCGACGTTTTGCAGCAATTCAATGCAGCCATTACCCCTGTCTGCACAAAAAACCGGGCAGGCAGATTATCGGTGGCATATGTTGGCGCAAGACAAACCTTTGAAACCGATTAATAACAAGACTCGCCTGCCCTATTTAAGAATTGCAGTATCAAAATGGCATAAGAACAAATAGATCATAAATATTTCATGAATCATTCAATAAAATTGAACTCTATTACTATGACGGCAGGTTGTTATTTAAAAAATAATAGCTAACGACTTAAGTTAAGTGTGCCGATAAATAATATAGATCTTTGAAAATACTATGATTGCTCTCTGCCGGCATTGATTTTAATGTACGGAATGTTTTCCCCGTCCACATGTATTCCTGGAAAGCTAAGCTTGTTAATTTCTGCCGAGAGTTGTCATAAGGTGCAGCAAAGAACTATAAGCTTAAAGGACAGTTCAACATAACGAGGTGATCGGCCATGAGTATCTTCAATCAGTTTCAAGATCGATACGAGGAAGCCAAAGAAGATGAGATGAGTCTCCATGAGTATCTGGATCTGTGCAAATCTGATCCTTCTGCCTATGCAACTGCGGCGGAACGCATGCTGATGGCAATAGGCGAACCTGAGCTTGTTGATACTAAAGAAGACCCTAGACTAAGCAGGATCTTTTCCAACAAGGTCATCAAGATCTACCCCGCCTTCAAAGAGTTTTACGGCATGGAAGAAACCATTGAAAAAATCGTTTCTTTCTACAAACATGCTGCTCAAGGCCTGGAAGAAAAGAAACAGATTCTCTATCTGCTTGGCCCCGTTGGTGGCGGCAAATCATCGCTGGCAGAAAAATTAAAATCACTGATGGAAAAGAAACCCTTCTACGCCATCAAGGGCTCTCCGATTAATGAGTCTCCACTGGGACTGTTTTCACCGCATGAAGATGGAAAAATTCTCGAAGAAGACTACGGCATAGAACGCCGATATTTACCTGGCATCATGTCACCTTGGGCAGTTAAGCGCCTGCATGAATACAATGGTGATCTGTCAAAATTCAGGGTCGTAAAATTAAACCCATCGGTATTGCAACAGATTGGTATTGCCAAAACCGAACCTGGTGATGAAAACAACCAGGACATTTCGGCGCTGGTAGGTAAGGTTGATATCAGAATGCTAGAGCAATACTCCCAGGATGATCCCGACGCCTATAGCTTTTCAGGCGGGCTGTGTCAGGCCAATCAGGGCATGCTTGAGTTCGTGGAAATGTTCAAGGCACCTATCAAGGTATTACACCCACTACTCACCGCCACTCAGGAATGTAACTACAAGGGTACGGAGGGTTTTGCTGCCATCCCATTCAATGGCGTTATTCTTGCCCACTCTAACGAATCAGAATGGGTGTCATTCAAGAACAACAAAAACAACGAGGCCTTCCTTGATCGAATCTATATCGTCAAGGTTCCTTACTGTCTTCGTGTGTCTGAGGAAGTGAAAATTTATGAGAAGCTGCTCAGAGAAAGTTCGCTGAAAGCAGCACCATGCGCACCTGACACACTGGAAATGATGGCACAGTTTGCAGTGCTTACTCGCCTGATAGAACCCGAAAATTCCAGCCTCTTCTCAAAAATGCGTATTTATGATGGTGAGAACCTGAAGGATATAGATCCGAAAGCCAAGTCGATACAGGAATATAAAGATACTGCCGGTCCCGACGAAGGCATGACCGGGCTATCGACCCGCTTTGCATTCAAGATACTGTCAAAGGTATTTAACTATGACCACACTGAGATTGCGGCGAACCCTGTGCACTTGCTCTACATCCTTGAACAACAGGTAGAGCAGGAACAGTATTCACCTGAAATCAGAGATAAGTACATCGGCTTCCTCAAAGGTTATCTGGCCACCAACTATTCAGAGTTCATTACCAAGGAACTGCAGACTGCTTATCTCGAGTCTTACAGCGAATACGGTCAGAACGTATTTGATCGCTACGTCACCTATGCCGATTACTGGATTCAGGATTCAGAGTTCAGAGACCCTGATACTGGCGAAATGCTTGATCGTGCCGCACTCAATGATGAGCTGGAAAAGATTGAGAAACCTGCCGGCATTAGCAATCCCAAGGATTTCAGAAACGAGATTGTCAACTTCACCCTGCGGGCACGCGCGAACAATGAAGGTAAAAATCCGCTCTGGACCAGCTATGAAAAGATTCGTGGCGTGATTGAGAAGAAGATGTTCTCCACCACCGAAGACATTTTGCCGGTCATTTCATTTAGCGCAAAATCTTCAACTGAGGATCAACAGAAACACAAGGAGTTTGTCGATCGCATGGTTTCAAAAGGCTACACACCTAAGCAGGTAAGGTTGCTGTGTGAATGGCATCTAAGAACAAGAAAATCATCCTAGATACATTCACAAAACGATAAGGTGATGGGCAGTGAGCCAAATAATAGACCGTCGTGTAAACGGTAAAAATAAAAGTGCGGTTAATCGCCAGAAGTTTATTCGGCGTTATAAAAAGCACCTGAAAAAGGCCGTTGTAGATGCCGTTGCAAAACGCAGCATCGCAGATATGGAACACGGTGAAAGTGTCAACATCCCGTCAAAAGATATTTCCGAACCCACCTTTGGCACCGGCCAGGGCGGTGTGAGGGATGGTGTTTACCCAGGCAACAAAGAGTTTACTCGCGGCGATTCCATCCCCCGCCCCAAAGGTGGTGCTGGCCAGGGTGGCAAACAGGCCAGCGATTCAGGCGAAGGTGAGGACGAATTTAGCTTCACCCTGTCACGGGAAGAATTCATGGATCTTTTCTTTGAAGATCTTGAATTGCCCAACATGATAAAAACTCAACTGACCAAAGAAATGCAGTTCAAGAAGGTGCGTGCCGGTTACACCACCTCAGGCACACCATCAAATATCAATGTTATCCGATCCATGAAAGGCTCTCTGGCGAGACGTATCGCCCTATCCGGCCCATACCGTAAGCAGATCAAACCGCTTGAAGAAGAGCTGTTAAAAGAGCAGTCAGCTGCTGCTCCCGACATGGATCGAATAAGCAGCCTGGAAGCTGAAATCGCCGAGTTAAGAGAGAAAATCAAAAAGATTCCCTACATAGATTCCTTTGACTTGCGCTTCAACAACCGCATCGACGAACCTGTGCCAACCACCCAGGCAGTTATGTTCTGTCTTATGGATGTCTCAGGTTCAATGGGTGAGTTCGAAAAAGACGTCGCCAAGCGCTTCTTCACCCTACTCTACCTGTTTCTGACCCGATCATATGAACATATTGAATTAGTCTTTATCCGCCATCACACCATCGCCAAAGAGGTTGATGAAGAGGAATTCTTTTATTCACGCGAAACTGGCGGCACCGTTGTCTCAAGTGCGCTGAAATTAATGCGCGACATCATTCAGGAGCGCTACCCTACTTCAGAGTGGAATCTCTATGCCGCCCAGGCCTCTGATGGCGACAACTGGACAGATGATTCGCCCGTATGTCGAGACCTGTTGGTCAATTCAATCATGCCGTTTCTGCAATACTATGCCTACATCGAAATCAACGAAGACACTCCTATCGGCAACCTATGGGCCGAGTATGAAAATGTCTCGGCGACATGCCCAAACTTCGCCATGCAGAAACTGACTAAAATTTCAGAAATATATCCTGTCTTTAAAAAACTTTTTGAAAAGAGTTCAGCATGAGCAAATATATTTCAGAAACATCGGAATGGACTTTCGACCTGCTGCTCGACTATGACCGCGAGATTTCCAGAATCGCCGCAGATTTCGGCCTGGACACCTATCCCAACCAGATTGAGATTATATCTGCCGAGCAAATGATGGATGCCTACTCTACGGTTGGTATGCCCATCGGTTATCACCACTGGTCATTTGGCAAACAGTTCCTCAGCGTCGAACAAAACTATAAACGCGGCCATATGGGCCTGGCCTATGAAATAGTCATTAACTCAGACCCCTGTATTGCCTACCTGATGGAAGAAAACACCATGCCCATGCAGGCACTGGTAATTGCCCATGCCTCATATGGTCACAACTCATTTTTCAAGAATAATTATCTGTTTAAATCATGGACTGTGGCCGACTCAATCGTCGATTATTTGCTGTTTGCCAGAAACTACGTCAATAAATGTGAGCAACGCTATGGCGCAGATGAAGTTGAGCAGCTCATCGACTCTAGTCATGCCTTAATGAACTTTGGCGTTGATAGATATAAACGCCAGCAAAAGGTATCGCTTTACGGTGAAGAAGGCAGCCAAAGAGAACGAGAAGATTACCTTCAATCACAGGTGAATGACCTGTGGCGAACCCTGCCAAGCTCAGACAAGGACAGCTTAGAGGAAAAGACCAAAGTCTGGCCTGAAGAGCCACAGGAAAACCTGCTCTACTTTATCGAGAAGAACTCCCCCATGCTCGATACATGGCAGCGTGAGATTGTTCGCATCGTCAGAAAGATTGCCCAATATTTTTATCCCCAGCGGCAAACCCAGGTGATGAATGAAGGCTGGGCCACATTCTGGCATTACACCCTGCTCAACAAGCTTTATGACGAAGGCCTGGTGAATGAAGGCTTTATGATGGAGTTTCTACAGTCACACACTAATGTGGTTTATCAGCCACCATTCGACAGCAAATTTTATAGCGGCCTTAATCCATACACCCTGGGCTTTAATATCTTTCAGGATCTAAGACGTATTTGTGAGCAACCAACCGAAGAAGACAAACAATGGTTTCCTGACATCGCCGGTGGTGACTGGCTGAAAGTAATAGACTTTGCCATGCGTAACTTCAAGGATGAAAGCTTCATCTCGCAATACCTGTCACCCAATGTAATCAGAAATATGAAACTGTTTTCGGTACTGGATGACGACAATGATAATTCACTGATGGTATCCGCCATTCACGACGACAACGGCTATCGTCATGTGCGCCATGCCCTGTCAGAGCATTACAACCTCGGCAGCCGCGAGCCCAACTTGCAGGTGTACAGCGTAGACATGCGTGGCGACAGATCAATGACTCTGCGTTATGAAACTCATAACAGAAGACCATTGAACGAACAAACCGACGAAACCCTGAAACACCTGTCCCGCCTATGGGGTTTTACCGTGCGGATTGAGAGCCTAAACGATGATGGCGAGTATGAAGTGACACATGAGTGCCTTATTGAGAATTGATAAAAGTAGAATCAAACCCGCCAGACCTTAGAATGATTATTCTTTCTCTATTATCAAAAATATCAACCTATATTAGAAAGAATTGTACTCTGACCCCGTTTTCCTGGTATGTCTAGAACGCCATCCCCATCAAAACTAGGATCAAGCGAATAACCAGCAGGGGTAATCCCCCCATTTTTAACCATCGTCAAAAGTAGAGGTCATGCGGCATTCGCCAGCATCTGTTGTGGTGTTAATCCACCGTTCGCTTTGTGAGGCCGTTCATTATTGTAAAACCATAACCATGAGGTTGCATAGTTTTGAACTTCATCGATCGTTTCAAACAGGTATAGGCTCAGCCAGCTGTAACGCACAGTTCGGTTGTAACGTTCAACATACGCATTCTGTTGTGGGTTACCTGGCTGGATAAATGCCAGTTTTATTTGATGCATTTCTGCCCATGTTTTCAATGCGTGACTGATAAATTCAGGCCCATTATCGCTACGAA
>Ga0316192_10001053_pt1 | contig 20313 bp, 17 predicted proteins | sample MerIslwburrow_MG_FD_204931 | JGI IMG/M metagenome (GOLD analysis project Ga0316192, IMG submission 204931) | Coastal sediment microbial communities from Maine, United States - Merrow Island worm burrow | ecosystem: Environmental > Aquatic > Marine > Coastal > Sediment | place: USA: Maine...
CAATCTAGACAAGCTGGAGATGACACAAGGGCAATACCAAGTTTCAAACCAGCAGCTGGATTGGGACGGCCAACTGAATTACCAAACACCAGACAATGATCAAGATTTAGGTTTGAGACTCAATGGCACAGTGACAGTCAAACAATTCACGCTACAAGATAACCAGGCGAATCTGCAGCTAGCCTTGTTTGAACAGCTGCAGTTGAACGACATTGAACTGACGACGGCACAACAACTGAACATCAAACAAATAGATCTCAATCAACTGACACTGCTGCACAAACAAGCGGATGAAATGTTGAAGCTGACCAAGGCAACGCTGACCACGCTGGCCTTTGACGGCAAACAAATGCTTAACATCGACACGGTTGACCTCAATGGACTGACAGCCAAAATCAAAATAACAGCTGATGGCAAAATCCAGCTGCTGGATCAATTACAGGCCGGCACTGCAACACCAGCAGACACGCCAGCCGAAACTCCAGAGTCGACAGCTATTGAAGAGGACACCTCAAAACCTTTTCAGATCAAGCTGGCACAACTGAACATTGCCAATAACAACCAAATCATTTTTACTGATGAGAGTGTAAAGCCTGCCTTTCATGCCGAGATCAAACCCATGAGTCTGAGCATTGCCAATATTGATAGTTCGAAACCTGATCAGGATGTCCTACTCAAACTTCAAGCCAGCATCAATCAGCACAGCGAGCTCAATCTGGACGCACAGATAAGGCCCTTTGGCCCTAAGCTAAACATGTCTGCCAAGGGCAATATCAGCGCACTGGAACTGCCGCCAGCCTCTCCCTACGCCAACAAACAGATGGGCTATTATCTCAAACGCGGCCAGCTCAACTCTTCAATAAATGCAACGGTTAAAGACGACCAGCTCGACGCCAACATTCACATCAAACTCAATAAATTCAATATTGAAGAAGGCGACCCTGGTCAGTCGAAAAAATTCTCAGAAAATCTAAGCATGCCGCTGGATGCGGCGCTCGAACTGTTGCGTGACAAACAGGACAACATCAAACTTGATATCAAGATCGACGGCGACATTAACGACCCTCAATTCGACGTCAGCAAGGTCATCAACAAGGCCCTGGCCAAGGCCACCGGCATGGCCGTAACCGGTTATCTGAAATTCATGCTGCAACCCTGGGGGGCAATGCTGATGGTTGCCGAGATGGTGGGCCAGCCAGGCAGCGTCAATCTCGAACCGGTAGTGTTTTCTGCCGCTGAGACCCGTCTAAGTGATGAACATCAACAATACCTGAATAAAATCGCCGCGCTGCTGCAAGAACGTCCCAACATTGAACTCAATATTTGTGGCCTTGCTTCAGAGGCAGACCGACAGGCTTTGTTGGCTAAACAACAGCAAACCGAACAAGGCACAGCCAAACAGAAGACGGCATCAGCAACAGAAGTCGTCAGCGTTACAAACGAACAGTTGTTGGAACTGGCCAATGAACGTAGCCGACTGATAAAAGAGCTGTTAATTGGACAAGGCATCGATGCCGGACGGCTGTTCAGCTGCCACCCCAACATGGAGGCTGCTGAAACAAATCCGGCCCAGGTGCTGCTTACGATTTGAACCGGCAGCCTGTCAAATCAGCAGCGGCTATATCAATAGTTGCAGCAAATCCAGGGAACACGCTTTTTAATGAACGTTAACCGCATCTGGGATCAGTCTGAATACAACGCCTTTACCGACCTGATTCGTTATCAGGGCCGTTGGCTGTGTGTGTTGCGCGAAGGCACTGCCCATGCCGGTGATGACGGTATGTTACGCATCATTAGCACAGATGACGGTGACAACTGGTACTCACTCAGCAGCCTGAAATTTGAAAGCCGCGACCTGCGTGACGCCAAGTTCAGCATCACTCCGGATGAGCAGTTGATGTTAAACAGCTATCTTGCCTATAAAAGTAAAGAGCAACCTGGTCAGTCTGTCAGCTATTTTTCCAATGATGCCGTTCACTGGCACGGCCCTCATTACATCGGCGAACCCGGTTTTTGGCTCTGGCGCACTGATTGGCACAAGCAACATGGCTACAGCATCGGCTATGGCCACTCACCAGAACGCATGATCCGGCTTTATCGCAGCCGCGACGGCAAACACCATGAGCGTCTGCTTGAAAACCTGTACGACCAAAATGGTCCAAGTGAATATGCACTGGTGTTTCGTGACGATGACACCTGTCTATGCCTGTTGCGACGCGATAACCTCAAGGACGCTGGTGATGACAATGGCCTGCTCGGCAAGGCCAAACCGCCCTACAGCGACTGGCAATGGCAGGATCTTGGCTGCCGCATTGGCGGGCCGGAAATGATCTCACTCGCTGATGGCAGGCTGATCGCCGCTGTGCGCAAATATGAATTCACCGCTGAAGGACACTACATCAGGGAGTGGCTGGAACTGTGCTGGGTAGATGAACAACAAGGACGACTCGAAACCATTACCGAACTACCCTCTGGCGGTGATTGCAGTTACGCCGGCATGGTGATCCATGAGACGGAGCTGTGGATTAGCTATTACTCCGCCCACGAAGAAAAGCCCTGCATCTACCTGGCCCGGGCTTTGCTGACTGAGCTGTAATCAATAATCCCGCCTCACTGACTGACGCATCTCGTAATTGTCACCTCTCCGCAGCTTCTTTTGGCCCCTTCTGACCACACACAACCCATGGTTTTATTGTGCAAAAAACTCATCTATTCTTATTTTGAATCTGTTGGATCGGTTCAACCTGGGGAGGTAGACACTATCAACATGAGGGGAGCAACACATGGAAAAACCAAGGTTTGGCGCACGAGAAACCGTATCGATAATTATGCTTGCCGTTCTACTGCTGGTTTTCATAATTTAGCCCATACAAAAACGGAGGCCTTAGGCCTCCGTTTTTCATCCATGTAACTGAATGTTAGTTATTTTTTGCACCCTGTTCAATCCAGGTCTTGATCACCCTTACTTCGTCATCCGACAACGGTGGCGCGCCAAAAGGCATTCTCAGGTGATCTTTGCGTGTCACCATAACCATAAAACTACTGGCAGTCGGTGAGCCTGGCACAATCAGATTTCCACCCTGGCTGGTACCTTCCATCAAGGCATCATAGCTGGTCAGATTCAAACCGCTCTTTTCCGAACCTTCACCACCAACGGCATGGCATGAGACACAGCGCCACTGAATGACTGGCTCGATATCTCTCGCATAACTAGCCTCACCACGGCCAGATTTTTTCAATGATGCAAAATAGGCAGCCAGATCTTTCAGGTCTTCATCACTGAACTTGGCCAGCTGCAAACCCATGATTGAGGATTTTTTCTTTTTAAATACCTCAAGCTCAGCAAGCAACTCAGTCTCGCTCCGGCCAGCCAGGCTCACCAACGTGTTGGTGCCCATGCCGTTGTAACCATGACAACCGGTACAATAAAACGCCTTAGCCGAACCTTTGTGGGGTGAGCCCATTTCTGCCGACGCAGTTGTAATTCCGCTCATTGCCGTTAAGGCCGCCACCAGTACAAACAGCATCTTCTTCATTTTTTCCTGCCTCTCAATTCGATCACAATCCAGACTAAATCTATGCCGAAATGCATGAACAACTTATTAATATGATAAGGATTTAACCTTAGTCAGCGCAAAACGACCACTCTATTCTAGCGCGTTTATCTGACCGAAACAGCAGAATAATTGAATTTTTTTAGGGTCTTTTAACCATTCTTTGTAAATGGTCTTTTCCGGGATTATTTAATGCGTGCCGCCAGCAACCTAACCACCGCCCCCAGCCCTACATGGTACTTACCCTCGTTAAGCTCAACTACGCTTTCCTGGCATAAGCCTATGTCGCTGGAAGAAAAATCCTGTGCCAGCAGCTCGGCTGAATACAGCGTATCTGCCACTGGCGGCCCGCCACTGGGGTAGGCAAGCTGGTCTTTGTTAAAGGCTTCAAGGATCAATTGACCACCAGATTTTAGGGCAGCCAACATACGTTGATGCATCTGCGGCCGAATATCGGAAGGGAAATGCAGGTAGATCGATACCACCGCATCAAACTCGGACTGGGGCCAGGACCAGTCATTCAGATCAGCACAAATAGCATTTATCTCAACCTTGGATTCACTGGCCAGGGCCAAAGCCCGATCAACACCAGCCTGAGCATAATCCACCGTGGTTACCTGCATACCCTGCTGCGCCAGCCAGACACCATTGCGGCCCTCACCGTCACCCACCACCAACACCTTCATACCTGGCTGTAGCCGGTGTAGCTGATGCTGGAGAAATTCGTTTGGCTGCACACCATAGGCGGAGCCCTGTTCCGAGTAACGTGTTTGCCAGAATTCCTGCTGCACTGCGTAATTCCGTCTAATTATTGTTTGGCGTAATAAGCGGCAATGGCTTTAATCTCAAGCAGGCTGAGCACACCGGCCATGGGCACCATGCTCTTGTCTTTGCGCAACCCGCCCTGATATTCCTTCATCGCAAGGACGATGTAAGACTCGATTTGTCCAGCCAGGCGTGGCACACCTGGCATGTCGCTATAACCACGCTCACCATGACAGCGACTACAACGCTCTTCTACCAGACGGGCTGGATCATCAGGCAAATAGGTTTCCACCTGCTGTGCTGTCTGAGCAGAATAATAGGCGGCCAGATATTTTATCTCCTGATCACTGAGTTTCTGCGCTACATCTTTCATGCCATTGTGCTGGCGCTCGCCACTGGCATAAGCTCTGGTTGCGGCAGCTAGATAGACTTCATCCTGCCCGGCCAGGCTTGGGGTTGCCGCAGGATCGGCACTGACACCCTGCTCACCATGACAATTACTGCAACCAGCACTGAGCTGTTCACCCGCTTCCAGATTGGCCTCGCTGTTATCATCACCTGGCTCAGGTGTTTGCATAGCATAATAGTAGGCTGCCTTTTCCATATCGGTATCGCTATAAAACGAGACAATGTTCTGCATGCCCGAATGCTGACGTTGACCGTGCTGATAGGCCTGGGTCGCCCTGACAATATATTTCACATGCATGCCGGTCAGCTTAGGCACGCCCGCCTTGCGGTTATTGCCGTGACAACTATTACAAGAGGCAGCAATCTGTTGCCCCTCTGCCAGAGGATCAAAGGCCTTTGGCGAGGAAATGTCCGTATGTAACTGTGACCGGGGCTGTTGCTGACTGTAATAGGCGGCGAGATTAATAATCGCATTGTCTGACAAACGTTGCAGCGGCGCCTGCATCAATTGCGACTGACGCGCGCCATCGCGATAGTCCTTACTGGCCTTAACCAGATAACGAAAAGACTGTCCGGCAAGATTAGGTATATGAGGATTGAGGCTGTTGCCATCATAACCATGACAACCGGCACAGGCACGGGCGGCGATCTTGCCATTGACCGGATCACCCTTTGTCGGCGGTTGTGATTTCTGTGGTGCACGAGCGGCAAAATAAGCCGCCAGATTATAGATGTCCTTGTCGCTTAGCCGGTTCTTAAAGTTGGCCATAATTTCGTTATGACGACCACCAGAGACATAGCTTTTCAGGGTCGGAATAAAATACTCAGCAGGCATGCCATCCAGATTGGGGATGGCCTCTTTTTTCTGGAAGCGATTCACCTGGCTGTGACAGGAACTACAGCTATCGACGATGTGTTGCGCCTCACTGCGGGCCTTGTCATCCCATAAAATCGAACGTGACTGCTGACCGGCCACAGCCCCCTGCCAGGCAGTATCAACACTGGCGTAATAGGCCGTTACATTCGCCAGAGCCATGGTATTAAGCGCCTCACTAACCTGCATCATACCGGCATGGTTACGAGCACCATTTCTATAAGCCAGCATGGAACGGATTAGGTACTCCTGCTCCAGCCCGGCGATAAACGGCGCACCACTACGGGCGCTAACACCATCCAGGCCATGACACGCGGCGCACTGTTTCGCCACCAACCTACCCTTGCTGACATCACCTACCAATTGCAGTTTAGTAACCGGCTGCTCAACACTGTTTTCTGCAACGGCATTACTAAAAACACTGGCCGGGTCACAGCCCGCCAGGGCCAGCAATAACACGGCAAAACTAAAATTACGTATCACTTCAATGCACCTCAGGCTGAAAACCAAACTAAAACCCAGACAGAAATCTAGTTGTCTTCAACCACGCAATAAAACCTCAGATGCACATCCTCAGGCAGCTTGTAGAACCACATCTGATAGATGGAGATAAAAAACTGTAAGCCAAAACAGAGCCCCATCAGGGCGCCACTTCCAATCACCATCCAGGCGAAAGGCTCAAACAACTTGGTGATATACCAGGACGCCACATCGACAATGATCGAGATAAACGGAATCACAACAATCGCAATCTTGAGCCACTCCTGACGAATATAGGCATGGACAAAAATACTGGCAACCAAATAGAAGATAAAGGTCAAACCGAACAGATGGATATGTGACACCCGCACCAGGCTAAACATATCTACACCATGATCCTCCTCGGCAGTATGTTGAATCCCTTGATAATCCTCGAGGCTGGGCAGATGCGGATTACGATTGTTGTGACAGGCGATACAGCGATTATCAAAGATCGCCTTAACGCTATCCTCGTACTCTTTTTCACTGGCACCTGAGCGCACCCAGTCGATAATTTTCAGATTCTCGTCCGCCGGCAACATGCCCGACATCGGTCCTTTCAACGCCGACTCCAGCTTGGTTCCGCTCTTGGTACCACTATAGGCAATCGCAATATCTTTCACAGTCAACATCGGATTGCCATCGCGGCCATGGTGCGAGGCAAAGATATAGATCATGGCAAAGGCATAACCCAGACCAAGCACACACAAGGCGCAGGTATAGAGAACACGTTGCACCAATGGCAGGTGCGAAAAGTGGCGTGAAAAACGTTGAGACATGTTAAACCTTCAGAGATTGTTACTAGAAAACCATCGACTAATTCTTACAGAGGTATGTTTAAATTTGATGACTTACCAAACTTCCGCGCATTATCTCACAGTTCAGCTAGAAGAGTTCTAATAAAAGCCACGAAAATATCACAAAATTTTCATTCAAACCGCCATTTGAAAGCATCCATCAAAAGGCGCATTATTTTCCCAGGCAGAAAACAACAGCCGTATCTTGCCACCATTAACCAGGGAGCGGTCTAATGAGAGTAGCCACATTTAATATCGAAAATCTGGATGAAACACGTTCACCGACACTGGCAGAACGCATCCCTATCCTCAGACCAGGACTGTTACGCCTAAATGCCGACATCCTTTGCCTGCAAGAAGTGCACGGCCAGGAACGTGACGGCCAGCCCCGCGGCCTGTGGGCCTTGCAGGCATTGATCGATGGCACCCCCTACGAGGAATTTCACATCAGCCACACCGAAACCAGCGCAGATGAGGCTTATGACAAACGCAATCTGGTGGTCCTGTCACGCCACCCCATTCTTGAAAGCCGTCAGCTGCGCAATGAATACGTGGGGGATTTAATGTACCGGCGAATGACAGCCTCGCCTCACGAAGCTGAGGCCAAGCAGATCAACTGGCAACGGCCGCTACTCTACACCAAGATAGACCATCCTCAGGGGCCAATTCACCTGATCAACATCCATCTTAAATCACGACTGCCATCATCCGTGCCCGGCCAAAAAGAGGGCTTTGGTTATCGCAGTGTTGCCGGTTGGGCCGAAGGCTATTTCATCTCATCGATGAAACGGGTCGGCCAGGCGCTGGAAGTGCGCATGCTGATCGATGAAATTTTCGATGCTGATCTAGAGGCCAGGATCATCGTCTGTGGTGACTTCAATGCCGAACCGGGCCAGGTGCCGGTCGAAGCCATTGCCGGCCGGGTGGAAAATACCGGCAATGCCGCTTTGGCCCCGCGCCAACTACTACCCTGTAGCAACACCATTCCCAAGGAATCACGCTACAGTCATTTGCATGAAGGCCACGGCAACCTGCTCGACCACATGCTGATTTCACGTAGCCTTTTAGCACACTACCAAACCGCCGAAATTCACAACGAAATTTTACACGATGAATCGATTGCCTTTGCCACGGACAAAAAATATCCGGAATCGGATCACGCGCCGTTTGTGGCTACATTCTCAATCTAAAATCATCTGCCATAAAAAAAGCCCCATCCAAATGGATGAGGCTTTTTATCTGAGGGATTAACCTCGTGTTTACAACTTACTACTCTACTGCTTTACCTTCAGAGTACTTCACAACAGTACCTGCTGGTTTTACACCCATGCCATGATCAGTAAAGGTTGGCACGGTTGACAGATCAACGCCCGCCGCAGAGGTAATATCTGGCACGCCAGCTGTATTATTTGGCACGACGGCCAAGAACATACTGATTTCCAGCGGTTTGATGTAATAGTCATTAGTACCATCGCTAACTGCTGTGCCTGCAGGGATGTTGATAACCTTGGAACTAAGATCCGCAGTCATTTGCCAGTTGTTCTTAGCTAGCTCATGATACATATCAGGCAGACCATGCATCCAACCATCAAACTGTAACGACAGTGTTTTACTACCAATAGTTACGGGATCCAACGCGATCGGGTTATCAAGGATCTCGTAGTTGGCTGCGACACTACAATCTGTTGTACACAGAAATTGCTGCGTACCCCAGCCACCCTCTGAATACTCCCAGTTAAACTCAACTGGGCGGGTAGCACCTGATGGAATGCCATAACCATCTACAGTGACAACAGCATTATCGACATCCAATGGTTGATTTGAAACATTGAATGGTTGTAGGCCCCACTGGCCATTCGTCACTACAGTAATAGTAGTTGACTCATCGACATCCTGAGTATTCGGATCATCGGTGATATAAACCAATTTCATATAATTGCTATCAGCCGCATTTGTCTCCAACTCATAACGCAACTCTGGCTGCCATGGGGTTGCCAGATAAGACGTTGCCGCCGGCAGAAAAGACGCTGCATTGACGGGATTAGCCGCTGACTGCAGTTCGGTAAATACATCATAATCATCTGCAGCTGTGCCGGTGTCATTCTTGCGTTTGACAACAAAGCTCGCACCCTGATTATTGATGTAATACTCACCACCTAGCTCTGGCTCAAAGGCAATATCACCAGCAGGATCAAATGTTGGGGTCCAGGTTTGCTGATCAAAATTGGTCAACGTTTTTTGCACCCAAGACGTGCCGTCAAACTCAATGTAAATCGAACCACCGACATTGACATAGAGATTGTCACCATCTGTAGGCGTATAAAGCTGGAGTGGGTCTTTCAATTGTATCTGTGGACCGTGATTACCTTGTACCTCTTCGGCTTCATAGAAGCCAGCACCACTGCCACCAGCAGGATTACCGTAGAGATAATTAATATTGACGCTGTTAGTATTATCCCAACGCCCAACATTGACATGTTTGCGGTCACCTGGCGCAACGATCAAACTATCAAAGTCAGTGAAATCAGAAACCACTTTCACCGTATCATCAGCAAAATCTCTACAAGTTGGCGTTGGAGGGTTAGTATTAAAATCCCAATCTGAGTAACCTTCACAAAACTTCCAAGCGGTGGAAGCTTGATCCCAACGCAGGTCATAATTTTTATTAATAAAGGTCTCAACCGGAATATTCTGAATATCAGCCAATGAGCCATCGACCAAGGTACGTTTAGTCAACGTACCATTGAATTTCTCAGAGACAACATAGGACACAGCGGCAGAATTCGGACCTCGATCATCACGTGAAACGACTGTACCAGCGGCAATACCCGTTTCTGGATCACCACCCCAGAGTTCATGTCGTCCCTGCCATGCGCCATAATAGGCATGCTCGTTGTAGCCACCCGCAGTAAAGGAAACAGGAAAACCGAAGGAGGTGTGTTTCTCAACATCATCGCCTGCGGTGACACCAGCGGCTGTTGTATTTTCATCATAAAACAGGCCATAACGGTGGGTCATTTCTACGGCATTGTCTGGGTCGCGATCCTTAAAGGCAACCGCATTTGCACCAAGACCATCGTCGTTAATATCTGCATCAACGGCAAGGTAGGCTGCGTTATAAGCGTATTGCGCCTCTTTTACGGGTGGTGGACTACCTGGACCACAGCTATTATCGCCACCGGTCCAGCAAGATTCCCAATCAGGGTAAGAGACTTTACCGTAACCGGAAGTACCAGAGCGGACCAAGATACCCTTCATCTCGCTATCACCCTCACCCATGCCTTTTTCATGCACTTCAATGGTATTCACACCACCATCAATGGTGGATTTTGCTGCAAAATAGTTGTTCTCTGAATCATTAAAACTGACATTCAAGTCCCAGATACCATAATCAGCAAAAGAACCATCAGCATTTACAGTGGCGGCCTGAGTTATCAGAAACTCTGCTTTGACAAGTTGAGTGCCACCCGGATTATCACGATCAGGTTCCTCAATCCATGCCAAGACTCGGTTCACATCTACGCCATTTATAACAATCATGCGTGAATCGACTACCCAAGGCTCGAGCGTTTTAATTTCACGGCCATCCTCATCATCAGTCCAGGCAACCATAGCCGTATAAGGGCCGGCGTTAACATTAGCTGGTAGAGCATAGTTAGTTTGACCAACCGCACTCAGCACTTCCTCAACGATCTCGAACTGCTCCAGGGCGCGCTCTTCAACAAACTTTTTGGTTTGCGCCTTGCCGTAATCTGTTGTTGCTGACAAAGCACCGGCCGCACGACTAAACGAGCGCAAGGCGCTGTTAAGACCTCTCATAGAGGCTGCTACGTTGGTGGTGTTGGCAGGCACGGCAGATATTTCTGAGGGTAGACTGAAACCTGTAGTAACGGCTGAAAGGGTTTCGCCTGAGGAATTGGTCAAACCTGAGCTTGAGCTTGAAGAAGACGCGCCACCACCGCCACAACCCGCCAGGGCCAAGGCAACCGCTGCAGCGACGCTGCTTAGTAAAAATCGTTTGTTCATGAGTGCTCCTAAATAGAATATCTTAAAAAACTCTACGGAATGAAGCATCCAGCTCTACCGTAAACCTTTGAGCATTTACCTATCCATGGCGCACTCAGACTTAAAATCTATAAACTTCGTAAGAACTATATCGACAGGAACCAAAACTCTTGAACCAAAACGGCAAAAAAAACTTATAAAAAAAACTATATAAAATGGCAATAAAAACAGGCATATAGAATGGCAATAAAATTCAAAAGGTAATCAAGCAGATACAAAAACCGTGAACTGGTTCACAAAAATGGCATTACATCTCGGAAAGAAATCAAAAAAACACAATGATAAGCCGGTGTTTTAAATTAGGTGCTTACGCGTAGCCGGCTTTAACAGCAAACGTGTTAGAGCTGTACGGCGCAGAAACAAGTCTGCGATATCAATCAGTTAACCTGGCTCACCGGTTGGTTTTTGTCACAAATATGATGATGCTATGGGTGCCAGAGATTAGTCGATTGCGACAACCTGAAGTGGCCGCAAGGGACTATTCGACCGGGCCATGACTCTTTTTCTCACCGTAGCTAATAAATAAAAAAGGCCGTTCGTGTGAACGGCCTTTTATAAAGCAGTAAACAACCTGATCAGCTAGGGCAACGCCATCCCCAGTCGCTTGGCCACCTCTTCATAGGCCTCAACCACGCCACCCAGGCCCTGGCGGAAACGATCCTTGTCCAGCTTTTCACGCGTTTCGGCATCCCAGAGACGGCAGCCATCCGGGCTGAATTCATCACCCAGCACTACTTCACCATGAAACAGGCCGAATTCAAGTTTGTAATCCACCAGCAACATACCGGCATCGGCGAAGAGCTTTTTCAGTACATCGTTGACCTGATAGGTCAGCTGTTTCATCTTGGCCAAATCATCTGACTTGGCCCAGCCAAAGGTTTCCACGTGAGAATCATTGATCATAGGGTCGTGCAGGGCATCGTTTTTAAGAAACAGTTCGTAGGTCGGTGGATTCAGATCCAGGCCCTCTTCCACACCCAGGCGTCGACAGATGCTGCCGGCCGCAATGTTGCGCACCACGCACTCGACCGGCATCATATCGAGTTTTTTGACCACCACCTCTTTATCCGACAGCAGTTTTTCCACATGCACAGGAATACCGGCCTCGGCCAGCTTGTTCATGATAAAAACATTGAAGTGGTTGTTGACCATGCCCTTGCGCGCCAGCTGCTCAACCTTTTCACCATCAAAGGCTGAGGTGTCATCGCGGAACTCCAGAATCAGGCGGTCCGGATCATCGGTCAAATAAACAGATTTGGCCTTACCGGCATAGAGTTCTTCGCGTTTTTCCATTGTCATAAAACCTCTTGATAATAATGCGGCACATTCCAGACTCAGCAGTTGAACATGATACAGAGTGCGTCAGATTGTGCCGAATAACGTAGCAAAATCATGAGGCCAATGGTCATTCCATTGGCGAATGGTTTTGCATAGTCAGGCGGTGCAAGATGGCGTGTTATGTATCCTGTAGCCGCTCAACCTAATAGCGGCGAGCAATTTTCTCACAATCTCAGCAGCGCTCAATTGCTGAATCTGGAATTATACTACTTCACGCCATTCCAGGCCTGCATCCTGTTCGGCAATGCCTATCCAATCCGTTTCACAGCCCAGCACATTCGCCAGGGTCTGTTGCGCCAGCTGAGGCTGATTATTTTCCTCGCTCAGATGGGCCATCACCAGATGCTGTAGCTTGCTATTGTCCAGGCGCCCCAGCAACTCAGCTGATTGGAGATTGCTCAGGTGCCCCTGCCGCCCACCAACACGCCGTTTCAAGGATGGCGGATAACTACCCCGCTGCAGCATATCGGCATCGTGATTACACTCCAGCAACAGGGCATCACAACCACTTAGTTGTTGTTCGATATGGGGGGTCCAGCAACCAACATCGGTGAGCACACCAAAACGGCGGGCGCCGTCACTAAACACAAACTGGGCCGGCTCCATGGCGTCATGCGGCACCGGATAGGGTATTAATTCCAGAGCATCGATGGCAAACGCTGCGTGACTATTGAACAAACACAGCTCGGGCAACTTGCCAAGACGTTGGTGTCGGGCCGTGCCGGGCGTCATCCATACGGGAAGATTGTAACGTCGAGCCAACGGCCCAACCCCCTTGATGTGATCGCCATGTTCATGGGTGACGACAATGGCACTCAGATCCGCGGGGGTCATGCCCAGCCGCGCCATGCGCTGTTCCACCTGAACGATGGGGAAACCACAATCCAGCAACACCAGGGTGTCATCAACTTCAACAAGGGTGCCATTACCACGGCTACCGCTGCCAATTGAGGCAAATCGCATAGCGATTATTCGGCCTGTTCAGCGCCCTGTGGTGTAACCAACAACTCCTCGGGCAGATTAACGGGAGGAGTAATATCAAGCGGTTCCAAGGTCTCGGCCTGAAACACTGGCAACATGTCTTTCCCCTGCGGCTGTTGCAGGCCGGCGGGAATTTTTAGTGGCTCAACAATCTGGCTCTGGCGATAGAGTTGGCGTTTTTCCTCCGCCACGCTACAGCCCAGCGATAACAGCGCAATTGTTAGCAACACCGCCATGCCGATCTTGGATTGATTTAACATCATAAGGATTAAATAGCTCCAGCCTGGCGCATGGCCTCACGCAGGGTTTCGTGATGCTGTTCAGACAATTTGGTCAGCGGCAGGCGAATGCCATAGCCCATCAATCCCATCTCGGCCATCGCCCATTTAACCGGGATCGGATTGGCCTCAAGGAATAAATACTCATGCAAGCCGGCCAGCGGCGCATCCAGTGCTTCAGCCTTTTCACGCTCGCCAGCAATCGCCGCCACACACATCTCGTGCATGGCGCGCGGAGCAACATTTGAGGTAACCGAGATCACACCTTTACCGCCCATCAACATCAACTCACGGGCAGTGGCATCATCACCACCATAGATATCAAGACTATCGCCACAGGCATCAAGTATCTCCTGGGCGCGCTGCAAGTCACCGGTAGCTTCTTTGATGCCAACGATATTAGAGATTTTGGACAGCCGCTCAACCGTCTCTGGCAACAGGTCACAGGCGGTACGACCCGGGACATTGTAGAGAATCTGTGGCATGGCTACCGCTTCGGCGATGGCTTTGTAGTGCAGGTACAGCCCCTCCTGAGTCGGCTTATTGTAATAAGGTGTCACCAGCAGACTGGCATCAGCGCCGGCTTCCATCGCCGCCATGGTCAGATCAATGGCTTCACGAGTGCTGTTTGAACCGGTGCCGGCAATAACGGGCATACGGCCACGCACCAGATCCACCGTCTTGCGGATCACTGTGCAGTGGTCTTTCTCATTTAAAGTTGGTGATTCGCCCGTTGTGCCCACTGAAACAATGGCATCAGTGCCGTTCTCAACATGGAATTCCACAAGGCGCTCAAGGGCCTCAAAATCAAGACTGCCATCGTCCTGCATAGGTGTTACCAGGGCCACCATGCTGCCGTGAAACATTTAGTACTCCTTCAAGGTAATATTGCCGTATTCAGCGTTCCTGTGGTGTCTTGCGGCAAGGCGCCGTGTGCAGGCAATGGCACATCCTTGTCAAACACGGCAACGCCGCCGCAGGATACCACAGGAGCGCCCGCAGGGTTGATCTGTCAGCACCCATGGCGGCGTTGCACCTCTTGCAAAGGACTAAGGCCATTTGCTACGAAGCGCGCCTTGCCATGAACACTGACAGATCAACTGAACACGGCAATATCACCTTGACGGAGTACTTTTCTCCGCACTACAAAAAACGCCCATGGTACTTCTGGGCAGGACATAAGACAAGCCCGTTCCCCCCTCTGGCAATCTGGCGTATGATTATTTTTAGCTTGTAAATTAATCATTGAAAGTAGTCATATCCTATGTCAAAACAACTAGTAATTTCCGCAGTTGGCGACGACCGTCCCGGCATCATCAACGACCTTACCAAACATATCCTCGAATCTGGCTGCAATGTTGCCGATAGCCGCATGAGCATCCTTGGCGGTGAATTTGCCCTGATCCTGTTGCTATCCGGCAACTGGAGCTCCATTGCCAAGATTGAAGAGATACTTCCCAAACTTGGCGATTCGCTCGGCTTAAGTATCACCCTCAAGCGCACTGAACCACGTTCGCAACAGGGCAACCTGCTCAATTACCATGTCGATGCCCTGGCAATGGATCAACCCGGCCTGGTCCACAAGGTTACGGAGTTCTTTTCCAGCCGCAGCATCAATATTGAGAGTCTCAACAGTGATTCCTATAATGCGGCTCACACCGGCACGCCGATGTTCTCAATCAACATGACAGTCAACATACCGGCTGATCAATCCATTTCCCAGATCAGAGAACAATATATGGACTTCTGTGACTCTATGAATATGGACGGCATGATAGAGCCCGCTCGCAGCTAGCCGCATTAAAGAAAGAAGGAAGATTCAAAATGAGCACAGTTGAAATTGGTAAAAAAGTACCCGACTTTGAACTGCCGGCAACCGGCGATAAAAACATTAAGCTGTCTGATCTCAAGGGCAAAAACGTTGTCATTTACTTCTATCCTAGGGACAGCACTCCGGGTTGCACCAAAGAGGGCCAGGCCTTTCGCGATGATCACAGCAAATTCATCCGCGCCAAGACTGTAATTTTAGGCGTCTCACGCGACAGCATAAAATCACACGAAAACTTCAAGGCCAAACAGGAGTTTCCCTTCGATCTACTCTCAGACCAGGAAGAACAACTCTGCGACCTGTTTGAGGTAATCAAAATGAAAAACATGTACGGCAAACAGGTAAGGGGAATTGAACGCAGCACCTTCCTGATAGATGCCAAAGGTGTGCTGCGACATGAGTGGCGCAAGATCAAGGTCGATGGCCACGCCGAAGACGTTCTGGCCACCGCAAAGACACTCAATAAATAATTCACATAGCAGGAGACAGCCAAGTTTATGCCTAACAAACCTATACGTGATCAAAGCGCAAAACGTTTTTTTGTTTTAGATACCAACGTGCTAATGCACGACCCAAGCTGTCTCTACCGCTTTCAGGAGCACGACATCTTTCTGCCGATGGTGGTTTTGGAAGAACTTGATAAAAACAAACGCGGCCACTCTGAAGTCGCCCGCAATGCCCGCCAAGCCAGCCGAGTAATGGAAGAACTGATAGTCGGCGCCAGGAAAAAAGACATCGAAAAAGGCATCAAACTACCCGAGCCTGCCAACAGCAGTTTTGTCAGCGGCCATGTTTATTTCCAGACGCGAAACCTTTCATATGACCTGCCCGCTAGCCTGCCCGGCAATATTGCTGACAACAACATCCTCGGCACTGCACTGGCACTACAAAAATCACGTCCCGACACCAAAGTAATCATGGTCTCAAAGGACATCAACCTGCGCATCAAGGCTGCTGCATTAGGCATATTGGCTGAAGATTACCAGGACGACCAGGTTTTGGAAGACCTGAGCCTGCTATATACAGGTAAAGCAGAACTTGACGTGGACTTTTGGGATGAACATGGCGACAACTTAACCTCATGGAAAGACGAAGGCAGCACCTTTTATAAAGTCGCCGGTGAGGACCTTGAAAACTGGTATCCAAATCAATTGGTGTATGACTCAGCCAAACATGGCATTGAAGCCACCGTACGTGAGATCGAAAACAATGTAGCAACCATTGAGCTGAACAAAAATTTTTACAGTTCACATCATTCAGTCTGGGGTATTCATGCCCGCAACCGCGAACAAAACTTTGCACTGAATCTGCTGATGGATCCAGAAGTAGACTTTGTCACTTTGCTTGGTCAGGCAGGAACCGGTAAGACGCTGCTTACCCTGGCAGCAGGTCTGTCACAGGTTCTGGATGAGCAGCGCTACCATGACATTATCGTCACTCGCGCAACCGTTCCCATGGGCGATGATATTGGTTTTCTCCCTGGCACTGAAGAAGAAAAAATGGCGCCATGGATGGGGGCACTGATGGACAATATGGAAGTGCTCTCAAGCGGTGAAGGTGGCGAATGGGGCCGCGCGGCCACTAATGATCTGCTCCGCAACCGCATCAAGATCCATTCAATGAACTTCATGCGTGGCCGCACATTCCTAAAAAAATTCGTAATTATTGACGAGGCACAAAACCTGACATCTAAACAGATGAAGTCACTTATCACGCGCGCAGGCCCCGGCACCAAGGTAGTCTGCCTGGGAAATATCGCCCAGATTGATACACCTTATCTGACAGAAACCACCTCAGGACTGACCTTTGCTGTCGATCGCTTTAAAAATTGGCAGAACAGCGGCCACATCACCCTAATCAGCGGTGAACGGTCACGCCTGGCAGACTTTGCCGCAAAAAACCTGTAATTATCACACCTGACTGGTTGGCGGTGTTACCGCATCGTCAACCACCTTAGGCCAGGCATCAATAACCGCCTTGACCAAAGTTGCCAATGGAATAGCAAAAAACACCCCCCAAAAACCCCACACTCCACCAAAGATGAGTATTGCGATAATGATTGCAATTGGGTGCAGGTTTACCGCTTCAGAAAATAACCATGGCACCAACACATTGCCGTCTATGCCCTGAATAATCAGGTAAGCAAGCGCCACGTAAGCAAAGTCACCACTCCAACCCCACTGAAAAAAGCCAATCAATAACACCGGCACCGTGACAGCTACGGCACCAATGTATGGAACCACCACAGACAAACCAACCGCGGCGCCAAGCAAACTGGCATAATTAAGACCCATAAAGGCAAACACAACGTACGAGACAATGCCAACAACCATGATCTCAGCAAACTTGCCGCGCACGTAATTACCAATCTGGCGGTCCATTTCACGCCACACCCGTAGCGAAACACCACGTTCCTTAGGCATATAGCGAGTAATCCACGCCACAATGGTGGCTTTATCCTTCATAAAGAAAAACACCAGCACTGGCAGCAACACAATATAAACCAGCATAGTAAAAAGGGTGGAAAGTGAAGCCAGGGAAAATGACAAGAGTCCCTGTCCCATTTCGGTTAAGCCCGAGCGTATTGCTGTCATGACATCTTTCAATTGAGCCTCACTAAACATGTGCGGGTACAACTCTGTCAGACGTAATAGTGAACGCTGCCCTTCAGCCACCATATTTGGGATTTCATGAACCAGCTGGGCGACCTGTTTTGATAGCAGTGGCACCAAACCAAAAAACACGAACAACAAGAATGTAACGAAAAACGTAAAAACCAATAACACAGCAATAAAACGTTTTACGCCCCTGTTTTCAAGCAGGCCAACGATCCCCTCAAGCAAATATGCAATCACAACACTGGCTAAAACAGGTGCCAGCATGTCACCGAAAAAGATCACAACAGTAAAACCAAGAATCAGGAGAACAGCGAGAATCACCCCTTCAGGGTCAGAAAAGTATTTTTTGAACCAGCGACCTAGTAAATTTTCCATCTAGCATTTAACTCAACAAAAATATGATATGAAATCTAAAAACAGTAAACCTGAAAACGACGCGTTATTTGAGTCAAGACAAATCAGTAACAACCTTTATTTCATCACCAATTACCAGGCCAATTTTAGCTGTTGCACTTCCACGGTTCATAGCCACCTCAACCAAGCCAACCGAATTTTCGTACCAGAATAATTCTCCTTTGGAGACATCGGCGAAAGTATTAGCATAACGCAGCTCAAAACCATTAACCTGCAACACCGAAGAATGGGCAATTGAGCAAACACGAATGCCCGTGACTGCATTACCATAATCATCGATATAAACAATTTCAAAAAGGTCTTCTGGCACCTCATCAACAGAAAAAGTCCTTGCGGCTGTTAGATAATCACCTGAACAACTTCCAAGAGATAAATAGCCGGCAATAGGTGCAAAAAGATCACGGCCGTGAAATGTTTGTGACAGAAAATCTGGCCGCCATAATATTTCCCTAATTAAAGCGATTTTAGACTGTTTTGCCACAACATCAAAAAGCCCGTTATTAGGCCCAACAAAAAAGCGCCCATCAACTTCAACGACAACAGGTTCTCGCTGGTCAGTACCAACACCCGGATCAACAACACAAACAAAAATGGTACCCGGAGGAAAATAATGGCTGTGTGCGGCCAACAAATAACTGCTTGCGCGTGGATTAAAGCCTGGCGCATTAGAAAAAAGATCAACAATTATTGCCGCAGAGTTAACTTGATAGATAGCAGCTTTCATTTGCCCTACATAGGGGCCGCAGCAACCAAAGTCAGTAAACAGAACCAGCATAAATAATCGCCTTCAAAAATATCCTTTCTGTTGGCCACATAATAAAAAAGCCGGGCTTAGCCCGGCTTTTTTATTAATACTTTGAAGCACAAAGCTTATTCAACTGTAGCAGCTTCTGGACGATCAACAAGCTCAACAATAGCCATAGGTGCTTTATCACCAGGACGATAACCACACTTCAGAATACGAAGATAGCCACCTGGACGGGCCTTATAACGAGGACCAAGTTCATTGAACAGTTTACCTACAGCTAGATCACTGCGCAGACGACTGAAAGCCAAACGACGCTTAGATACGCTATCTTCCTTAGCCATAGTAATCAAAGGCTCAGCATGACGACGAAGCTCTTTTGCTTTTGGCAAAGTAGTCTTTATAACCTCATGCTCGATAAGAGAAGCAGTAAGATTTTTGAACATCGCCTTACGATGACTACTGTTACGTCCTAACTGACGACCACTTTTGCGGTGACGCATTGCTTAATTCCTTATGGTTTCAAACTACCAACAACTTTTGACCACTTTCTGCTTATGCAGATGCCTGTTCGTCTTGTCTCAGACTCGCTGGCGGCCAGTTTTCCAAACGCATACCCAGTGACAACTCATGAGTAGCTAAAATGTCTTTGATTTCAGTCAGCGATTTCTTACCCAGATTTGGAGTCTTTAACAACTCAACTTCTGTACGCTGAATTAAATCGCCTATGTAATATATATTTTCTGCCTTCAGGCAGTTAGCTGAACGAACAGTTAATTCCAGATCATCTACCGGACGCAACAAAACTGGATCAATCTCAGCTTCCTGGGGAACAGCAACTGTTTCTTCAGTACCCTTCAGGTCAACAAAAATTGAAAGCTGATCGCGAAGGATATTAGCAGCACGACGAATTGCTTCTTCTGGGTCAATCGAACCATTTGTTTCCAGATCGATAATCAGTTTATCCAGGTCCGTACGCTGCTCTACACGAGCACGTTCAACAGCATAGGCAACACGGCGAACAGGACTGAAAGACGCGTCTAACCGCAAATGACCAATTGGGCGAGTCTCTTCAGCTTCTTCACGTGCTGTCGCAGGAACATAACCACGACCCAGCTTTACCTTAAGG
>Ga0316192_10001055_pt1 | contig 20294 bp, 15 predicted proteins | sample MerIslwburrow_MG_FD_204931 | JGI IMG/M metagenome (GOLD analysis project Ga0316192, IMG submission 204931) | Coastal sediment microbial communities from Maine, United States - Merrow Island worm burrow | ecosystem: Environmental > Aquatic > Marine > Coastal > Sediment | place: USA: Maine...
GCCCGTATTCTACTTCAAATTTACAAACGTCACTTTCGGAACGAGGTGGTCTAGATTATTCCCACTCATCATAGCTTAATACGAATAGAGGCCTGCAAGTCAAGCACTTGCTTGCCAGTCAGCAAGAATGGAACAGAGTAGTTAAGCAGGAATAGATATTATTGGGTGTGCCCATGATTCAAACAATAATCGTTGTATCAGCATTTCTCCTTGCGACAAGTTCAATAGTCCATGCTGAAGACCGTGACTCTTCTCTTCTCAACTGGGGTTATAAACACCAGCACTTCCAACAAGCCGACATGAATATGTCGCCCCGGGAGTACGAGGAGACCTATAGCAGAAATCGGAGATTTGTGAGTAACACCCTGGGGTCTTACTCAAAACATACGCTTGGATTGATCGGTATTCCCGAGCAGGGAGTAAACGTTATGGGCGCGGCTCTTGGCATGGTCATTAATGGAGCAAGACTGAATCTTAACAAAAGCAAGACGCTTGCCCTGGAATTAAAGGACGTGAGCGATTCAGATCGTACCTTATTCTTCGGAGTCAATCTGGATTGGTAGAAGTTGTCGGCGGCAAATCGCAGTTATTAATCAGATTATTCCTCTGCTAGCTGTTTGCTGGTTTTATATTTTGTACCATTAATATTGGCAAACATGTTTTCCGCCATAGCGCGAGCGATGTCATAAAACATCACGCCTTTCTCTGAATAGGTATCGTAGGCATAATCCATCTCTTCGTACCCTTCCCAGACAATAGCGCCACTCTGACTATCCCATAGCTGGAGAAAAACACGCAAATTTGCCTTGTTGGTTTTAATCAGACGAAGACCAAAAATATCAAACCGGCTTGAGCTGTTTTGCTCAAACCCGGCCAGTTTTAATTGTGCAATGTAACGGGTGTTGGTTATTTCAGCGACTTTCTTAAGGATCGTATGCTGAAATATGCCTGTAAGTTCATAATCATCGAACATTGCCTTGTATTCAGCCAAACACCCGCACTGGTTCACAGCACTGAGTGTTTCGGGCAGACTCACAACCCGGATATCAGGTTGCTTCTCACGTAACACTTCGGCAAAGGTCAAGGCGAGTGATTGCCGATCCTGTTCCCGACCCGTAATCGAAGAGGGCGTAATAAAGGCAATGCCATAAAGTTTTAAATCCTCATTGTTTAATTCAAACTTGCGATGTTCATCGGTGGTCCATTGGTGACCCGTAACACAAGCGCTCAGGAGGAGAGCAACCGAAGCCAGAACAATGAAGTGAAATTTATGAGGCATAACAGTGATTAAAGCTATGGCGTCCTGTCGCACCATACAGAAAGAGTCCAAACCCTTATGGTATGCACTATATCCGAAAACCAATTCGGCATGCTACATGTTTATTCTGATGGCAATTATTTAACCTCATTTCTACAGGAAATCTACCCCGGTGGCAGCGAGGCCTCGACCACTTCTTTGGTAATCTCCAGCAGCTGTTGTCCTTCCTGTTCCCGGACCAAACCTGTGGCGTATGGATCGAATTCGAGACGCTTGACGATTGTTCCGAACACTTCTCGCAAGGCCCGGGCGCCCAGTCGGTTTTTCCTGGCCGCCAGGTCGGCGATCAGGAAAGTTGCCTCCTCGGTGATGGTGAGTGTGATACCGGCATGCTTGAAATAATCAACCGAGGCGGGCCAAATGGCACCCTGAGTATTTCTGAATATCCTGGTCAGGTCGGGCGCACTTAAATCAGTCAGCATGACAACGCTATCGAAGCGGGATAAAAATTGCGGTGTCATGCCATACTGGAACATATCTTCCTGTGTCATGTAGAGAGCAAGGTTGAAGATGAATCGTCTGTCCAGGCTGCCATCGGCGCGAGGCTCCAGACGCCAGAACTTGTCGGAGCCCGACTTTTTGGTGACCCGGTTATAGACAAGGTCATAAAGTTCCTCGAAGGCACCCCCGGCGACGAATAAGACATGCTCGGTATTGATTGTCGTCTTCAGTGAATGCCAGCTGCCGGCTTCAAAATAGGGCAATTCAACCTGTACATTCTCGTTTTCCATGAGGGTGAGCAGACTGTCCTGTGCAACGATTCCCTTGACATTGGGTTCGCCACCGACCACCGAGCGGATCTTGTCCACTTCATCAACACAGACGATGCCATGCGAAACATACGTTTGCATGGTCTCGAGATCAGCCTTTTCGCCGAGGATATTTGCCGCCTGGTGTGCCAGCCGGTCCATGACGATATTGGTTTGCTTCCCGCTGCTTGCCAGGTCAGCGACAAGATTGGCGTTGATACGGATGATGGTCGAGTACTTCTCGAACCCTTCGGTCTGGGAGAAAAATCGCTCGACCGACCGCATGATCGTGGTTTTTCCGGTACCCGAATTGCCGATCATGAGCACATTACGTGACGAATGTTCGATAAGATGCTTGAAAATAGCAACCGACATGTCCTGCAGGGCTTGGTCTTGTCCAATGACATCCTGCGACATGTCAGCGAGTATTTGCTTGGGTGTTATTGAGGGTTCTGAGGCCATAGCGGGTTTGTTTTCGGTAGAAGTAAGGATATGTTCTTACGGGAATAGTACCTCTCAATAGAGGATACAATCCATCCTGTCCGAAATTCCCTTCAGTGATTGCCTTGATGCTCGTATATTTAAAGCCTTCTCCACAGCAACATTTCCATCCTGGCGCATATTGCCCGAAAAATGGTCTCACCAGCAAATCGGCAATAAAATACTGGGTGTAGGAACACGTCCCTTCTGTTCCGGCCTCATGGTCCTAATCGGAATCGGCAGAAGAAAGCAGGGCGCATCACGGTTCCTGACGTAATTTCGACTCCTGCGGGGGGGGGGCGGTCAGTTATCCTGACCGCCTCTACCCTGATTCCATTTGTACCTCAGGACAATAGGCAGGCCGGGCTTGATGCGATACATTATTAACCAGTGGCGTAAATAATAAGTGATCATATCAGTGCCACCACACGCCCCAGGACCCTCCGCCTCGGGGCGTGTTTCTATTTACTTTCGATTAGTTCTGGATTGCCACAATCAAAGCATACGCCATCAATACAAATGCTATATCTATCGCCACAATTAGCGATACAAAGATGAGTCTGTTCATGTCTCACCCTCCATATAGAAACATGGCGGTGATTATCGAGGCAGGCAGGTGGTTTAGTGTAATCAGAGTACGACAATCAGTTGTCTATACAAAAAAATGGGTCCGAAGCCACCGAGTAAAGGAGTACCAGGCATGCTTTCGGGTTTCAATGCAGGCCAGGATCTCGCTCGGAGCGAGTGAACGGCTTGCCGGCCCGGTTCGGATGTAGAAATCCTCACCCTTGTCGTGCTTGCGAAACACCGGCTTCGGTGAATTATCGCAGTCGATTACCAGTACCTTTACAGGTTCAATAAATTTCCTATCCTTCCTTGTCGCCTGCCAGCGTCCACGGCGGTTTACTGGGTACCTGCGGTGCCGAGGTCAGTACATCGGCGAGATCCGGGCTGCCAGCTGAGACGGGAAACGGGATACCCTGGGCTTCGAGCGCTACTTTTCTTGCCTTGTCCCAGTTTACGGCATCCGGTGCCGTCGCCTTTGCCGCTACCGCCTGCTCCATGGGCTTGAGGCTTGTGCCCCAGCGTTTGGCATCTTCGGCAAGCGGCTGGTGGGCCTCCAGGTAAAGTTGCCCGTTTCGCCAGCCAGCCACATAGGGCTGGTTTACGATGGTCACCCGTGTTCCCTTCGGCACCTCTGGAAACAGTCGGGCGATGTCCTCCGGATAGAGTCGTACGCAACCGTGGCTGACCCGAAGACCTACACCCCAGGGTTGATTGGTGCCATGTATGAGGTAACTCGGGAGACTCAGCCGCATGGCAAATTCTCCCAGGGGATTATCGGGTCCGGGCGGCACCACCGGTGGCAAAGGGTCGCCCTTTTTGGCGTGTTCCCTGCGCACTGATGCGGGTACGGTCCAGGTGGGCTGCACCATCTTCTCTGTAATATGTAAAGTACCCTGAGGGGTTCGCCAGCCTTCCCGGCCAATGCCGATAGGGTGCGTGATGACCTCGGGTGGCTCACCTGCCCCGGGCTTGGGATAGTAAAAGAGTCGCATGGCGGCCAGATTCACAACCAGGCCCTCTCGCGGTACATCCGGAAGCACGAACTGTGTGGGTAGCACCACCTGGGCACCCTCGCCGGGCAGCCACGGATCCATGCCGGGATTTGCGGCGACTATTTCCTCGTAACCCAGGTCGTAGCGGCGCGCGAGATCGGGCAGGGTATCCTCCTGGCGTGCGGTGGCAATCTGAACAATGCCCACGACATCTGTTCCTTCAGGCGGGAGCAGAAACCTGTCGCTTGGGGTGGGGGGCTGTGCAGACCTTGTCCAGGACGGACGCCAGTCAGGAAAGGTGCTGCAAGCGGACAGGTAAACGCTTGCACAGAGAATTGCACTCCAGGCGAGCCATGAAGAGCCGTTGCGAGATGACGTCGAAGGTTTCATCGTGCCAAGGATGGATTGCAATGACCCTGTGCGTCAAGTGACCGTGGTCCCTCTGCCACCCAATCAACACCAACTACCATACATGGCATATTTTTTGCGTTCTATATATCCCAAAAGCAGGTAGGTCAGCCCGTTACATCGGCACGGTCTCCTGCACGCTCGGCTTTATCCAGCTCGGCACCGGTCTGATCCTGCTAATCCTGGTAACCATCGGGTTCTTCCAGCGGGGGGTTGGTCCAAGTCTTTTCCGTTCTTTCTTGATGCATATCAAAGTTTCTTGGTACGAAGATGCCTAGTGTTCAAACCAGTCGGCCGCACAGCCGTGACAGCAGAAAAATGATTCAACAACATGCAGCCAGTAAATGGTCACATGGCAAATGGAATCGTTGATTCCGCCTGTTCAACAATTTACGGAGGAGATCATGGCGATAAAAGTTACACGCGAAAGGTTGATTACCTTTCTTCTTGAAACACCGATGTTCGAGAAACTCGTACCATCGGAAATTATGGAAATTATTCATATTGTTGGGATAGAGCAGTATCAGGCAGGGGATGTTGTATTCAGAGAGGGCGATACGGGTGATGCCTGGTACGTGCTGTACAGGGGGGCAATAGATGTACTCAAGCATGGTGCAACGGGTGAGAAAAAGATTACCGAGCTTGGACCGCAGGCCTGCTTTGGCGAGATATCGATCCTGGATGGTTCGCCACGTTCCGCAACGATCCGCGTTACCGAAGATTCTGTGGCGTTTCGCATTCCACGCGAAGCCTTTGGTGAGTTGCTTGATGATGATCACCTGGTGGCATATAAACTCCTCCACCAAATGGCGATCCTGCTCGCAGAGCGGCAACGCACCACGACGTTAAGGCTCTCGGAACTCCTGAATGCCAGCGAGATCACGGAAGTCCACAAGGGAATCATGAGCATTGTCGGCGAATCATCCGTCAGGGAATAGTCATACGTAGACGAGAACACATAGCCAGGGTCAGTGGATGAAAATCTTGCAAACTCAGAGCTTCACCATCGTGGCACATTCAGTGTGGTGTTATATTTGGCTGGGTCTATAGGTTTGGAGGACGTTAGTGGACATTCACTTTACACCCTGCGAAGCGCGCGTGATCGGTTGTCTGCTTGAAAAGCATCGCACCACCCCCGAACATTACCCGCTTTCACTCAATGCACTCACCAATGCATGCAACCAGAAGAGCAGTCGCGATCCGGTGCTGGAACTCGACGAGGCTACGGTGCAGGATACGATCGATGCCCTGATGAAGAAGTGCTATGTTAGCGAGAAGAGCGGCTTCGGCAGTCGCGTCAGCAAGTATCAGCACCGGTTCTGCAATACCGAATTCGGTACCCTGAAGTTTTCTGAGCAGGAGCTCGGTATTGTGTGCGTGTTGCTGCTGCGCGGCCCCCAGACACCGGGTGAACTGCGGACACGCACCGAGCGTCTGTGCAAATTTCAGGATAGTCATGAGGTCGAGTCGATTCTCAATCAGCTTATGCAGCGTGACGATGGTCCCTTTGTGGCGAAGCTTCCCCGCGAACCGGGAAAGCGTGATGCCCGCTTTGCACATCTGTTTGGCAGCGAGATAGAAATGAGCGAGGTTGCTGTACCTGTAGATGCGATGTCAGCCAGGCCTGGCACGGATACAGACCGCATGGAGCAGCTTGAGCAGATGCTCAACCAGCTGCGCGAAGAGATGGCAACCCTCAAGGCACGGCTTGACCGGATTTCACCGGACCAGGATCCCGGTACTCTGTAATATTATAAATTGCTAAAGGAGTTGTATAGACCCTCTATAGATAGTACTTATCAGCGTTTGGTAATGTATGCCTGCCGAGTGTAGACTCGGGTTCCCCGGTCAAACAACAAGACTGGCAATATTGAATAATAATTTGGATTTAAGTGGTAAATCATCATGCTTCAGATTGCACAATGCAGACCACTAACTCTACGGCTAAATAATTCCAGTAAGGCTAGTGTGGTGTAACGAATAACGTGCACATATCAGAGGCTCACAAATAACCCAGGACAAGGCGCAGCCTGCAGTTAATGGTTATTCCCTTAACAAGGGCTGCAACGCCGTATTGGGTTATTCGTTACACCACACTAGTTAAGCCAAAGGACTTCCAGTGTCCAGTTTGCTCTAGTGTAGTAAAAGCAATGTCAGTTTTTAACCGACGGGTATGCCGGGCTTCCGTGTACCCTTAATTACACTAATAACTAATATTTGGAGGAAATTATGACAACAAGGAGAAAATTTCTCAAAATCAGCGCAATAACGGCAGGTGGTTTTGTGGTTCCCTGGAAGTGGAGTATGGCAGACGATGTCAGTCCACCGTTGGATCCGGGATTAATTCCAAAATTTGTCGACCCCTTACCTATTCCAGCAATACTTAAACCCACTGGAAATTCCAAAAACGCTGCTTCCTATAAAGTAACGATGACAGAGTTCCAGCAGCAGGTGTTGCCGGCAGGTTATCCGGCAACCACCGTATGGGGTTATGAGGGCAGTTTTCCGGGGCCGACTATCGAGGCAAGGCGGAATAAACCGGTTGCCGTGAAATGGATTAACGAGCTGCCGAACAATCATTTCCTCCCGATAGATACTACCTTGCACGGCTCTGAACCATGGCAGCCAGAAGTACGAACAGTTGTGCACCTGCATGGCGCACATACCAAACCCCAGTTTGATGGCTACCCGGAGGATTGGTATACCTCCAACCAACGCAAGAACTTTGCTGTATTCAACTACAAGAATGATCAGGAACCTGCCGCACTCTGGTACCACGATCATGCGGTGGGTAATACCCGTCTGAATGTTTATGCGGGGCTTGCCGGCCTTTACAATATCCGTGACGAGGTTGAAGATGCACTCAATCTGCCGAGCGGTGACTATGAGGTACCGCTGGTAATTCAGGACCGCTCATTTACCGAAGATGGTTCGCTGTTCTATCAATCTGTCTCACCAGTTCCTACCGCACCTACGCCGTCCGTTATCCCGATATTCGCGGCCGAGACCATTGTGGTGAATGGTAAAACCTGGCCATATTTGGAAGTTGAACCACGCAAGTATCGCTTTCGCGTATTGAATGGTTCCAATGGCCGTCCCTACCGCTTGCAGATTGTCCCGGACGATGCCCCCAACACTTCTATCCCGTTCCACCAGATTGGAACCGATGGGGGATTGCTGGGTGCGCCTGTTCTGGTTGGACGCCGCGGTGCAGACGGGAAACCTGTGGGGCCACAGGTGACTGTTGCACCGGCAGAACGCGCCGACCTTGTTGTTGATTTCTCGAACTTCTTAGTGGGTAATGAGCTGACGCTGGAAAATATTGATATACCTGACTTCCCGTTTCGTGATCCAGCAACGACGGGGCTGGTGATGAAATTCCGGGTGATCCCAGGTAAAGGGGATGACACCAGCGTTCTGCCTGCGACACTGCGTCCGGTACCCAGGCTCGATCCAGCCGATGCGGTGAAAACACGTAATCTGACGCTCGATGTGACGAAGGATATCTATAACAGACCCAAGTTTCTGCTGGGCAACGCCAAGTGGATGGACCCCATAACGGAAACCCCTCGCCTGAATACAACCGAGATATGGAACTTCATTAACACCACGCCCAATGGCCATCCGATGCATGTGCACCTGGTGACATTCGGAGTATTGAGTCGAAGAAAATTTAACGTCGAACATTATAACGCGACGGGTGAAATTGTTTATACCGGCCCGGAGATGCTACCGCCAAACGAAAACGGAATGAGAGACATGGTGCGTGTGCCAGCTGGAACAGTCGTCCAGATCATCGCCCACTTCGATGTGCCGGGTAGATTTGTCTGGCACTGTCATCTCCTCGATCACGAGGATCACGAAATGATGCGGCCCTTTGAGGTTGTTCCGGGAAAGAGGCGTTAGGCTGTTGCTTGTTTATGGTAAGGAGTCGTCAATTACCAGTTGAAGCGAGTCGCTACTAACATTGTCAGTTCTGTCCAGCCTGGCCTGATCAGAATCAAAGGGCATTAAGCGGCTTAATTGTTTTAGACGTCATTATGGCCCCTCCGGGGGCCATTTTTCGGGTGGATTGTCACACGACGCGTGGGTTTTGTTCCTGTGTCTATTGTGCGGTGAAGCTCCCAACCAGAAATCTCCGGGGTTCTGCAAGCTAATCGTCCTCGTCATCGGTCGCCACATCTATAACGGCTCCAGTGACCTTGAACGGGACCTTGACTGTTTCAACAGCCACCGTGGTAACCACCCCAACAGCCGTCCCCACAACCATGGCTGTGCAACCCTGTAGCATCAGCAACACAACAACAATAGTTAACGTCTTCAATACAGACATCCCCTCGGGCTTTCAACCAAACACGGCGACTCTGAATAAACATAATACCTGGCAGGAGACACTTGTGTGACAGTAGTTGCAAATGCGTAAATCTGTGACACATGCCACGCTGCTGCGGGTGATTCTTTATGCAGCATACACAGCTTGCTCAGGCCGACGAAAAGGGCATGGGCAGATGATGCTATTATACGCCGCGGATCAGAGGTGCTGACACCCGGTTCCTTGTAGCGGTTCAAATGGACACGAGAAGTGAAAAATAAAAAAAACACGTTATTCGCAGGAAGTGATCTCCTGACGCGGAGACTATGTCGGGTACTCGTGCTGTTGTTCCTTGTGTGCGGCAAGGTCATGGCCGACGGGCAGGAACCACTGCGAGTGGGTGTCTATGAGAATCCTCCGTTGGTCTATTATGACGAGCAGGGGGCGGTCCAGGGATTTATTCCGGATCTGCTTGAATATATAGCCGAAAGGCAAGGCTGGCGCTTGCAGTATGTGCCCTGCGAATGGTTGCAGTGCAAGCAGTTGCTGGCTGCGGAGGAGATCGATCTCCTCGCCCCGGTTGCCGTCAGCACCACACGCTTGCAACGTTTCGACTTCAACCGGGAAAACCTTTTTATCAATTGGGGTCAGATCTATGCCCGCCGTCCCGGGATGATCACCTCGATTCCGGATCTGAATGGCAAATCTGTGGCGGTTGTGATCGGGGATACACACTATGCAAGGTTGCGCGAACTCGCGGAACGCTACGAGATTACAATCGACTTTCACGAATACCCGGCTTACGACACGGTGCTGGCAGCGGTTAGCCGGGGTGAAACGGATGCTGGTCTTGTCAACCGCTTGTATGCGAGCCGCAATGGCGATTCCTTCCTGGCAGAAAAGACAGCGGTGATATTTAACCCGGTAGGCCTGAGGATTGCACTGCCCATCGGCAAGCATGGCAATCAGGAGCTTGTCAGCGCCATGGATGTATTACTGGGGAAGCTCAAGTCGGATCCCGACTCATATTACTACCAGGCTCTTGAGCGGTGGTTAAGTGATGATTATTACCTGGGCTGGCCTCGCTGGCCTCGCTGGCTGGGATGGCTGTTGGCAATCGGAATTGGTCTGAGCCTGCTGCTCGGGATCGGCAGCCTCATCCTCAGGGGGCTGGTGCGCCGCAGAACGCAGACACTCAAACTCGAGATTGAGCGACGTGTCCGCTCGGAAGAGGAAGAACAGGCGCTGGGGGTGTTGCTGCGTCTTTCACTGGAACGGCTGGACCTGGAGGTGTATCTGCAGCAGGTGATTGACAGCTTGTTGGGGTCGGTCCCCTGGCTGGATCTGCTGCCGCAGGCCGGCATCTTCCTTGCCGATGAGAGCGGAAACAGCGAAGTGCTGCAGCTGGTCGCCAGCCACAACATGGCGCCGGAACTGAAGACGCTCTGTGCCAGGGTGCCCTTTGGTAAATGCCTCTGTGGTCAGGCCGCCCTTAGCCGGCGTACGCTGTTTGCCAGCTGTGTGGATGATTGCCACGAAATACATTTCGAAGGAATGCGGGACCACGGGCACTACAATGTGCCGATTCTGAGCAACGATCAGGTGCTGGGTGTGATCGTGACCTATGTCCCTCACGGCCACATGTTTTCGGCGCATGAGCAGGCCTTTCTGGAGCAGGTGGCGGATGTGCTGAGCATGGGGATATGCAGGCGCCGGGACGCCAGGGCCATCGAGCATCTGGCCTACTATGATCCCCTGACTGGACTGGCCAATCGCCGCATGCTGCTGGATCGCCTGCAACACGACATGATGATCGCTGCCCGGCACGCCAAGCAGGGAGCGGTGCTGTTTCTGGACCTGGACCGTTTCAAAACACTCAATGATTCCCTCGGTCACACCGTGGGCGATGCACTGTTATGCCAGGTGGCAGAGCGCCTGACGAACTCGGTGAGGGCCGAGGATACCGTTGCGCGGCTGGGCGGTGACGAGTTTGTGATAATTCTCCCTGAGCTGAGCGAGGATTCCCGGAGAGTGCTGGTGGAAGTCCGCTCGGTTGCCGAAAAGCTGCGCAGTTCCCTGGCTGAACCCTTTGAACTCGATGGCCACCAATACCGGCTCACAGCCAGTATCGGAATCGATCTGTTTCCAAAGGAACATGAGCAGGCTGTCGACATCCTCCGTCACGCCGATACCGCGATGTACTGGGTCAAGGGTGGCGGGCGGGATGGCGCCCGTTTCTTTGAACCGGGCATGCAGGCGAAAGCGGATGCCCGGCTTGAACTTGAGAATCAGCTTCGTTTTGCCCTGGAACGCAAACAGCTGCATTTACATTATCAGCCTCAGATGGACATGGCCGGCAACATCGTGGGCGCCGAAGTACTGCTGCGTTGGATGCACCCGGACTGGGGGGCGGTTCCTCCTTCCCGATTCGTGCCGGTCGCCGAGGAGGCGGGCCTGATCTTCCCTATTGGCGAATGGGTACTCCGCTCTGCCTGTGAGCAGCTGAAAGACTGGATGACGGTCGTGGAATGTGAAGATCACATGCGTGGCCTCTCGATCAACGTCAGCCCGATTGAATTTCGCCAGACAGACTTCGTGGCGAAGGTGGGACGCATATTTGAGGAGACCGGGGTTGATGCCAGCCGTATAACGCTCGAGATTACCGAGGGGACGCTGGTCGATGACATCGACGAGACCATCGTGAAAATGCAGGGTCTGAGGCAGTATGGTGTTCACCTGTCAATCGATGATTTCGGCACCGGTTACTCATCGCTGGCCTATCTCAAGCGCATGCCACTGAACAGGCTCAAAATCGACCGTTCATTTATTCGAGATATTTGCACAGAGCCCAATGATGCCGCCATTGTCGACACCATACTTGCGATTAGTGCTCATCTGGATATGGAAACGGTGGCAGAGGGCGTGGAGAGCAAGGAACAGCTGGATTTTCTGGTGGAGCGGAATTGTCTTGTTTATCAGGGGAATTATTTCAGTAAACCAATACCGGCGGCGGCCTTTCAGCAGCTGGTCTGTACTGCTGGCGTGACTGGGGTTCCTAGCTAAAGAACCTTCAAATACATACAAAAACGGCGACCCGAAGGTCGCCGCTGTTGGTTCGACTGTGGTTGGTTATGCTTTCTTGCGCCGCGCTATGCCGATCAGGCCCAACAGGCCGGAGCCGAACAGCCAAACAGCGGCAGGTACTGGAACTACACTGAATGCACGGGCATTAGATAAATCAGCTATATTTCCGCCATTATTAGTAAAATCAGCCGATGTATATGCTCTTGGCCCAGAAGTACAGATAGTGTCAGGACATATTGCTAAAGTAAAATCCCAATCAGCATTATCCCATGTACCGCCCGTAGCTGTGACTTCACCAAGTATGAAATAACCGCTAGACTTGAACGCGATATGCGTGATTGAGGGATTTATTGCGGTGGACCATGTTCCACTAGTAGAATTAATACCGGTTATGGTCAGCCCATTAACAGTCCCGTCGCTGCCAGTGACCTCGGCAATTTGTGTAACTAACGAAACATCGACACCGAGTATAGCCGAAACGTTAGCTACATCTGCATTTGAACCGCCATCACACAGTGCTGTAACACCGTTGCTAGATTCTGGGCAACCTCCCGCAAAATCCAGCCCAGTTGTGGCCGCCATTGCTTGGGGTGCCTGTAACATCGACAGACCGAGAACTAATGCAGCGGTTGTCCGCAAAAACTTCAAGTCCTTTTTATTCATACGTTGTTCACCCTAATTTTTTCCATTTAAGAAACTGCAAAATCTGCTTTAGATGCTGCAAATAGTGAGCCAATAATATATATTTATGCGCTATCAAACAGTTAGCCTAGTTCCTGTGCCGGCCAACGATCTATTGGCAAGCAAACTGTAATTTATCTCGACTAAAGACCCCCAAAAAAAACCGGCCTAAATGGAATTTTTTAACCAAGATTCAAGAAGATAGTCAAAATTTTGTCGCTCAGACGAGAGTGTAAAGTTTTTGACACAAACAAGCGGGAACGGAACAGAAGTGGGGATGGTAGGCGGCGGGTGTAACCGCGCAGGCGACGTTATTCGTTACACCACAGTGAATTACGCCCTGCGCGGGTTGAGTGCCGGCAATAGTGATTTTGCCCGGCGGCTGCGTGTACGGGTGCGTGCACGCTGGAACAGGCGGGGACGCAGCTGCCTTCTGAGTTCCTTTTTCCAGGCAGGGAAGTCCAGTGAGCGGGTGCCGTAGACTGCACCATCCAGTGAGTGGATCAGTTCGCGCATACTGGCAGCCTCTGCCTGCGGACTGGCTTCTATCAGCTTCTCGGCAATCATGGGTAACGGGGTATGGGCCGTGATTCCCAGGTGGCTGCATATACGGTTCCTGAATTGCGTGCACCATACTGCCGGATTTTCTTCGCTCTCGATGCAGCGTGTACATAACCAGAGTCTGACGGATCTCGGCATGAGGCTTGCCAGACCGAGGTACAGCCGGTTGATGTGCCGGACGGGTGAAAGTTTCCTGCCCACACTGCGCACGCGCTGCATGAGTCTTTGTCTTGCCGCTGTCAGCCATGTAGTGGCCGAGCCAAGCAGTGAGCCAAGCAGTGGCTGAGTGCGTGCCCATGCCCCGAGCCAGAAGCCCGCGATCAATGCAAGGGTGATGAGCAACGGTGCCCAGAACCAGGCAGGGAACACTGACTGGTCGGCAGTCGACGTTGCTGACCGGTCACTGCTGGCAACCCTGTTTCCAGAAAGCTCTACCAGTTCAGACAGCATGGCGGTGTCCGTGTCCACGTCCCACCAGGCGATGCTGATAGGGGGTAGTTGGATGGGGCCATCATGCAATGGAATCAGCGTATAGGTTTCCTTGCGGTTGCCGAGCAGTTGCTTGCCGTTTTTTGATATGCCGCTGCTGAGAGTGATGGAGTCGCGGTAGGCCCGGAACTCATTGCTCTGCAGTTGCTGCTGCAGCGACGGTAGCTGGTTGCCAAGCACGCCCCTGGCCATGAGTTCGAGTGTCAGGGTGACGGGTGTGCCTGCCTTGACCGATCCTTCCTGTGACAGTCGTTCCTTGAGTTTCAGATCATGCAGCGGCAGCCATGGGCTGACGGCCGGGTTGGCCGGGAATGCCTGCAGTGTCAGTGGTTTGTCGGCTTCAATGCTGAAGCTGTCGCCACTGGTTGCGGCAGAACCAGGCATGCCGTTGCGTTGACCGCTGGCTGTGTGTGTACCTGTGAAACGGATTGGCGGGATGGTGATCTCGCCGGATCGCAGGGGTATCAGTTTGAAGCGGTACTTGTTGATGATTTCGCGGTTGCGCCCTGTTTTGCGTGCGCTGGCAACCGGCCCATCTACCAGAGTCAGTGCAGCGCCCTCGATGTTCGGCAGTATGGGATTGAGCGTCTTGAGGTTGTTGCTGCTGACCACGCGGACGGTGTAAACGATGTTTTGTTGTTCGTAGATTCCCCGGTTTACAGGTTCAATCTCAATACGGGGTTCTGTGTTGGCGACAGTTTCTGTTACGGGGTGTTGTGCGGGATACCAGCCTGTACCGGGTGCCATGCCGGGGTAGGGAGATGGCAGGGGTTCAGATTTCAAGCCGGGCTTGAAAGCACCGATATTGCCCCAGGGACGATTAGTCGTGATACCGATGCCTGTTGGCTTGTTGCTGTCAAAGGTCATAGTCATGCCAGCCTGGGCTGCGCTGGACATGAAGCCGGCAAGCAGGCAGAAGATGCATAATCGTGACGTGCTTATGTAAGGCAATAGACTGTTCCTTTGTACCGTTATTTATAAAATGGTGGTAACACTTCCATTACCACGGTCTTGGCTCCAGCAGTTTCCGGCCATGCCGTTCCAGTTCCCGCCGTTCCTCTATCAGGAACTGGTTCCGTAACAGGTAGGTCGGATCACCTTCAATCTGCTCCAGCCATTGCTCCATCATGGGCATGGAAACAGCGGTACCCGGGATGCCCTCCAAATCCGGCAAACTACCGGGCAATGCATCCTGGTCAGCCGCATCCTGGCCGCCACCCATTTGGTCGAACTGATCGACGGCCTGGCTTGCCGCAGCTTCTTCAGGGGAAATTTCTTCGGGAGTACCGCCGGGTCCAACGGATTGATCCTGCTGGTCGCGGTCTTGTTCGCCCCCTCCGGAATCGCCCTCTTGCTGAGGCTGATTTCCATCATCAGATTTATCTATAGGTAGATTATCATCATTTCCGCCGGATTGCTCGTCTGATTTGTCCCCATCCGTACCCTGTGACTGATCGTCGGGCTGCGATTCCCCAGGTAATTCTTTCTCGGCCTGGTCGGGATCCGGCTGATCGGTCCCGGTCTCGGTCTCGCTATCATCCGGCTGGCCACCCTCGGCGTCATCAGTCGGCTGTTCCTTACTCGTAGAATCCTCGTCGGATTCTTCTGATTCCTGTTCGCCGGCGGAGTCCTCCTCTGATACCTGTTCCCGGTCGCCGGAGGTGCTTTCAGACTCCTTGCCCTCGTTGCCGGAAGCGTCTTCGGACTCCTGCTCAGCGTTATCGGCGCTGTCCTCTGCTTCCTGTTCCTGGTCACCGCCGCTGCCCTCGGATTCCTGCTCCTGGTCACCGGCGCTGTCCTCGGATTCCTGCTCCTGGTCACCGGCGCTGTCCTCGGATTCCTGCTCCTGGTCACCCGCGCTGTCCTCGGATTCCTGCTCCTGGTCACCGGCGCTGTCCTCGGATTCCTGCTCCTGATCACCGGCGCTGCCCTCGGATTCCTGTTCCTGATCACCGGAACTGTCTTCGGACTCCTGTTCCTGATCACCGGAACTGTCTTCGGACTCCTGCTCCTGATCACCGGAACTGTCTTCGGACTCCTGCTCCTGATCCCCTGAGCTGTCTTCGGACTCCTGCTCCTGATCCCCTGAGCTGCCCTCGGATTCCTGTTCCTGATCACCGGAACTGTCCTCTGATTCTTGTTCCTGATCACCGGAGCTGTCCTCGGACTCCTGTTCCTGATCCCCGGAACTGTCCTCGGACTCTTGTTCCTGATCCCCGGAACTTTCCTCGGACTCCTGTTCCTGCTCACCGGAACTGTCTTCGGACTCTTGCTCCTGTTCCTGCTCACCGGAACTTTCCTCAGATTCCTGCTCCTCTTCACCAGAGCTCTCCTCGGACTCCTGCTCCTCTTCACCGGAGCTCTCCTCGGACTCCTGCTCCTCTTCACCAGAGCTCTCCTCGGACTCCTGCTTCTCTTCACCGGAGCTGTCTTCGGATTCCTGCTCTTCCTCCGACTCATCCTCCGCTTCCTGTTCGGCGGATTCCTCGGCTTCGTCATCCTGCAGCGTTTCCGTCAGGGACTGTTCAAGCATTTGTTTGGCCAGGGAGAGGTTGTGCAGTGTGTCTTCGTCGTTCGACCTTAGCCTTAAGGCTGCTTCGTAGGCCTCGACCGCGCCCTCATAGTCACTGCGCTTGTAGTGGCTATTGCCGAGATTGTAAAGTGCATCCGCCTTGACCTCTTCGCGCTCGACGCTGGCAAGGGCCGCACCGGCTTCCGTGTAGCGGCCTGCTCGGTACAGCGCGACACCGCGACGGTAGTTATCCGTGAAGCCTGCGGCCGCATCATCGTAGTGGCCCTGCTCAAATTCATCCGCCGCTGCCTGTTCCGGTGTTCTGAACCAATCGGCATTGGCAACCGTATTGAACAGCAGGCAGGTGCACAGCAGGCACGGTCGGATGCAGCCGGTGGCATAGCTGGCGAGTCGGGATGTCGTGGTTTTATTCATGGTTTGCCTGGCCGGTATCCAGGCAGTGTGCGGCGGAACAGGGGTAACAGCATTAGCAAGGCCAGACCGGCAAGCAGGTAAAATTGCTCATTCCATACCCGGGTCTGTTCATCCTGTTCCTCTGCCGGCAGGGCCTGTGCCTTGACCTCGTCAAGTATCTTGTCCGTGTCGCGTTCGCGATAATCGGCCCGCTGATAAATACCGTTGCCGGCTTTTGCCAACGCTTGCAGCAGTGGTTCGTTGAGTGATGACACTACCGGTTGCCCCTTCCTGTCCCTGATCAAGTGACCGTTTCTGCCCGGTACGGCATCCCCCTCCGGTGTGCCGATGCCAAGTACGTGCACCCGTACCCCGTCAGCGGCGAATACCTGCAGGCGTTGTTCCAGGCCGGGCTCATCGAAATCACCGTCACTGACAATCAGCAGTGAATTGTTGCTGTCTTCGGGCTGGCCCGCCAGTAACATTGAGGCACTCTCCAGTGCATACAGCAGGCGGCTGCCCTGCAGTTCCACCAGGTCGGTATCGAGTGCTGACAGCGTGCGGCGAATACCGTTCATGTCTTCGGTGACCGGCGAGACGACATGTGCAACTGTTGCAAACCCGATCAGGCCCACACGTATGCCACGGTTCAGGTTGAGCAGATCCTCGACTTCCTGACGTGCCCTGACCAGACGCGTCGGTTGCACATCGGTAACGTTCATGGAGCGTGAGATATCGAACAGGATGACAAGGTTGGTGCCCGGACGGAAAAGCTGTACATCGGTAAAGTCCCAGCGCGGCCCGGCCATGGCCAGTACCAGCAGGGCCCAGAGCGCGGTCCAGCGTGCAAAACGCCGCCAGCGGGTGTGTTTCGACGCCTCCGTCCGGCCCAGCAGGTGTGGCAGCAGGTGGCTGTCAGCATACTGTTGCAGGTGTTCACTGCCGCCGCTGTAGCGATGCAATAGCAATAACCACAGCGCCACCGGCAAACACAGCAGCAGTGCCCACAACCAGTGCGGTTCGCTGAAGTGGAATGCTGTCAGCCACTCAGCCATGTGCGCGGCCCGTTAACCATGCGCGTGGTATACCGTCAGGGAACAGGCCCAGCACCAGCGACAACAGCAATGCCAGACCCAGTGGCCAGCGAAACAGTGGCTGCGGGATCATAACGCTGCGTGATTCCGCCTGGGTCTTTTCCAGAGAGTCGATTTGCTGGTAGATCTGTTCCAGAGCACCGCTGTCGGTGGCACGGAAATACTCGCCGCCGGTAATATCCGCCACCTTGGTAAGCAGGGTTTCATCGATGTCCATCTTCACCATGGTCATGCGGCCGTCCTCAATGTAGGGCACCAGTCCCTTGCTGCCGACACCGATGGTGTAGATGCGTATGCCTTCATGTGCCGCCAGTTGCGCGGCCAGTTTCGGTGGCAGGCTGCCCTCGGTATTGGCGCCGTCGGTTACCAGTATCAATACCCGCGATCCTTCCGGACGTTCGCGCAGTTTTTTTACACCGAGCCCGATGGCATCACCGATGGCGGTACCGTCACCCGCCATGCGTGAGACGATGCCGTCGACCAGGTCATGCGCCGCATGAATGTCCAGTGTCATTGGCGACAGCACGAATGCCTGGCTGCCGAATACGACAATTCCGATGCGGTCGCCGTCCCGTGCATTGATGAAACGTCCCAGTACCCCCTTGATGACGGCCATCCGCGTGACCTGCCGGCCTTCGACCGTGAAGTCCATCGCCTCCATGGAGCGCGAGGTATCGATGGCCAGCATCAGGTCGTAACCTTCTGTACGGACCTCTGTGTAGGGCTCCAGCCATTGCGGGCGCATCAGTGCCAGTACCAGGCAGATCCATAACAGGGTCAGCAGGATTGCGTGCAGGCGGCTGCCGGCATGTGTCAGTGAACGTGCGGAGATAAAGGTTGAAGCCAGCCTGCCCAGTGCCGGGTGCAGCAGGGTGGACCGGTCCGCGTGCGTATAGGCATCCGTTGCACCATGCGGACGTGGCCAGAGTTGCCGTACCAGCAGCGGCAGGGGCAGCAGCAGTGCAAACCATGGCCAGCTGAAACTAAACACTGGCCGTTCCACCTCGCAGCCGTTGTTTTAGTCGCGGCATGAACCTGCCAGGACGTTTGACGGGAGTGGCTGCATCAATCCAGCGCCTGGCAGCAACGATAAGCGCCGACAGTTCGGCCCGGGCAACCGCCAATGCTGGTGGCATGTACGGTGCTGTCAGCAATAGCTGCCCGCGTTGTTCCCAGTCGAATCCGGAGTTGTCCTGCGTGGCCAGCCATTGCAGCCAGTTGTCGCCCGTCAGTCCGGCGGCTTCGCGACGGCCGCTGTGTGCCATGGCAATCCGGCGCAGCAGTTCCGACAGCCGGCCGGCGACATCGCGTGGATCTTCAACCGACAAGGCCTTTTTCAGTGCACGAAGCTGGCGGCGTGCGTCGCCGCGCCAACCGACCCAGGGGCCATAGTAAAGCAGCCAGTAGCGGCCGGCGGCCACTACTAGCAGCAGTGCCAGCAGGCCTGTGAGTAGCCACCAGCCGGGTGCAACAGGCCACCATGGCACTGCGTCCAGGCCATGGATATCACGCAGGACGGGTATCCCGGTTTCTATGGTGTCGATCATTTTCTGCCTGCGTAATGGCGCAGGCCGTTGATTAGCGAACGGTGCACATCTTCATTCGTGCTGATCGGTATCAGGCCGATCCCCAGGCGGTAGGACAGTTGCTGCAGTTCCTCGCGCCGCTGTTGCCAATCTTCGGTGAATGCCTTGCGTCCCTCCGCATTGTTGGTGTCCACTTCCAGCAGTTCGCCGGCAGCGTTGGAGAAGATGACGGTTCCCATGTCGGGCAGCTCGATGTCGGCCGGATCATCGACCGGCAGCAGTACCACGTCATGGCGCTGCTTGAGGTTACCGAGAATGTGTTCCAGCCCGGTCGTGACCTGATTGATCGGTGCAATGACGAAGATCAGCGAGCCGGTACCGGCGCCGCTTTCGATGTGTCTCAATGCCGCCATGAGTTGTGACTCGTCGGTGTTGCCCTGTTCGATGGGTTCCGTCAATGCGCGTAGCAGGCGCCACAATCCGCGCCGCCCCGGCGTCGCACGGAAATAACGTATGTCGGTTGCCGGGTTGCCAAACAGCACGCCACCTACGCGGTCATGCTGTTTGCTGGCTGCCCAGCCAATCAATGCGGCGGTGCGTGCGGCCTGAATCGATTTAAAGGTACCGCGGGTGCCGAAACTCATGTGTGGTCCGGTGTCGATACACAGGATGACGCTGCGCTGGCGCTCTTCGCGAAATACCTTGAGATGCGGGACGTTGGTGCGGGCCGTGACCAGCCAGTCCATGTTGCGGATGTCATCACCTTCCCGGTACTCGCGGACTTCGTCGAAATCCAGCCCGGTACCACGGAATACCGAGGCATACAGGCCGGTAAAGGTGGAGTTGACGAGATGATGGGCAACGACACCCAGGGTTTGGGCCTGGTGACGGAGTTCCAGCAGGTCATCAAGCTGCGGATGAATGCTCATGTTGTTGCCGCTAAGAGGATGTGATATTCCGGGTGTATGCAGGTGCTGCAATCACGGGATAGCCACGACTTCCAGCAGCTGCTTGATAAATTCATTGCTGGTGATGCCTTCCGCCTCGGCCTCGAAGGTCAGCAGGATGCGGTGTCGCAGGACATCCGGTGCTACGGCCTGGATGTGT
>Ga0316192_10001056_pt1 | contig 20292 bp, 15 predicted proteins | sample MerIslwburrow_MG_FD_204931 | JGI IMG/M metagenome (GOLD analysis project Ga0316192, IMG submission 204931) | Coastal sediment microbial communities from Maine, United States - Merrow Island worm burrow | ecosystem: Environmental > Aquatic > Marine > Coastal > Sediment | place: USA: Maine...
CCTGGGATATTATCTCTAAAGATTGCCCTTCTATAGAGTACAGAACCATTAAGTTTCATATAAGAGGTTAAAAAAAGGATGCCGTCCGCCAACCGTGAACTCAGAACAGTGAAGCTGGAAACCCAAATTTCCAACTCGCCGGAGCAGGCATCTTTTCATTTCACGATATCACTTCTCCGTTCCACAACATTTTCAAAAAATAGCGCCACGGTAAAATCCGAATATCCTCATGTAGCCGGGCAGCGCCTTCGTTACAAACAACAACTGCTCTTGCAGGGCGGTACTCCCGGATAAACGTCTTGAGCGGGCGAAGGTCTGCGTTATCGACTCGGCTCGACCCTTTAACCTCGATAGCCACTTTTCCATGACCTAAGATAAAATCCACTTCCAATCCGGACTTCGTCCGCCAGAAATTCACATCGTAATTGAGCTCACTGTAGGCGCGATGGGCAAGTAGTTCCATCAGAATGAAATGTTCGATGGCCTTTCCGAACTGTTCACCTTTCTCCTGTGGAATCCGGCGGTGGGTGATCGCCCCGGCAACGCCGACATCGAACAAATAAAACTTGCCGGCCCTTATGATCACATTACGGTCCTTCCTCTTCTTGTAGGGTTCGATCATCGTGCCCAGCAGGGTGTCGACAAGGATCTGGTAGTACTCCTTGACGGTCTTCGCATCTACGCCACAGTCCCGGGCTATGTTCGCATAATTTGTCAGTTCTCCGTGAGAGTAGCCCATGGCATCGAAGAACCGAGAGAAGGCCGGGATATTCCGGGTCAATCCCTCATCGAACACTTCCTCTTTGAGATAATCTTGAACATACGCCTGCAGCGACTTACGGTATTCCGTCTGCATGTAGTGCAAGGGTATCATTCCCCGGTTGAGCGCTTTGAGCAAATCAAGGTCAGCCACCTCTGCCGAGACGAGCGGGTGCATCTCGTAACGCCAGGCACGGCCTCCAAGCAGATTCGCCTTTCCCCGTTTCAGTTTCCTTGCGCTGGAGCCGCACAGGATAAACCGTAGGCCCTTGTTTTCGATAAGCCAGTGAATTTCATCGAGCAGTTGAGGTACTTTCTGCACCTCGTCGATAATGACCGGCTCCTTCAACTGCTTCGGGGATACAGCAAGGAGCTGCTCCCGCAGCAAAAAAGGGCGCTTGACGAACTCAAGGAAAATGTCGGTCTGAAGCAAATCATACCTCAGACTTTCAGGAAAGGCCGCTCTGAGGAAGGTCGTCTTGCCTGTTTTCCTCGGCCCCCACAAGAAGGCAGACTGCCCTTTCGGCAGCTTTAGATTCAGCAGCCGGGTCAGCATTTGAATCATGGAAATTCCTCCCGTTTAGTTTAACTTTTCCGGAGTATGCTCCGTTAGGGTTAAATCGTCAACAGTTATATTCGAAGGATCACCTTCGAAAGAATGGGTGTGATCCTGCGGGTTCAAGGGATCAAAGATTATAGGATTCGCGTGAAATGCTTTAGAATAATGAAGAAATTAAACGAGGCGCTGATCCTCCATTATGATCTGGAGTAAGATTTGGCGGGTTCTTTTAATATTATCCCGGGGGGGGAGGGCATTTCCTTCCTGAGCCCGTAATGGTCCTGTGATGAAGCAAAATGCAACTGAGCCTTGCGCGGTCAAGAGTGGGCCTTCATTGTTAAACCCCGAGGCTCATTGCGGCCCCGGCTGTAAGGACAACACCCAATACGGTGATGACCAGGGCGCTGGCAACCGGAATATATCGGCCCCACGCGGTCAACCTGGGTACCCGCTGGACAATCCGGCTGCCTTTCACAAAAAGGAGCCCCACCACCGTCAATACGGCTGCAAGCCCGAGGCTGAAGGCCACCACCAGGGCCATGCCAAGGCCTGCCCGGTTCATCGATACGGCGGCGAGAAGCAGAACGAGTGCCGACGGACAGGGCAGAAGTCCGCCTGAAATACCCAGCAAAAGCAGCGACCGCCAGGTGACCGGCGAGCCGTCGGCACCGGGCGGCAAGTGGGAATGGCCGTGATCGTGGCCGTGTGAATGTCCGGTCGGGGACAGATGGTCATGACCGTAACGGTCATGATGGTGGTGATGGTGATCATGGTCTCCATGGCCATTACCATCGTGCGGATGCGGGTGCTCGTGGTCATATCCGTGGACGTGGTCGCTAAGATCATGGCCGTGATCGTGCGAGTGCCCGGTCGGATGCAGATGATCATGCCCGTTATGGTCATGGTCGTGATGATGGTGGCCGTGATATCCAAGGCCGTCATCACCATGTGTATGCGGGTGCTCGTGACCATGCCCGTGCACGTGGTCGCCTGGATTATGCTCGTGATCGTGGTGGTCACGTCGGCGCGCAACGTATTCTGCGATCAGCGGACGGACGCGCTGCCTGAGCATGAAAAGACCCATTCCCACCACAATCAGCCCCGAAGCCGCGGCCAGCCAGGGATAAAGCTGCTCCGGAAGCACATACCGGGAAGCAAACAGGGCAACAAGGCCCAGGGCCAACACTCCGAGGGTATGGGTGAGTGTGACCGTCAGTCCCAGGTAAACGGCGTGCCAGGGGGTGCTGCGGGCTCCGATCAGATAGGCGCCGACGATGGCCTTGCCATGGCCCGGCGTCAGTGCGTGACCCGCGCCCCAGGCCATCGCCGCCAGCAGCGTCCCGGCAATAAAGGCCGCGCCGAGTTCTCCGCTGCGCAGCATCGCCAGCAAATCCTCCTGCCCCGGCATTCGCGCCAGCCGGGCGGATAAAGGCCCCGTGCCGGTAAAGAGCTGTATCAGCAGGACCATCCCGACCAGCGCAAAGCCGGTACCTGCCATCCTTATGAGGGCCTGCCCCATTCGTGATGAAACGACCGGAACCCAGGCCGCGATCAGCGCAACCAGGATCAGACCGGTGAGCGCAACACCGGGAATAAACTGGACCGCCACCTTTGCCGCTGCCATGTCCATGCCACTGCGGTAACCGAGGATTAATCCGGTCAGCAATGCCAGCATTGTCATCGGCATGGTGGTGATCCGACTGAGTCGATGTTTGAACGCAAGCAACCCACCCAGCACCACGAGAAGGATCAGGTTTATGACCTGGAAAAAATCATAAGGCGGCAGAAGGCTCCCGGAAATAGTCCCGGCCAGAAGCGCGGCCGGGAAGGCCAAAAGGGCTGCCCGGGCCGCATGTTTTCCACATTGGCCGGCCATCAGTGCAAGGGCCAGGGTGGGCAGCAGATGCTCCGAGGAGGTCAGCGGGTGCATCATGCCCGCATAGAATTCGCCAACATTGGTGTTCACCAGATGGGCGTATGCCTTTGCGGGTAAACATACGCTGCACGCGGCAAACACGGCGGATGTTAACCGGCTCAATCGTTTCATATTAAACCCTTTCAACCAACTCCCAGCATGATCGTCACGCGCTGAATCGTCCAGTAGGCGCCCAGGGATCCCACCGTGTAGCCCGGTAGCACATTGACCCATCTCGGCCAACGCAGCTCGATTTTCTTGAATGACTGCAACAAAATCAAAATCAACGCCACAAAACCCAGCTGCCCCAGCTCAACCCCCACGTTGAAAAAGAGCAGGGCCGGCGCCAGCTCCGCCCGGGGCATTCCCGTGACAGACAGACCGCTGGCAAAACCAAAGCCGTGCAGAAGCCCGAAGGCAAACGCCACCACCCAGGGGTGGCGAATGGTGAAACTGGTCTCACCCCGCCACACCCGCACGATCTCAGGACCGAGAAACAGGATGCTCAGGGCGATGGCGGCAGTGAGCGGCTGCGTCGGGACATTGGCATATCCCAACGTGGCCAGGGCCAGGGTGATGCTGTGGGCCACTGTAAAGGCGGAAATGGTTTTTAAAAGCATCATGCGGCCTTGCACAATGATCAACAGACCCAGAATGAACAGGAGATGGTCGACTCCCAGTATGATGTGATGAAATCCCACAGCGAGGTACTCGAGAGATGAAACATACCAGGGCCGCTCTCCCCTTAGCACCGCATCGGGTCTGCTGGGCCGCACCACCTGGGTATAGGTGGTGCCGTCCAACCGTGAGACACGGACAAAAACATCGGTAATGGTCCCTTCCAGGCCGGGAAAACGGATCACGCTGCCGTTGATGGACGCGCGCCCAACCGTCACAATCCGGCGATGCAGTGCCGAGTCAGACAGTTGCCGGACCGTCGGTTCCCCGACGGTCTGCCAGTTATCCGGCAGCTGCAGCCGGGCCGGGTGCGGTCTGCCATAGTAGATAGGGGCGCGCCAGATCACTTCGTAGCGGTCTGCGCCCAGCTGCCTGAATTCAAGCGAGCCGGGCTGGGATTGATGAGCGAAGGATTCGCCGCTCATCCCGGCGCACAGGGCGAGCAGGACGACAAGCATCCAGGTGACAGGGCGCATCATTGTCCGGACTCCTCTGGTCGAGATGCTGCAATGGCTTCTCCTGATCTACCTTCTGCTGAAGCTGGAGGTTCGACGACGACCTCATAACCTGCGCGCAGCTTCTGATAAGTCGTATCCTTCAGCTCCTGGCGGCGCTGGGCCAGATATTCGCGTTCGACCTGGTCCCGAATCTCTGCCAGCTCCGGCAGGCGGCCTTCCTCGCGTTCGGTGACCTTCACCAGGTGCCCGCCCAGGCCCGAGTAGAGCGGCCCGGTCCATGTCCCCGGGGCCAGTGTGACCAGCTGCCGGGCGAAAGGCTCACCGAACTGGCCTGCGATATCGCTCCGGGTCGCCATCCGATATTCGCCCTGCATTAGGGTCGAATCACCGACCGATTCAGGCGCTGCGCCCCGTTTCAAGCGGGCCAGCATGTGCGTCGCATCGGCTTCCATATTTTGACGCTTGGTGGGATTGAGATAGACCTGGCGGAAGGAAGCCCGCGCTTCCATCTGGAACTTGTCCGGGTGCTCTTGCAGGTAGGCGGTCAGCACATCGTCGCCGGGCTCTGCCACGGTACTCAGGTCCTCGAGCAGGAACTCCAGCTTCAGGCGCATCCGCTGCCGGATGGTCGGGTCATTCCGATCGAGGCCCATGGCCACGGCCTCGCGGTAGTATATCTCGTCACGCACGTATGTTTCGATCAATCCGGCCAGCTCCTCTTTGGTGGGCGGCCGCATCCAGGTGCGGGTAAACTTAGCCTCCATCTCCTTGACCTGGCCGGACGTAACGACGATCCGATCCGGTTGGTCGCCCGCCGGTCCACTGGTGACGTTGAACAGGAGGAAGAGTCCGGCACCGATCAGCAGAAAATGCACCAGCGGTTCCCGAACTAGACTTATGAGCCTTTTCATCAGTGTACTCTTCATTTGTCTATACTGATCTGTTTATCGTTATGGGGTCAGGGGAAAACTGAAACGGCCAACGCTCAACTTCCAAGATGGATGCCGCTCACTCCACTATTTTGATTTTCACCGTTTTTACTTCGTGGCGTTTCTCCAGTCATTCAGCAAGTACGCTGAATGACTGGAAGGGTTATGTTAAGCGCGCACCAGTTATTTTCTACTTGCCATACGGCCTGCCCTGTGTGGGCACGCTGGCCACTTCAGCGCTTGCGGTCAGCAAGGCGTTTCAGTTAAGCGTATGCTCGGAAATCTTCATGAGCGCGTCACCCACGCTGAAGCGCGGATCCTCGGTCTCGTCGAGCTTGTCGGTCGTTCGGGTGGTTCTTCCCGAACTGGCCGGAACCGTAGCCGTGGGGCTTTAGAAGCTGCGCCAGCGTCGGATCCTCGTCGCTGATGCCCTGCTTGGCGCCGGGCATGCCGACCTTGGTCAGGCCGACGCGAAAGGGGCTCTGGCCGGTGGTGAAGGCCGAACGGCCCGGGGTACAGCCCTGATCCCCGTAGTAGTCGGTGAACATGGCGCCTTCTTGGGCCAGCTGATCAATGTTCGGGATCCTGTACCCCATCAACCCATGGCTGTAGGCGCTGATGTTCGTGATGCCGACATCGTCGCCCATGATAACGAGAATATTGGGTTTCTCTGCCGCATCGGCTACGCCGGCCTAAAAACATACCGTGAACAGTAGCGCAAAAGCAACTCTTGTCATCATGGTCTTCATTGGAAACCTCCTTACTCTGAATTTCTTTATTTAAGCTATCAATTTTCAGGGCGTATACCAGATCGGGCTGGTGTAGGCGCGCTCGGTGATGGTCATCCTTGTGCCGGGAAGCGGTTTCACGCCCAAGCGTTTTGCGTCATACGCCGTCCAGCGCGGGGTCGGGATCTCGATCACCCGGGCATAGTAGAAGGCGCTTTCCTTGGCATCGAAGTCCGGGTCCTTCCAGACGGTGATCAACTCGGGCGCGCCGATGGTATTGGTCCAGGTGGCGTTCTCGACATCGACGGTGCTGCCGACGGACGGGAGCTTGCCCTTGGCGTCGGGTTTCCGGTCGCCGCCCCAGACCACGTCGTACACCTTTTCGTGCAGTTCGCCCTTGGCATCCATCCAGCCCTTGACGACCTGGATGCGATCAAGATTGGCGCCGATGGGGTCCTTTAGGGCCGCCACCAGAAAGGTGGGCGTTTTGCCCTCCGGCGCTTTGCTGAAATCGCCGCCCATGGGGACACCCTTGCTATATCCGACGACCGCCGGGTTGCGCGTGTTGGCATCCGCCTTGTCGAAATCCCAGCCGCCGAAGAAACGCACGAGCATACGCGTGCCGGTAGTGGCGTAGGTTTCCCTGCGGTGCATCGCATCCCAGATGGCGGGGCGGGTGTTCTCTTCGGCCCACACGGCGGCGTAGCCGGACGCGCCGACTTCCCAGTCCATGATCTTCACGCCGCTCTTTTTGTTGTCCATAAATGCGGCCGTCATGCGCTCCGGACTGGGTTCCTGCGGCGTGGTCTTGCCGAAGAAGTTCTCCTCTTCTGCGGCCGCAAGGCCGGTATGCATGTCGGTGCTGCCGACCATGCCGAACTTGTAGGGATTGGTGCCAAGCTTGGCCTCGAACTTCAGACCGTTTTTCAACGCTGAGCGCGCATACTCATATTGAAGCATCTCTCCTTTCTTGGCCTGGCTGGCGTCCAGGTTGCCCTTGTCCCAGATCTCGAAATCGGCGAACTCGTCGTTGGGCGAGAGGTAGGGATGCGCCTCGGCCGTCCCCTTGGTCTGGGTGACCTCGTAGAGGCGCTCCCATTTCGAACGCTCCTCAACATAGGATTTATCAAGCTTTTTACCCGTGTACGCGCTTTCAACCGGGAACATGATACCATTGGACAGGTTGCCGTTATGCGGGATGGCCAGCACGCTGCCGCCGGTCTTCTCCTCGTAGGCCTCCATCCACTTCCACAGATCGACGGGATTGGCACTGCCCGGGGGCATAATGGTGAACGGCACCACCTGGGTGGCGCGGTCGCCATTGTCGCGGAAGATGACGTTACGGTGCATGTTGGCCCCCTTCACCAGAGAGGTCCATTCATAACCGATGAAGGCGGTGAAGCGGCCCGGCTCGTTGTAGGCCTCCGCAGCGTCGATGGTCTCCTGCCAGGCGTCACGATAGGGCCGCGTGCCGGGCGCATACAGCAGGGCCTTCGGGAACTTGCCATTTGAAAACAGACTGATCATATCCAGGGCTGCCTTGCCGCCTTGGCCTGCCAGGACCAGGTCATGCCACTCACGCCCCTTCGGGTCGGCGAGAAGTGCGGGCTTGCCCGCTAACAGGTCGGTGGCAAAGCCCATGTTGTCCGAGTGATCGGCCACTACCAGAAAGTCGAGCGGCCGGGCGAGTTTCACCGGCTGACCGCTGGAGGCCATCACCTGTTCGCCGCGGGCAAAGCGGTAGGCATCACGCGGTTTAAGCCGGCAGCCCCACACGCCGGCATCCATGGAGAAGCCGGTGTGCAAATGGGTGTCGCCGAACAGCGGCCGCGAAGGGAATTTGCGGTCGGCGTAAGGGGAGTAAGGCTGTTTACCAAGCGCCTTGTCGATCTTTTCTTTGTCAACTTCACCCGGGGTGAGGCCCGCGGAATTTTCCGCGTATGCCGGCACGGTCAACAGGACGACGGTAAGACCTACTATCAATAGTGATTGTAACTTCATACCTACCTCCTTATTCATTTATTTCAACCTGGAACCTCTGATCCTTTATCCGCCTCTGGCGGATTGACCCCTGGTTTTAGCTCTCCGGGCTATACCAGATCGGGCTGGTGTAGGCGCGCTCCTGGGTGATCATCGGCACTTTCTCCGGCATCTCCACGCCGTAGCGTTTGGCTTCGTACGCCGTCCAGCGGGGTGTGGGGATCTCGATGATTCGGGCATAGTAAAACGCGTGCTGTGTTGGATCGAACTCGGGATCCATCCAGACGGTGATGAGCTCTGGTGCGCCGATGGTGTTGGTCCATGTGGCGTTTTTCACGTCGACGGTGTTGCCCACCGGCGGCAGCTTGCCGTCATCACCCGGCTTTCGGTCCCCGCTCCAGACCACGTCATAGACCTTCTCGTGGGTTTTGCCCTCGGCGTCCATCCAGCCCTTGATGATCTGAATCCGGTCCAGGTTGCCGCTGTATGGGTCTTTCATTGCTGCCACCAGGAAGCTCGGCGATTTGCCGGCGGCCGCGCTGTACAGGTCGCCGCCCATGGGAACGCCCTTCTCATAGCCGATTCCCGCGGGCATGCGGGACATTGCGTCCTCTTTGGCAAACGACCAGCCGCCGAAAAACCTTACCGTCATGCGCGATCCGGTGGTGGCATAGGTTTCCTTGCGCGCGATGGCATCGAAGATGGCCTCGCGTGTGTTCTCGGTCGCCCAGACTGCCGTACGGCCGCCGGCGGCCTGCTGCCAGCCCAGCGTGGTGAGCTTGTCGTCAAGGGAAGACTTGATCACGACGTGCTCCCAGCGCTCGGGCGCCGGCTCCACCCCGGAGTGCTTCCCGAAGAAATTGTTTTCCTCGACCGCGCTAAGGGCGGTATGGGCATCGGTGCCGCCGGCCATGCCGAACTTGAACGGGTTGACGCCGAGTTTCTTCTCGAGCTGCAGGCCGATTTTCAATGCGGACCGTGCATACTCGTACTGGAGCATCTCCTTTTTCTTGACCTCGGTGCCGTCCAGGTTGGCTTGGTCCCAGAGCTCGTAATCGGCGAACTCGTCGTTGGGAGACAGAAAGGGGTGCGACTCTCCGTCGCCTTTTATCTGGGTCACCTCGACGAGGGGTTCCATTTTGGCCCGTAGGGCGGCGAGCTCCTTGTTGTAGGGTTTGCCGTCGTTGGTCTCCACGGAAAACATCAGCCCGTTGGACAGGTTGCCGTTGTGCGGGATGGCCAGCACGTCCGCACCGGTCTGTTTTTCAAACTTGTCCAGCGCTTTCCACAGATCCTCCGGGTTCTGGCTGTCGAACTGCGAGAACGGCAGGGTCTGGTTGGCCAGCGACGCATCCCCGCGAAAGAGCACGTTGCGGTGCAGGTTGTATCCGCCCCGGGTGGTGTATTCATAGCCGATGATCGCCGAGAAACGCCCGGGATCGTTGTATTTGTCCGCCAGCGCGGTGTATTCGCGCCAGGCGTTGCGGACAATTTTTTGGGTGTCGAACGGAGGGTCCGGCTTGTTCAGTGCGGCGACGATCTCCATGGCGGTGGCGAACATCTTCTTCTTGTCGCCGGTTTTCAGCGCCTCGTACCAGCGTTTGCCTTCTTTGGTGGCGAGTACATTGGGATCGCCGTTGAGCAGTTTCGGCATCAGGCCGTACATCTCGGCATGATCCGAGATCACCAGCCAGTCCAGGGGCCTGCCGAGCTTGGCACGTACGCCGGTGGTCGCGGTGACCTCTTCGCCGCGGGCGAACCGGTAGGCGTCTTCCTGACCCAGCCGGCACATGGTCCCCGCGTCCACGGAGATCTCCGTGTGGAGGTGCTGGTCGCCCCAGAGAACCCGGGTCGGATACTCGCGGTCCACGTAAGGCGAGAATTGCTTTTCAAAGAGCTTATTGTTAAGGGCCTCTTCCGAATGATGGTATTCCATGGCGAACGCATGCGGAATCGGCAGCAGCATGAGTGCGGCGATCAGCCCGACCAGGACCATGGTTAGCGGTACGTTATTCATTCTTGTTTTCATTTCATCGATCCTTTCTTTCCTTGCGATCGGCGCCTACCCCTGAGATAAGTTTAGGCAGCTCTGACCACGGCGCCCTTTTGATCCGAGCCGCGTATTGTCTACTACCATTGGACGAAAAGCGACAGAAAGGCGAGATAGACGTTGTCGTATTGACCGGTCACAAACCCTTTGTCCTCGTTTCCGGAAGGCTTGATTTTAAGATCCCCCTCCCATAGGAACGAAAAACCGGCTCCCAGGGTCACATCGTCACTCTTGCGATACTTGAACCCGACCCCGTAGCGGTACATTTCGCCCAGCGGCAGGTTGATCGGTCGCGTGCTGGCCTTGGACATGGACGAGTCATAGGAGAAGCCGGCGGTCAACGTCAGCTTGGGGGTGTACTGGTATTCCGCGCCGACACCGAAATGCCAGGTGTCATCGAAATCTGCGTCTACGGTCGTGCCGGCGTCATCAATGCCGATATCGACATTAACCCTGCCGAAGCGGGACCAATCATCCCAGCCGACGCTGCCGAGGATGGCCCACTTGTCGTTTATGCGATGATAGACCCCGCCCATGATGGTTTGCGGCATTTTCATGCCGAGATCTAATCTCGGATCCGGGCCGACACCCGGAATTTCGACTCTGTCATCGAAATCCAAGTCCGTTTCCGTCAGATACCGCACGCCGAACCGGGTGTTCTCGGACGGTTCGATCATGATCCCAAAATTCCCCTGGACGGCGAAATCGGTATCGGAAAACTTGTAACCGTCTTCTAACGAAGCGGGCAGGGTCTGGCTCTTGACCTGAGCCTTGTCCTTGAGATAGCCCACCGTCAGCGCGGCCCCTGCGCCGATCGAGAGCCAGCTATTCACCTTGTAGGCGGCGGTTGGCTGCAGCTGGGGCGCGATCAGGGTGACCTCGGTGGCAAGGTAGCGCCCCACCCAATCGTCTCCCCAGTTGAGCGACAGACCGAAAAAATTCCCCATGCTGATACCGAGCCTCAGATTGTCCGACACAGGTTTGATATAGGCAAAATTAGCGCCGGCGAAAAGCAGGTTAGTGTCGCCGTCGCTTCCAGGAACCGTCGTGCCTTGACCCGGATTGAACGGCCCGTAGAGGTAAAGCGGGGTGAGGCCCGCCTGGAATGTCGATTCTTTAAAGCGCGTCATGCCGGCCGGATTGGTAAACACGGTTCCCGCATCGCCGGCACGGGCGGCCAGTCCGGCTCCCGCGTAGCCCGTGTCCGACGGATTGCCCATTTCATAGATGTAGGCGGCACCGGCATAGGCAATACCCGGGCAGATCATAGACAGCATCGCCCCGGTAATGAGGGTCAAGAGACCCAATTTATTGATATCCATCTCGACCTCTCCTTGTCTTGTCGTTCGTTATTTGCCGAAGATCGGATTCTTGATCAGGCCCGGAATCACCGGGGTAATCTGGAACCTGAACGCAGTCCGCTTGCCGAAAGTGTCCGTGCTCACCACCAAGTGACCGGGGGCATCGTTTAGCGTTCAACCCATTTATTTCCCAAAGATCGGGTTTTTCACTAATCCTGGAATGATCGGGGTCACCTGCAATCGAATCGCAGCTTGCTGACCAAAATTATCTGGACTCACCACGGAGTATTCGACACCGAGTTTAATGTTTACCGGCACCTTTCCAAACTTCATTGTTTTCCCGACAAAAACGCCCACCGGAACATTCCATTTGTTCCCCGAGGATGCATTGTGATTGTATGTGATATTCGGATTCGTCCCTATTTGCCAGCCGTCTTTCAGGGCATACTGGAACGAATATAGCAGCGATCCTTTATTTGTATTGGGTGTGTTCTCATCCTGGCCGGACGAGCCAATTTTCCAGAAATAGTTCAAAAACAGCGTAGACGTTAAATTCTTTCCTTTATGACCAAGCGCTATTGCCGGTCCCATTGACCACTGATCGGCACCCAAAGCATCAGCCGTGGCAGTGGGAAACTCAAAAACCGGGCCGGCGCCAAGTATCCATTTACCGGCAATCGAAGCCGGCACCGCAAACACGAAAGGTAATTGTATGTCACCGATACCGCCTTGATTATAGAAGTCGTCGGGCCCTTTCGGGATGGGCGTACTCCAAACCAAAGGAACAACCGGCCGCAGAATGACTCTAAATTCCTCTTTTCCCTCACCCTTCAATGGAACCGGTAATATCGGCTGAAATATCGTCGTCGCGCCCAGCTCGGAGTCGCCGCGGTTCAGATCACCATCAAAAAATCCAGGAATAAAAGAGTTAAAGTTAAGAGCCCATAAATCAGCCAGTGGATTGGCAAGCTTTTTGCCGATTTCTCCCATGTCCCCTTGCCCGGAGGTGCCAGTCCCCTCTTTTTCTGGAGCTGGAGCCTCTTTTGATTGGGCGGCCGCCTCGACAATCGCCAGGCCGAAAATAATGGCGACTGCCGTTAGCCCGGCCACCACGCTTTTTAACTGCCGGTTTTTACCTTTTTCCTTCATCTGTTTTCCCCTGTTTACGATTATTTTTGTAAAATCCCAACGGTTTCGGATCCATGGGGTAATTTATTGCTTAGCCTGCGTCTTCTTTTACCTGCTTCACCGACAAAAGCGTCAGGTGTAACTCGTAGAGGGTGTTCAACACGCCGAACAACTCTGGCTGATCGCGCATTCTGCCGTATAACTCCGTGACCGGTTTTTCTTGCTCCGTTTGGATGCAAGCTGTGATGCTCAGGCCACCCATTCTTTCAGACCAACGGCAACATCCTTCGTCGAAATCGCAGCGTATCTCTTACAGGGTGATACGCAGTGTCCGAAAATAGTCTCCTCATTTTCATCTTGGGCCCTACTTTATCGTTGCTAAACATTCTCGCCAACTAACCGATCTCGGTCGTGTGCTTTGAAGTTCCCGACGATTCGTCCACTTTCCCGCAGCAAGCCGGCGGTCACCTTGTGCCTGTCGTCGTTGTGGTTCACGAGTGTTCTGTGATCATTGGCCTGCTTCCTTCCGTTCCGTTTTTGTCTTGACCACTCACAAACCTTGAGACGAATGGAGCGGCGCTAACGCAGCCCTGGTTTCTGCGCCGATGATTTTCGATGCGCCATTTCACATCCACGATCACTTGCACTTTACGGCGGTCGCCCTCCTTATCTCATTCCCGACCACTCCCACCGCTTCGAAGCCGCTATTGTTGGTGTTAAAGAGGACCATTTTGCCTCGAAAATAGTCGTACTCGCCTTCGAATCCCGCCAGTTGCTCATGAAGGTCATCAAAGAAAGCCGGCGAGGTCACCATATGAAGTTCCAGTGTGTCGGCTTTAATTCCCCAAAATCCAACGATTTCAGCTTTACCTGTCCTGGCAATTTCAAAGGTACGGTTTTTGCGAAATTCAAGGTATTCAGAATTTGGAGAATTGCAGTTCTTGTCATCAATTACCCAGCGGCCGTATAGATATTCAGGAGTCAGATCTCCGGCATGAACCCAGGGCACAAAAAAGACGCTGAGCCATACCAACATGGTGGCGCAGGTGAATGTGCGAATCATATGAAGCTCCTTCTTGCTTTATAATGAAGTTGACGCCATGGCGTTTTGCGACATCCTGTTAGATCAGCACGCCGCGCCAGGAGAAACAGAATACTGAAACCTGACACCCGTTTGAGCCTGGTTCGGCTCCTGCGTTTCGTCATCTGTCTTCTGATGTATGGCCTCTGTCTTCCGCTTTCATATTCTGGAATCCGATTACATGCTATCCAAGATGGCCTTCTTTTTGGTCTTGTACTCCTCTGGCGTGATATAGCCTCCGGCGGCCAATTGATCCAATTGATCGAGTTTTTGTTGTGCCGTTTGTGGGGCAGCCGTCTGCTGCGGCTGAGCCGCCTGCCGCGGTTGATTGTTCGCTTGCTCCACCGCCGCGGCCGTGCGTATTTGGTCCCGCTGTACCATTCCTTTAACCACACTACCGGCTATCATGCCGCCGACAAAGGCTGCTCCGTCGCCGCCGCGAGCCTTCGCGACAAATCCGGGCAAAACGGTAAAGCCGATTGTAATCGCGACCAAAATTACCAGAAGGGGTTTGAAACTCTCGTTTAAGTTCTTGCTTATCGTGTTCACAGTATGACCTCCCATTCCGAATAAACCGGAAATTAAAATGAAGGATAGAGCCGCGTACCGATGACCACAGAGTCGGTTATTCTTCCCCCAGAAACTCCACTGAAAGCAGCGTCAGATGCAATTCATAGAGCGTGTTCAGCACTCCGGAAAGGGCGGCCTGATCGACCACTGTACCGACCAGCGTCGTCACCCGTTTGTAATCTTTTCGCTTTCTGGTCGTGATGCTCATATTTCCCAGTCTTTGGATCCAATCTTCACTCAAGGCTCCGTCAACGCAAATGCGATACTTACCCGGTCTGTCAAAGATAAAACTTTTTCTGCTTATTGACTGTGACATACCTCTTATCCTTCTCTCTCCCGACGACTGATCGGAGTCTCAAACCAGATAGAATCCTCCCGGACCCCATCCCACATCTTCTTAATTCTGCATATTAATGCTGCCATAGAACGCCCACCGGTATTTAAACGTAACAAGTTACGGTGCTGCACTTTCCAGACCGAATGGCATGTTTCAAATTTGTAAGTGCCATATATTTAAAACCGTTTTAGCGATAGCAACAGCCCCAAAAAGTGGTAGAGGGGGGGTGAAAAAAGGGGGTATTTATTAGAATGTGGATTTGGGAATGCGGAATAAGGGTTCAGAGGTTCAGGGTTCGGCGTTCAGGGTTCGGCGTTCGGGGTTCTGAGTTCAAAGTAAAAAACTGGGTACTATCCGTCAACTCTGAACCGGGAACGTTGAACTTTGAACCTTTAGCGCTTCAATCCGACAACCCTGAACGGGGAACGGTGAACCTTTGTGATTTGTTTGTTTTTTGGAATATCAAACTCAGTATAAAATTTGGCTTTCGCCCTTTAGTTCAACGCTAGCGAGATCTGAAAAGGCCCTTATTTATTGCATTTTTCCCGAATCATTTTTGTCAAAGAATATTCAGCTGGCTCGCCTTCTTGACCGCCTGCCGGCGGCCGCTGACATTGAGTTTGCCATAGATGTTATACAGGTGCTTTTTTATGGTTTGGGGTGAAACAAACAGTTGGGCCGCAATTTCGTTATTCCGCAATCGCTGGGACAGCAGATCCATGATTTCAAGCTCGCGGTTCGTCAGTGGCTCAACCAGGGGCTGGGTTTTCAACGGAAGGTGGTGAGCGATTGGATGATCGGATTTGCCCGGCCTTGCTCTTTGTTCGTCTCCCTTGAAAGCCGCCAGGATCTTCCCGCCGTAGCTCACGGCAACGTTTCGATTGATCAGCTGTCTAAGCAGGTCGGCCATCTGGGACCCCAGGTCCACGAAAAGCCGTATGAAACCACCCGATTCTGCCAGATCAAGCGCTTTGGCCAACCTCTCCAAAGCGGTCGGCCCCTCACCCCGGGAGTCGTAAAGAAGGGCTTGCAGGGTCAGCACATCAATCTGAAAGCGAGTGCTGTGGGTAAACACCACAAATTCGTAAAGCTGCTTGAGAAGGTCGTCGGCATACTCGCGGCTTTTAGTGGTGTCCTGAGCCAGCAGCACCTTGACCAGGGTCAACTGCGGCACATAGAACCAACACATCGGTAAGAACGGTTTAGAAACGAATTGCGCCGCCCAGTTGCAAGCCACAGCAAGGCGTCCCTGCCGGAGTGCCAGTTCCGCCTGGAACGCCTGGGCGACCTTCAGGACAACTGGATTCCTGGTATCAAGGGCGTAGGATGTCACTGACTCGCCAACCTGATTGGCCGCATCGGTTCGACCTCGGGCCTGGTGGGTGAGGGCAAGGGCAAAGGCGCTGTGGGCAAAGTTCCATGCCTGCTGGGAGCAGGGGTCCTCGACCACCACGGCCAATTTTTCTTCGGCGGCTTTCAGCTCATTTCGATGGTAGTGGGCAATCCCTGAAAAGTAGAGACCGTGGGCAATCGCACGGTGTGCACGACAGCCCTCATCAAGCTTCAACGATCGCTCGGCTGTCTGCAGCATGGAGAGTAAGTCGGCCTCCATCCAGTAAATAAGGCAAGGATTTGCCCGAAAATAGCCCTGAGAAATACCGCCGTCCAGATCCGGGTCCCGCATCGCCGCCCGAATTGTGGCAAGGGTCATTTTAAGATCACCGAGAATCTGGTACGCCGCGGCCTGAACGATAAAGGCAAAAATCCGCACCCAGCGATGATTTTTAGGGGTTTTCTCGATTGCCCGCCGTAAGCAGGCGAGGGCCTCCTCACCATTAACGGCCAGGTAGTGGTGGAAGCCACGTAAGGCGTCCAAGTGACCCGGTAAATGCTCCGCGGTAGTCCGGACGGCGTACAGGGCTTCGGCTTTGTCCAGACAGGACCCCAGCTCCGTATACCGAGCGTAAATCGCATGCGTCCAGGCATTAAGCACAAGCAGCTCAGGGGCCTGGACAAGCGTATCACCGGGAAGCATCCTTAGCCAGCGTTCCAGGCGTGACCACCGCTCTTCGTTCAATAACTTGAAGCCGCAACTCACTACCAGTCGCTTTGCCGTTGCGGAGTTTTCGCTGATCAGGGCGTGTTTAAGTGCCTCTTCGATCGGGCCATTTTCGGCAAACCAGGCACCGGCTTTGGCGTGGAGGTCGTTAATGTCCTCGGAGCTTAGATGACGCTCTAATTGACTGAAGAGGAACTTCTTAAACAGACGGTGAAAACGGAACCACTGGCCTTCAGCGTCCAGGGGAATCAAGAACATGTTTTCCTGTTTCAACCAGGCGATAAAATCCCACCCGCTGAATTCGCCGCCCAGCGGATCGGCACCCGGTATACACACGGCCTCGCACAATGGACCGCAGAAGCGATCCAGGATAGCGCTACCCAGAAGATATTGGATGATTTGCGGTGGCTGGCTGGAGAAGACCTCATTGAAAAGATATTCCCTCACATACTGGGTGTCCGCCTGTGGCTCGAGCAGTCGAGAATCGAGACTATGCCGGTGGCGCATGGAAAGGGTTGCCAAGTGCAGCCCGGTCACCCAGCCCTCGATGTTTTCTGTCAGGGCGGTAGCTATGGACGCATCGACCTGAGTTCCCAGCTCCTGCGTCAGATACCTCGCGGTTTCCATCTCGTTAAAGCGCAGGTCCTGAGTTCGAATCTCTGTCACCTGACTCTTACCGCGCATTGTGGCAATCGGTATCGGCGGATCACGCCGGCCGATTAATACCAGATGCAGTGATTGCGGAGGATGCGCCAGTATAAGGGCAAGCAGCTCGAATACCTCTGTTTGTTTTATGAGCTGATAATCATCCAACACCATGATGAAAAACGGCTCGATCCGATCGAGTTCGTTGTTGAGGTTGTTAGCCAATGCCGCCGGCGGCGGAAGGGGTACGACAGATGCCATGGCCAGGGTTTTCGAGCAAGCGTCGGGGAACAGGCTCCGGACCGCCGATAAAAAGTAGCTCAGGAACAGGTGCGCATCGTTGTCGCTTTCATCCAGAGATACCCAGGCACTGGGGATGCTGCTGGCCTCCAGCCAAGAGCTCACCAACATGGTCTTACCGTATCCGGCCGGAGCCGAAACCAGGGTTAACGGCCTACGGCGGTTTCGATCAAGCCGTTCCAGTAGATGCGGCCGGTGGACAATGTTACTGCCAACAGGGGGCCGGTTGAGCTTGGTGGACAGGAGCGGACCACTTATTGTTTCGCTTGCCATGTGAACCCTATTCATAAATTAACATCATGGCGATCCCACTACTTGAGTTGTAGTGGAGTTTTAACGCTTAGATTTTGTTTTTTTGCTAACAGCATTACATCATCTCATTGTTCAAAAACTCATTGAGCGTATAACCGGGGCGATCAACGATGCGGTCTCCATTCTCATAAGCCTCAACCAGAGCATTATTATCAAATTTGAGTATAAATACTTTGATTATGATCTCCATGTTTTTCTGCGCGCTGAATGCGCAGTATACATTTTCTGTCTGCCTTGTGTATTGATTCAAGAGCTTCATTCTGTCAGTACTGCTCAATGCCTTCAGTTTCTCAATTACTATTTCTTTTTTGTTTTCATGCATCATTAAGGTTCCAGGTTCACCGTTCCCCGTTCTGGGTTGAAGGATTGAAGCGGTATTGGTTCAAAGGTTCAGGGGTCACTTTTCTGGGTTGAAGGATCGAAACGATGTAGGTTCCTGGTTCACCGTTCACCGTTTTGGGTTCAAGGTTGGCGGATGACATCCATTTTTTGAACTTCTGAACCTTTGAACCTCTGAACCCGGAACCATCTTCTCACCAAGGTCGCTTCAATCGACATTAACGACCACGAACCGATTACCGAAAGGTTGATAATAGGTACCGCCGCACTGGTGAAGTGTGGTGCCTTCGGTCACAACGGTTGAGCACCCGCTTTTACCTTTCTCCAGTTTTGCTGTATCATGAAAGGATTCCTAACAGAACGCACAGCGCCAATACAGGGTAATATGAGAACTACCCGCAGGCGTCTCTATGAGACCCCAATATTTCCCGTCACTCTGTTGATTATTTTTCGCTTTCCAACATCTCTACCGACAGCAGAGTGAGGTGCGATTCATAAAGAGTTTCCAACACGCCGGACAGTTCTGCCTGATCGCACACCTGGCCGACTAACGTCGTGACCTGTTTTTGATCCCGCACCTTGTTTTGCGTAATGCTCAAACCACCCAGTCTATCAGACCAGCTTTCATCCAAAAAACCACGAACGCGTATGCGGTAGTTTCCCGGCTTGTCGAAAGTGTAACTTTTTCTGCTTTCTCCTTTTGCCCTTCAGAAAATGTCGACTGATGCTCCAAAACCTTTTTCTAAAGGAGCCTTCCTTGGTTAGAGGACGGTTGTCACGGTTGCAGTCTCAGTAATCAAACCTGGAGGAAAAAAGGATCCGATTGTCGGTCCCAGACGCACCGTCCTTGTTCTCTCGTCGCCCCCAAAGGTACTCAACGCCGAGAGTGACCGTTTTCCAGGGGTTCCAGATAAGATCAGCGGCGAAGTAGGTGGTGTTCTCCAATACATCCCCGTCGAGAAATCCAGGATTGTCCGCGTTTACATAGCCGTAGACCAGGTTCGAGCGAAGCGAGTCAAGCCACCAGTGCTGAAGGCCGCCGTAGGTGCTAAAGACCGGGATCGTTTCAAAACTGTTGTTGCTGGCGTTAAACGCAGCATCGGCTGGTCCGCTCTTGATTTGTGCGCCATACCCTTCGCCATACTGAACGCCGAATTTGAAGTTGTCCCTCGCGCCCAAGAACGGCAATTTCAGTTTTCCTGACCCGGCAATCGTCCACCCAAATGCCGACACCGTTGATCCGGTAGGTATACCTTCGGCGCGCAAGTCACGTGCAAGACCGGCCAGTCTGAGGTGTTGGAGGTAATTGCCGTCGATAAACCAGGTTCCAGCGGCCACGAAGTCCGGCCAGCGGGTCAGTGGATCAGCATCGATATAGGCGACATTTTCGGGTGTTTCGACGGCGACCTCCGCTGTAACCGTGCGTCCAAACAATTTCGTAAAGCGCGCCAATGGCTGGCGCCTGGCGAAGTAGCCGGTGGGCCCGGCGAAATCGAGAGTCTCAGGCACGGACCTGAGGTCAAGCATCGTCCCGAAGGTTTGCCCTGCTAGCAGGGCGTAGTCCGATTCATCATTGATCCACTCGCCATAGGCGACACGCAATCTCGGATCCGGACGATCCAATTCGCCGTTGAAGTCCATCGAGAACATGGTATTCAATCGGCCTGCCGGGGTTCGCGTTTGGCTGGAGACAGCCAAACGAGTGGGATTTACACTGAACAAGGTCTGCGAAGGCGCTCCATCCACGGGGATGCCGGCGGTATCGAACTCGTTGTTGTTCAACCCATCCGTGTCATGGATGATTTGGAATTCTGCGAAGCCGTGAACGCCGATCGTTGTATTCGTGCCGGGGACCTCTATCTTAAGTTTGGAGGTTCCCTCAGTGACATTCGCACCCGTTGGATCCACACGGTCGTGCTTGAAATCTTGGGAGAGCGCGCCCCCTATTTCCGGCAGTGGTTTGCTTGGGACTTCCGGCGGCTTTTCAGCGGGCTTCTCGGCGGCAACGGTCACACCTTCCTTATCCGCATCCTTGACCAGGGACTCCATCTGTTTCTGCAGGTCCTGCAGCAGCTTCTTTTGTGCATCGAGCTGCTTTTGCTGAGCCTCCATCTGTTTCTGCTGCGCATCAATAACACGCTGCAACTCTCGCATTTTTTCGGCA
>Ga0316192_10001057_pt1 | contig 20250 bp, 27 predicted proteins | sample MerIslwburrow_MG_FD_204931 | JGI IMG/M metagenome (GOLD analysis project Ga0316192, IMG submission 204931) | Coastal sediment microbial communities from Maine, United States - Merrow Island worm burrow | ecosystem: Environmental > Aquatic > Marine > Coastal > Sediment | place: USA: Maine...
TGGCAGCCAATCTTTTTGACTTGGATCGTGAGGGTTACCCCCCAAGATACTTCGTCGTTCTTGGCCTTAACCAACTAATCAACGAAGCACCCACACAAATTACTTGATCAAATTTTTAAAGAGCGTCTCGGTGTTTTTCTTGCCGAGAAAGACGAACAATTATACTTGCTTGTCTCGTTTCGTCAACCCCTAATTTACTCTAGACCGGCTGACTAAGCAGCCCAAAACCAGGGTCAACTCACCTCGATTCAGCCGCCTTATTCCGGCAAGACCTCATCAAGGAGCGGCGCATTATACGCATCAATCTGAGTGCGTCAAGCGCTATCTTTCAGTTTAATTGGCAACTTAATTTATTCCGGATTAGGATGCGCTAAAGTACGGTCTAATATCCGCATCACACGGACAAGCAGGGCTTTTCTTTCGCATTTTTAACATCAATTCCTTTCTAGCTTTATCCGTTTAATTTATAGCCACCCGAGCAAAACGACGTTTACCAACCTGATAAATATGTGTGGAGCCTGCCTGGCAAACCAACCCAGCATCTTCAATTCGCTCCCCATCAATGCGCACAGCCCCCTGTTTAATCATCCGCTGAGCCTCTGAGGTGCTTTTAACCAACCCAGCTTCCTTTAAAAGATTAGGGATTGGCAACTGCCCCTGCGAGGAAGCCACTTCTATTTCTGGCATGTCATCCGGCATAGCGCCCTTGCGAAACCGTGCAACAAAGTTCTCATTAGCTTTTTGGGCTGCCTCTCTATCATGAAAGCGCTCGACCAACTCTTCTGCCAGCCGCACTTTTATATCACGCGGGTTAGTTCCTTCATCAACCTCTCTTCGCCAGCCATTAATTTCATCCATTGAACGAAAACTAAGGAGCTCGAGATAACGCCACATAAGCTCATCTGATATCGACATGATTTTACCGAACATGTCATCAGGGGAGTCCGCAATACCTATGTAGTTATTCAGCGACTTGGACATCTTCTGTACGCCGTCCAGCCCTTCCAAAATAGGCAGTGTAATAACAACCTGCGGTTCCTGGCCATAGACTTCCTGCAGCTGACGCCCTACCAGGAGATTAAATTTCTGGTCTGTCCCACCAAGCTCAACATCCGCCTTTAATGCCACTGAGTCATAGCCCTGCACCAATGGATAGAGAAACTCATGAATAGCGATAGGCTGGCCACCTTTATAACGCTTATTAAAGTCATCCCGTTCCAGCATACGTGCCACTGTGTGTTTGGCTGCAAGCTGGATTAGATCCGCTGCATTCATCTCATTCATCCAGCTGGAGTTGAATACCACCAATGTTTTTTCTGGATCAAGGATCTTAAAAATCTGTTGTTCATAGGTTCTGGCATTATCCAAAACCTCATCACGTGTTAACGGCTTGCGAGTGATATTTTTACCGGTAGGATCCCCAATCATCCCAGTAAAATCTCCGATTAAAAATAACACCTCATGCCCCAGATCCTGGAATTGGCGCAGCTTATTGATTAATACAGTGTGCCCCAGATGAAGGTCTGGCGCAGTAGGGTCAAATCCAGCCTTAATACGCAATAGCTTATTCTTCTCTAATTTCTTTAACAAAGCCTCTTCGAGAAGAATTTCCTCTGTTCCTCGTCGAATTATTGCCATTGCCTCTGCGGCTGTTGTCATTTCCTGCCTCTCTATATAGATGTAGTAATACGGTTCGCGGCGCACAATTTACCTGTACTGGCGATAAAAAGTAACCATTCTGTGACGTGCAACAAGGAAATAACACTAATCCACGGTAGGAAGACTGGCGAATTTAAGTCATAATTACATTAATTTTCCGCCAGTTGCCGCATTTATATGATAAAAGACTACAGAAGCAGCTCATCTTACGACTGCAGGCCGCGCCGCCGCTTTCACCGATTGGCCCTGTTGGGAGTGCCTCTCGCTTTGGCCGCCTCTGGACTTTACGCTGCACTCCAGGTCATGGAGCCCGCCCATTTATCAGATGCAACCAGTGAAAAACCAGAATCGCAGGTTGTAATGCTGGTGCTTCCTGAGGCCTCTGGTGATACGCAGTCTAAAAGCGCTATAGCAACAACTACCCAAGAACACAGCGCGCAGCATTCTCCCCAGCTGGCAGTTGCTACATCACTGCAAACAACTCCTATTCGCTCCAACAGCCCCAAACAGCCCATAGCAGCAGCCCCCCAAGAAAATAAAGCCGCCAAGCCCAACTATCAGTGGAAAGAGCATCGCATCCGCACAGGTGATAATCTTGCCCTAATTTTCCCCAAACTGGGGTTAAGCGCAAACCTGCTTCACCGCATCGTATCCAGCAACAACACTGCGGCCCAACTGGCTCACATCAAACCAGGCGAGACCCTACGCGCTGCTCTAGACACAAATAATAATCTGCATGAATTAATCCTGGAACAGAGCGCCATTCGAAGCCTCAAGATTACCCCTGATGGCGACACCTTCAGCGCCAAAACCATTGAGCGGCAGCTCGAAGCACGCACCACTCATATCTCAGGCAAAGTCACAAGCTCACTCTTTGTCAGCGCACAGAAAGCAGGGCTTTCAGACCGTCTCATTATGGAACTGGCCAACATCTTTGGCTGGGACATCGATTTTGCACTGGAAATTCGAGCTGGCGATTATTTTAACGTCATCTATCAAGAGGATTTTTTGGATGGCGAAAAATATCGTGACGGCGCCATTTTGGCCGCAGAGTTTGTAAATAGAGGCGAGTCTTTCCAAGCAATACGCTATAAAGACGCATCAGGAAGAGAAGACTACTACTCCCCTGATGGTAAGAGCGTACGCAAAGCCTTTTTGCGTAGCCCCGTCGATTTTCGACGCATCAGTTCAAGGTTTCAAAAGTCACGCTGGCATCCTGTATTAGGCAAAAAACGCCCTCACCGTGGCGTTGACTACGCCGCTTCAACCGGTACCCCTATCAAGGCAGCAGGTGATGGCAAGATCATATTACGTGGCCGCAAAGGTGGCTACGGACGTGCGGTTATGATCGAACATGGGGGCGGCATCGTGACACTATACGGTCACATGTCCCGCTATGCATCCAAGCAGCGTCGTGGCACTCGTGTTAAGCAGGGACAGACCATTGGCTACGTAGGCAAGAGCGGATTGGCCAGCGGCCCCCATCTGCATTATGAATTCCGAATCAATGGCAGCCACCGCAATCCTCTGACGGTAAAGCTGCCCTCTGCTGCACCTATTGCTAAAAAGTACCGCACAGATTTCCAGGAAAAAACCGCTCCATTGGTTGCTCGATTGGAGATACTCAACAAAACTCTGGTCGCAAAAGTCACACCTTAGGCAGTCAGATGCACCCGGAAGATGCAAAGATCTACCTGGGGCTCATGTCTGGCACCAGTATGGATGGCATCGATGCCGCCCTGGTTCGCTTCCCTGAGCATGGCGTAGAGTTGATCGCCACATACAGTCATCCATGGCCCGCCTCATTGCAGCAAGAACTACAATGCCTAACAACCCCTGGGGACAATGAGATCGACCGAATGGGTGAGCTGGATATTCTGGCTGCCGATGAATTTGCTTCAGCCGCCCAAAAACTTCTGGCCAAAGCCAATATTCCAGCCTCAGCTGTAACAGCTATTGGCTGCCATGGCCAAACTGTTCGCCATAGACCAGATGCAAAAAATGCATTTACTCTCCAGATAGGCGACCCCAACAGGATCGCAGAGCAAACAGGAATCACCACAGTAGCTGACTTCCGTCGTCGTGACATGGCCGCCGGAGGCGAAGGTGCCCCACTGGTACCCGCATTCCACAACACTCTTTTCAGTAGTGATGAAGAGCATCGCTGTATTCTAAATATAGGGGGCATTGCCAATGTCACCCTATTACCATCACAGGACAACTCAACTACCACCGGTTTTGATACTGGCCCCGGCAACTGTCTACTTGATAGCTGGGCAAAGCAGCACATCCATACCGCTTTTGATAAAGACGGTGCATGGGGGGCGACAGGGAAGACCCACTCCGCCTTACTGAAAACCATGTTGGCAGACCGCTATTTTGATCGCTCACCCCCCAAATCTACTGGGCGTGAACATTTTAATCTGGAGTGGCTGGAGAGATTACTAAGCCATCATTCAGGATTGTTACCTGAAGATATTCAGGCAACATTGGTAGCACTCACCACACAGAGCATCGCCAACGCTATTATAACTGCAGCCCCAGACTGTCAGCATGTGCTGGTATGTGGCGGTGGCGTCCACAATCTGGCATTGATGGAGCAGCTGCAACATGCACTCCCACAATGCTGCATAGAAAGTACCAGCCATTTTGGCGCCGACCCCGATTGGGTTGAAGCTATTGCCTTTGCCTGGCTGGCGCGACAAACACTGCTTGGCCTCTCTGGCAACCTGCCCTCAGTAACTGGCGCACGCCACCCTGTTGTCCTTGGTGGAATCTATCAGGGCTCACTAACCGCTACTCATTAAATCCATATAACAGCTGGATCTCCTGCGGCCAAAGCGCACTGTCTATTGTTTCCAAAATCAGCGGCATTTCATCCATACGTTCATCCTGCATAATAAAGCGAAAGGGATCCTCCCCCAGTTTTCCTCTACCGATGCTCTCATGCCGATCAACACGCTTTCCCAGCTCAGGTTTAGAATCATTCAGATGCATCGCTTTTAGGAATTCAAATCCCACTACATCTTCAAATAACTGCATGGTCTCTTTGTAGGTATCCTGGGTGCGCAGATCATAACCAGCTGTAAAGGCATGGCAGGTATCAAGGCAGATACCAATGCGCGACTTGTCCTCAACACCTTCAATCACATGAGCAAGATGTTCAAAACGATAACCAAGATTTGAGCCTTGCCCCGCTGTATTCTCAATGACTGCCGTTACACCTTCCGTCACCTCTAACGCACGATTGAGTGATTCAGCGATTAAATCCAGGCAAGCCCCTTCATCAATCAGCCGCAAATGGCTTCCGGGGTGAAAATTGAGATAGACAAGCCCCAGCTACCGGCATCTGTTCAGCTCATCAATAAAGGCATTGAGTGATTTTTGGCGCTTCTCAGCTTCAGGATGCCCTAGGTTGATAAGGTAGCTATCGTGTGGCAACACGTCAGCTGGCCTAAATCCGCCCTTTTGCATATTGAGATGAAATTGTTCAATCTGATCATCATCCAGGGGCTTAGCCTGCCATTGGCGCTGGTTTTTGGTAAAGAGCGCAAAGGCTCGGGCACCAATCTCTATCGCATTTAACGGGGCATTCTGCACACCACCCGCAGCACTGACATGTACACCGACACGTTTCATTCCATACCCCTAGTTATTTGTCTGCACGAATTAATAGACATCTACAGCGGGTCACTAATAACAAGCTGCTCTGGCTGTCCACCTTGGAACTCTATTCGCTTAGCCATAGCTGGATTCATATATACAGTACCCGCTTCATCCACCAACATGACATATTTCAGCTGCATTCGCTTGGCGATATGAAACCATGCATCAGGGCCTGCAACTGTCAGTGCTGTTGCCGCCGCATCCGCTCTACCGCCATCCTCATCAATCACCGTTGCAGATGCGATATGCCTGACAGGCAATCCATCGCGAGGATCAATAATATGGGGGTAACGCACACCATCATGCTCTCGGTATCGCTCATAATTTCCAGATGTAAGCACACACTCACCATCCAGGGCTTCTACTGAAGCCATAATCCCAGCACCTTGTGGATGACGCACGCCAACACGCCAGGGACGCCCACTATGAGTTCCACTAACACAAAGATCGCCACCTGCATTCACAATGGCATTATCCACACCCTGCTCACGTAAGAGATCAATCGCAATATTTAAAGCATACCCTTTGGCAAACCCGCCAAAATCAAGATCAACAGCCGGGTTACGACTCCGAACCTGATTGCCCACAATCTCTAGATCATCCATGCCAGGTGCCTGATTAACCAGCTCAGCAATAGCTTCAGAAACTGGCGGTGGACCAGATGGCAGATCATCACTGTGAAAACCCCACAGCGCAATTAATTTACCCATAGCAGGATTAAATAACCCTTCACTCTGTTTAAAAAGCACCTGAGATTGTGTTATCAGCGGCAGCAAAAACGGTGTCACTGGGCGTGGCTGCCCCGAAACAAAGCCATGGTTAAGGGCACTTAACTCACCAGGTTTCCAAGCATGCCAATCCTTATGCATACGCTGAAATGCTTTATCTACGCTTAATACCGCCTCTTCTGCCCGCTTATTACTGACCCCACGCAACTTGAGATCGACCACGGTGCCAAAGATAAAAAGACTCTGACGATACTCAGATGTCGACTCACTACAAGCAGACAGCATGAGCAATACTAAAACCAGGACAAATGAAAATTGTTGTTGGGAGCGCCGCATATATTTAGTCACAAATATCTCAATATTCTAAACAGTATAAAAATAACCTTTAAGTCCAAATGAAACCAAGCACACCGCTGTTAGTACAGCGCTCTCAGCATCAACTTAGATATATATAATTCACATCCATCAACTAGTATTACTAGATATATCTTTCGTTTTCCACACAGCTTGCTAGGATTTAGAGTAGACACTGAATAAATCACTATGGGCTTAATATAAAGTAATAATACGCGGTTTATATGCTATTCCAACGGATTAATATTAAATCAAAAATTCTTATTATCATGCTGGCTGTTGGATTTATTCCAGGAATAGTTGGCATGGCCTCCATCTACAACAAAGGCATGGAGGTTTTCCAACAGTCAACAGCTGAAGACCTCATCTATATTACCCATCAAATTGCAGCCAATATTCAGACCACCATCAATCAAGAAGCAGCTGAAGGCATGCTGATTGCGCAACACCCTGGCGTGCATGCCATAGTCCGCAGTACAGCAGCTATTCAGGAGCAACTTAAAGCATCAATAAAAGATGATTTGAACAAAGGAATAAGACACAAATCACATGCCACCTATCTTATCTACAATCACACTGGCAATTTAGTTTTGCAGGCGGGTTCAGAAATTAATATCCCGTTTAATAATACATTTACAAACTCAAATTTTGATGATATTGCTGCAAAAGCAGTCATTGGCGACCCGATCAATAGCCATAGCAACAAAGGATTTTATCTGCCTGTCTATACACCAATACGCAGCTATCATAAAAATAACAAAAGTAAAATTATTGGAAGCATAATCACATACCTCAATATCCCACTGCTTCTAAAGAATATTCAACTCAAGAATACAGTAGAAACCGGACATTTTAATTTAATTACAGCATCTGGCATGCTCATTTATGACCCCATATATAGAACAGGTAACATCCTTTTTTCAGCGCGATCAATCAACGCACTTATATCAGGCAAGAAATCATGGGGTATTGATATTGATGAGCATGGCATCGAATCAGTATTCACCATTGCTCCACTCACCTTACTCCACCATCCTGGACTAACTTATAACGGTACAAACTCACTATATGTCGCCTTCATAAAACCATCTATTGACGCCTTTTTTACACCCACTAGAAGCATTCTACTGGGCGCAGCAGTGCCCGGTTTTTTTATAACACTTCTGCTAATACTCACTATCTATATCGCATTGAAGAAAATCGCTGACCCTATTGACACCCTAAAAAAGGGAGCCACTATTATTGGAAGTGGAAACCTTGATCATAGAATAGAAATTCACACTTCAGATGAGATCGAAGACCTTGCTAATGAATTTAATAAAATGACAACAGCATTAAAGGCATCCTATTCTGATCTCGAGAAAAAAGTATACGAGAGAACACTCAAACTCGCAGCCTCTTATGAAGAGCTAGAAAAGGCGAGCAGCGTTAAGTCACAGTTTTTTGCCAGTCTGTCACATGAATTGCGTACGCCTCTAAATGCCATATTGGGCTTTTCTGATGTGCTAACTGAGGAGGTATATGGCAACATTAATGAAAAGCAGCATAAGTATCTACAAAACATACATCAAAGTGGAAAGCATCTACTTGAAGTCATCAATGACATACTGGACTTCTCAAAAATTGAAGCGGGAAAAATGACGCTTCATTTAAGAGAATTGATTGTCGCTGATGCAGTCACAGAAATTCAAACCCTAGTTACACAGCTATCTTCTAAAGCTGGCGTAAACCTCTCATTTCACACCGACAAAGCCCCAGTTTTAGTTATTGCTGACTGCGTTCGATTTCGTCAAATCATGTACAATTTACTAAGTAACGCAATTAAATTCACTCCAGAAGGCGGGGCTATAACTGTTACATTTCAACAAATTGAGAGCGACTTAGTGGTGTCTATAAAAGATACTGGCATAGGAATTCCCGAAGAAAACCTCCAAACTATCTTTAAACCTTTTCGCCAAGTCGATGGGTCAACCTCCAGAAACTTTGAAGGCACAGGCTTAGGACTTACTCTATCTAAGGAATTTGTTGAGATGCACGGCGGGCAATTATCCGTAACAAGCAAGCTAGGCGAAGGAAGCTGCTTTTCTTTTAGTGTGCCTATACTTTCACAGCATTCTACCAGCGCCCAATAAATGGCGACAACAGAACCATTTTAAGATTAAGTTATGGAGTCCAATATTCATGCGTGACAACAGACAGAAAATACTGGTCATCGACGACAATGTTACCAATGTAGAGCTTCTAGATGCCTATCTATGCGCTGCTGATTATGAAGTCATCACAGCATTTAACGGCCAGACGGGGCTCGACATTGCCTTTACTGAAATCCCCGATCTGGTTTTGCTCGACATTATGATGCCTGAACTGGACGGCTATCAGGTCTGCACTCAATTAAAGAACAACGAAAAAACCCGTTTTATCCCCATCATCATGATTACAGCTCTAACCGACATCGAGGATAAGATTAAAGGCTTAAATGCTGGCGCTGATGATTTTCTATCAAAACCATTCAATAAACATGAGCTAATGGCTCGTGTTCGATCCTTGTTACGAATTAAAAGCCTGCATGACGACCTTGATAGCAGCGAAGATATCATATTGACTCTGGCCTTAGCATTAGAAGCCAAGGATCCTTATACCAAAGGCCATTCAGAGCGCGTTGCGGCATTGGCCACCAATTTAGCCAAAACCATTGGGCTTTCTGAACGCGCCCAGGATCGTATTCACAAAGCTGGCATCCTCCATGATATTGGGAAGATCGGTGTCAGTGGGAAAGTATTATCTAAACAAGGCGCTCTCAAGGATGATGAATACCGAGATGTAATAGCCCATCCGTCTATGGGAGCAACAATCTGTCAGCCATTAAAATCACTGACTGATATTATACCGATGATAAAACATCATCATGAGCGATACGATGGAAATGGAAAACCTGATGGATTAACTGGAGACAATATCCCCCTGGGTGCAAGAATTATTTCTGTTGCTGACACCTATGACGCCATGACATCCACAAGACCGTACCGGAAAGCAATGGAAAAAGAAGTTGCGCTTGAAATATTTAGAAGTGAGATCGATAAGGGGCAATGGGATCAGGAGCTTGTTGCCCATTTCATCAATATGATGACGGCAAGCAAGATTGCATAGCTACAATTAGCCAGCATCTACAGTCACAGCATCACCAACTTGCGCTTTAAGCTTCTCACTGGCTCGTTCCATATTGGCTGCAATTTCTATAAGCCCGCATGAATTAACATACCAAAACAGCTCACCAGGCAGCACGTCAGAAAAAGTTCGCGCAAAGGTAATTCTTTTTGACCCCATGGTGATTACTGCATCAGTAGCAATATCCGCTTTACTTATGCCAGTAAAAATATTTCCATAATGATCGATATAAATGCACTCATATAAATGGGCAGGCCAATCCCAGCCCACAATTGAAGCTGCGGCAATTGGCTCTTTGGAAAATGGCTCATTGTTTGCCAACTTAGTTGCAATGGGTGCAAATATGTCCCTGCCATGAAAACTCATAGAAGCCTGCACAGAACTCCAGTTAATTTTCCATATCTGGCAACCACTTGAGTGACGCACAACTTGAGACAATAATCCATTGTCCGGACCAACATATCGGTGCCTATCAGTTTCCACAATCAACCCTATACGATCTCCTCCAACGCCAGGATCAACAATGGAGAGAAAAAGCACGTCATCAGGCATCTGTTTCGATAGTGCTGAAAGTAAGTATGCAGTAGCTCTAGGATTAACCAACGGTGCATCTGATAGTAGGTTAATAATTGGAACACGCGGGGAGCTGTTCGTTAATACAGCATGTACCTGCCCAAGATAAGGGCCATCAGTACCGAAGTCTGTGACTAGGGCAAAACAACTAATAGTTTTTTCGATCCGTTTGTTCACAGTCAAAAGCCTATCTTGAGTTTCAGCACAACATAAAAAAAGATAAGGCATATTTCAGACACAAAAAAACCGGACGATGTCCGGTTTTTTTGTGTCTGAAATGACATGCGAGCTATGCTTCTACAACCTCGCTCTCATCAACCTCTGGTCGATCAAGCAATTCTACATAAGCCATAGGAGCCTTGTCTCCAGCACGGTATCCACATTTAAGAATGCGAATATATCCACCTGGGCGATCAGCAAACCGAGGGCCAATCTCGGAAAACAGTTTACCGACAGCCTGTGAATCACGAAGCCGCGAAAAAGCCAAGCGCCGCTTTGCCACACTGTCTTTTTTTCCGAGCGTTATAATAGGCTCAGCAACACGACGAAGCTCTTTTGCCTTTGGCAAGGTTGTTTTAATCAGCTCATGACTTAACAGTGAACAAGTCATGTTTCGGAACATCGCTTTGCGATGACTGCTGTTACGGTTTAGTTGCCGTCCTGATTTACGATGACGCATTGGGCCAACTTCCTGCAGTAAATGGTTAAAAGTTAATTTGTTACAGCACTACTGACGACAAAGGAGCCGGACTTATTTCGTCAGCACGCTTTTCTGGTGGCCAGTTTTCTAAACGCATACCCAATGAAAGGCCGCGTGTTGCAAGCACATCCTTTATCTCTGTAAGAGATTTTTTACCTAAATTAGGTGTTTTCAGCAACTCAACCTCAGTACGCTGAATAAGGTCGCCAATAAGAAATATACTTTCCGCCTTAAGACAATTAGCAGACCGTACAGTCAATTCCAAATCGTCTACAGGGCGTAATAGAATAGGATCTATCTGGGCCTCTGCCACAGGAGCATCAGCTTCACTGATTGTTGTTTCATCCAGCAAGACGAAGGCTGAAAGCTGATCTTGCAGAATTGTTGCTGCACGACGAATAGACTCTTCTGGGTCAATAGTCCCATTAGTTTCCATGTCAATAACAAGACGATCTAAATCAGTTCTTTGTGCAACACGTGCCGCCTCAACTGAATAGGCTAAACGTTTAACCGGGCTAAACGAAGCATCAATTTGCAATCTGCCAATAGGACGCTCATCACCAGACAAATTCTGTCTTGTGGCTGCAGGCTGGTAGCCTCGACCACGTATCACATGTAGTGTCATATTCAATTCACCTTCTTTGGTGAGATTAGCAATGACATGATCCGGATTAGCAATTTCGACATCGTGATCCAACGTAATGTCGCTTGCCAAAACTGCCCCTGGCCCTTTCTTTCTAAGTGTAAGCGTCGCTTCTTCTCTGGCATGCATAGTAATTGCTAACTCTTTCAGATTTAGCAAAATATCAAGCACGTCTTCTTGAACGCCATCTATGGTTGAATACTCATGAAGCACACCTTCAATTTCGACTTCAACAACAGCGCTACCGGGCATCGATGAGAGTAGAATTCGGCGAAGCGCATTGCCTAGCGTATGCCCAAATCCACGTTCCAGTGGCTCAAGCGAAACCTTCGCATGCCTCTCATTAATGGCCTGAACATTTACCAGGCGCGGCTTTAAAAATTCTGTAACGGAGTCCGCCATGAATAATCCTCTAGTAAATATTCTTACTTGGAATACAATTCGACAACCAGCTGTTCGCTAATTTCGGCTGGCAATTCTGAACGATCAGGTATGCGCTTTAAAACGCCCTTCATCGCCTTTGTATCGACCTCAACCCAATCAGCAAAACCATACTGCTCAGCTAGCGTTAATGCGCTTTGGATTCTTAGCTGTTTTCGGCTCTTTTCTCGAACAGTGATCTCGTCATCTGCATTAACTCTGTAAGACGCAATATTGATCGATTTTCCATTAACCTCAATGGCTTTGTGGCTAACTAATTGACGAGCTTCAGAACGAGTGCTGCCGAATCCCATCCGGTAAACAACATTGTCCAGACGACTCTCTAAAAGTTGCAGGAGATTCTCACCTGTAGCACCTTTACTCTGTGCAGCGCTCTTATAGTAGTTACGGAATTGTTTTTCCATAACGCCATATAAACGACGCACCTTCTGCTTTTCACGCAACTGGAGGCCGTAGTCAGATACACGGCGGCGACGCTCAGTCTGCTGCCCAGGGACTTTTTCCATGTTACATTTTGAATCAAGCGAACGAGAACGACTCTTTAAAAAGAGATCAGTGCCTTCGCGGCGACTCAGTTTACATTTTGGACCAATATACCTTGCCATTTTGATACTCCAGAATCAGACGCGACGCTTTTTAGGTGGACGACAACCGTTATGTGGAATAGGCGTCACATCTGTAATGCTGGTGATTTTAAATCCAGCATTATTCAGCGCCCGGACTGCAGATTCACGACCTGGCCCTGGCCCATTAACACTAACATCAAGGTTTTTTACGCCAAACTCTTTTACCATGTTTCCTGCACGATCGGCTGCTACCTGCGCAGCAAATGGTGTACTTTTACGGGAACCACGGAAACCAGACCCGCCTGCAGTTGCCCATGCAAGTGCGTTGCCTTGACGATCTGTAATAGTGATGATGGTGTTATTAAATGACGCATGTATATGCGCCACACCATCAGCAATGTTCTTTTTTACCTTTTTACTGCTGCTATCTTTTGCCATTGGGTTTCTGTTCCTTAGCTACGGAATTACCGGAAATCCGGCAACAGATTACTTGCGAATTGGTCGGCGCGGACCTTTACGTGTGCGCGCATTAGTCTGGGTCTGCTGGCCTCGTAGAGGAAGCCCACGGCGGTGCCGAATGCCACGATAACAACCCAAATCCATAAGGCGCTTAATATTCATGGAAATATCACGACGCAAATCACCTTCAACCTGATGCTTGGCCACTTCAGCGCGTAAAGCATCAACCTGATCTTCAGTCAAAGCCTGAATTTTTGCATCGGGTGCAATGCCGGTTGCAGCACAGATGTCTGCAGCGGTTGAACGCCCAATACCATAGATCGAGGTCAGCGCAATAACTGTATGCTTACGATCCGGAACATTAACGCCTGCAATACGCGCCATCTGGTATATCTCCTAAAACTATTAACTTCACTTTGGTGAAGAGCGGAATCTTATCTCATTATAAAAGTCATTTCAAGCCACCAAAGCAAACATTAACCTGGGATTTATACCGAAATGTGACTTAATAACTAGACTTTAAGACAGTGTTGCGTGCTTGGCATTTAGTTAAATTCAATGCCAGCAAAATACACGCAAGCTAAAAACTAGCCCTGTCTTTGCTTATGCCGGCCATCTTTGCAAATAACTCGCACAACACCTTTGCGTCGAACTATCTTGCAATTGCGGCAGATTTTCTTTACTGAAGCCCTTACTTTCATGGCTTAATCTCCAAAATATAAATTGCAGTCTTAGCGCAGCATTCCGCCGCCGCTACGACCTTTTAAATTAGCTTTCTTCATAAGGCCTTCGTACTGATGCGACATCAAATGTGCCTGTACTTGCGCCATAAAATCCATAACCACTACGACAATGATCAGCAGTGATGTGCCACCGAAATAGAATGGGACATTCCAAGCGACAATTAGAAACTCTGGCAACAAACATACAGCAGTAATATAAAAAGCACCTACTAATGTCAGGCGAGACATCACACCGTCAATATATTTTGCCGTCTGTGCTCCTGGTCGAATTCCAGGAACAAAAGCACCAGATTTCTTCAGATTATCTGCTGTTTCTTTAGAGTTGAACGTCAATGCCGTATAAAAGAAACAGAAAAATATAATCGCAACAGCATAAGTGATTACGTAGATTGGCTCACCCGGCGACAATTTCGCAACAATATCCTGCACCCAGCGCATATCTTCACTTGTTCCAATCCATTGCCCCATAGTTGCTGGAAACAGGATGATACTCGAAGCAAAAATAGGGGGAATAACACCCGCCATGTTGAGCTTAAGCGGCAAATGACTCGTTTGCCCAGCAAACATCTTTCTTCCTTGCTGGCGCTTTGCATAATTAACTGTGATTCTACGTTGTCCGCGCTCAATAAAGACGACAAAAGCGGTAACAGCAACAGCTAACAGAAAGAGAACAAGAATAGTAATGGCATTCATCTCTCCTGTGCGCGCAAGTTCAAGAGTTCCACCAACCGCAGAAGGAAGACCTGCAACAATACCAGCAAAGATAATCAACGAAATACCATTGCCTATGCCGCGCTCAGTAATCTGTTCGCCAAGCCACATCAAAAACATGGTGCCAGTGACCAAAGAAACAGCAGCAGTAAGCACAAAGCCAGGTCCAGTTTGTATAACCACTTGCATTCCGTTTGCAGTTTGAGACTGCAAGGACATCGCAATACCAACAGCCTGAAAACTTGCCAGAACGACAGTCCCATAGCGTGTGTACTGAGTAATTTTACGACGACCTGCCTCACCCTCTTTTTTCAGCTGCTCAAGTTTTGGCATAACAGAGGTCATCAGCTGCATGATGATGGATGCAGAGATATAAGGCATTATGCCTAGCGCAAACAGACTCGCACGGGACAAAGCACCGCCTGAAAACATGTTAAACATGTCCAGAATAGTGCCTTGCTGTTGGTCAAACAGTGCAGCAAGTGCAACCGGATTTACGCCTGGCACAGGAACAAAGGTTCCGATACGAAACACCAGCAGCGCACCTAACACAAAAAATATGCGCTGGCGTAACTCCGTCAGACGCCCTGCTCCGGCAAGACCGCCAGCAGCTGATGATCCTAAATCGGTCATTTAGTCCTCGATTTTTCCGCCAGCTGCTTCAATTGCAGCTCGAGCGCCTTTTGTAACACCCAGCCCACGTACGGTTACAGACTTCTCTATTTTTCCAGAGAGTATGACTTTTGCACGCTTAATCGAGTCGCCCAAAATATCTGCGGCTTGAAGTGCGGCAAGATCGACAACATCTGCCTCTATTAACTGAAGCTCACTTAAGCGAACCTCTGCTGTATATTTTGCTTTACGTGATACAAAACCAACTTTAGGCAGACGACGCTGCAAAGGCATCTGACCACCTTCAAAACCGATTTTTGGCATACCACCTGAGCGCGACTTCTGGCCCTTGTGACCACGACCACATGTTTTACCTAGTCCACTACCAATACCACGACCAACACGCTTCCTAGGGTGTTTGGTACCAGCGGCAGGCTTTAGTGTATTCAAGCGCATTACGCCTCCTCAACCCTAACCATATAGGAAACCTGATTAACCATTCCACGAGTTGAAGGCGTATCCTCCACCTCAACGGTTTGGTGCATTCTTCGCAGACCCAATCCACGCACACATGCCTGATGACTTTTCAGCCTGCCGTTCATGCTGCGAAACAGAGTAACCTGCATCATTGCTTTCTTTTTGGTAGCCATGCCTTACCCCAAAATCTCTTCAACTTTCTTGCCGCGTTTTGCAGCTACGCTCTCAGCATTGGTCATCTCTGACAACCCTCTGATGGTTGCTCTAACAACGTTGACTGGGTTGTTGGAACCAATACATTTTGCAAGCACGTTTTGCACGCCAACAACTTCAAATACTGCACGCATTGCACCACCAGCAATAATGCCGGTACCTTCTGAGGCAGGCTGCATATGAACCTTAGCCGCACCGTGTCGCGCCATGATCGAATATTGCAATGTATTACCGGCAAGCTTCACATCACACATATTCTTGCGTGCATTTTCCATTGCTTTTTGGATCGCAATAGGCACTTCGCGAGCTTTACCTTGGCCAAAACCTACTCGCCCCTCTCCATCACCAACCACGGTCAATGCTGAAAAGCCAAACTGGCGACCACCCTTCACAACCTTAGCAACGCGGTTAACATTGATAAGCTTTTCTATGAGTTCATCGCCTTCTGAATTTGCGTTGTAATTCGCCATGCTTATAACTCCTAGAACTGAAGACCGTTTTCACGGGCAGCATCAGCCAATGACTTGACCCGACCGTGATATTTAAAACCTGAGCGATCAAAAGCGACCGATTCTATTCCTGCTGCTTTTGTACGCTCAGCAATTACTTTACCGACAACGGCAGCTGCAGCCGCGTTGCTGCTAGCACCTTCAAGCTCAGCCTTTACAGATTTATCGATAGTAGAAGCGCTGGCAATAACCTTTGATCCACAGGGCGCGATAACCTGCGCATACATATGTTGTGGGGTACGGTGAATGCTTAAACGATGCACACCCAACTCTTTAATCTTGGCACGCGCACGTCGAGAGCGTCGTATACGGGATGTCTTTTTATCCATCGTCATAATACCTTATTTCTTTTTGGCCTCTTTACGGACCACAATCTCATCAGAATATCGAACGCCTTTACCTTTATAAGGTTCTGGCGGACGAAATGCGCGTATCTCAGCCGCAACCTGCCCAACACGTTGCTTGCAACATCCTGAAACAACAATCTCAGTGGCTGCTGGTGTTTCTATAGTGATGCCTTCCGGAACCGGATAATCAACCGGGTGGGAAAAGCCTAATGACAGATTAAGCGTCTTACCCTTTGCCTGCGCACGATAACCAACACCAATAAGCTGCAATTTACGCTGAAAACCAGTGCCAACACCAGTAACCATATTATTGAGCAAGGCACGGGTTGTACCCGCCATCGCCCAAGCTTTTTTGTCAGCCTGGTTATTCGGCAATATTGTCAGCACATTATCAGACTCACTTACGGTGACTGCATCACTGATATCAAGATTCAATGTACCTTTGGAACCTTTAACTATTGCCTTTTGACCAGCAATCTTAACTTCTATTCCTGAAGGTACTGTAATCGGGTTTTTGGCTACTCTAGACATGATTAACCCTCTTACACAATGTACGCAATGACTTCACCGCCATGACCAGCAGCACGTGCAGCGCGCTCAGTCATAACACCTTTGGAAGTCGAAATAATTGCAATACCAAGCCCACCACGAACCTTTGGAAGCTCGTCACGGCCTTTATAGATACGCAAACCAGGCCGGCTGACGCGTTTGATCATTTCCATGACAGGTTTGCCCTGAAAATACTTCAGCTCAATACTCAGCTCAGATTTTCCATCTACATCCGTAATTGAAAAATTAGAGATATATCCCTCATCTTTCAATACAGTTGCAATGGCAGATTTAACTTTTGTACCAGGCATGGACACTGCAGTTTTACCCACAGCCTGTCCGTTACGAATGCGCGTTAGCATATCCGCAATTGGGTCTGACATACTCATTTGATAAATCCTCCGGGTCAGTCTGCCACAACGGGCACGATACCCAAGATGTTAAAAATTTGTTTTCGTTGACGCTTTTACCAGCTGGCTTTAACCAGCCCAGGTACATCACCACGCATTGCTGCTTCTCGCAGCTTGTTTCGTGAGAGTCCAAACTTGCGATAAAAGCCGTGTGGACGACCGCTGATTCGACAACGGTTACGCTGACGACAAGGACTCGCATCACGCGGGAGTTTCTGAAGCTTAACAACTGCTTCTTCCTTCTCTTCAGGTGACAAATCAGGGTTCTTGATCGCAGCACGCAGAGCACTGCGTTTTTCTGCATACTTTTTTGCTATACGAACACGCTTGGCGTCACGTGCAATCATGCTGTTCTTGGCCATATTGCTTTACTCAGTTCTTAAATGGAAATTTAAAAGCCTCAAGCAAGGCCTTTCCTTCATCATCATTCTTCGCACTGGTTGTGATTGTGATATCCATACCGCGAAGCGTATCGATTTTATCATAATCAATTTCAGGGAAGATGATCTGCTCACGAACACCCATGCTGTAGTTCCCTCTACCATCAAATGACTTGGGGTTGAGACCACGGAAATCACGAACACGCGGGATAGAGATATTAATCAGCCTATCAAGGAACTCATACATGCGATCACTACGCAAAGTCACCTTGCATCCAATTGGCCACTCTTCACGTACTTTAAAGCCAGCTACTGATTTGCGTGCTTTACAAACAATAGGCTTTTGACCTGCAATCGCCTGCATATCAGAGAGCGCATGCTCCATTACCTTTTTATCGCCAATCGCTCCACCCACACCCATATTAAGTGTGATTTTGGTGATTTTTGGCACCTGCATAACGCTTTTGAAAGCGAACTTTTCCTGCAGCTGCGGTACGATCGTCTCACGATAGACTTGATCTAGTCTTGCCATTACCCTTTCCGCCTTAAATATCTACTACTTCGCCATTAGACTTAAAGAAACGCACCTTGCGGCCATCCTCCAATACTTTAAATCCGACGCGATCACCTTTCTCAGTCGCAGGATTGAAGAGCGCTACATTGGAGATGTGTAACGGCATTTCTTTATCCAGGATACCACCTGCCACGCCCTTATTTGGGTTGGCTTTCGTATGACGTTTAACCATGTTGATATTTTCGACAACAACACGATCGTTATCTACGACACGCACTACTGCGCCTTTCTTACCCTGGTCTTTACCTGTCAAAACGACAACTTGGTCGCCTTTCTTTATTTTACGCATTGCCATGATCAATACCTCACAAAACTTCTGGTGCGAGTGAAATAATTTTCATGAAACGCTCGCTACGCAGCTCACGAGTAACCGGCCCAAAAATACGGGTACCGATTGGCTGTAACTGAGTGTTTAATAATACAGCAGCGTTACCATCAAAGCGGATCAATGATCCATCTGGACGCCGAACACCTTTTTTGGTGCGCACAACTACGGCGTTATAGATTTCACCTTTCTTAACTTTGCCACGCGGAATTGCATCTTTTACACTAACTTTAACGATGTCACCGATACCCGCGTAACGCCTGTGCGATCCACCCAGTACTTTTATGCACTGCACTCGCTTGGCGCCGCTGTTATCAGCAACCGTCATATTACTCTGCATCTGGATCATTGGTTTATCCCAAGTACAGTTCTAAGAACATTAATTAAGTAAAAAAAACAGCTAATCAGCTGGCTTTTTCAACAACTTTCACCAAGCGCCATGTCTTGGATTTTGACAATGGCCGGCACTGCTCTACCGTAACCGTATCGCCTGCGTTGCATTCGTTTGATTCATCATGCGCATGCACTTTTGTTGAGCGCTTAATGAACTTACCGTACAGTGGATGCTTAACTTGTCTTTCAATAAGCACAGTAATGGTTTTATCCATTTTGTCACTTACAACCCGACCGGTGAGCGTCCTGTTTGTTGCCTGCTGCTCACTCATGATGCATCACCTGTTTTCTGCTGACTCATAACTGTCTTGACCCGTGCGATCTCTTTACGTACTCGGCGCATTTCAGATGGCCGTGCCAGCTGTCCAGTGCCTTGAAGCATGCGCAGTGAAAACTGCTCCTTGCGCAACTCCAGTAGTGTTTCTTCAAGTTCGGCGGAAGTTTTTCCGACTAATTCTGCAATGCTCATTACATCACCGTCCGTTTTGCAAAGGTTGTCCCCACTGGCAGTTTTGCTGCAGCCAGCGCAAACGCCTCACGAGCCAACTCTTCAGGTATGCCTTCAATTTCGTACAACATGCGGCCCGGTTGAATCTGTGCAACCCAATACTCTACGTTGCCCTTACCTTTACCCATTCGAACTTCTAATGGCTTTTTACTGATCGGCTTATCTGGGAAAACACGAATCCAGAGTTTACCACCACGCTTCACGTGCCGCGAAATTGTGCGTCGAGCGGCCTCAATCTGGCGCGCGGTAATACGTCCGCGACCCGTGGCTTTCAAGCCGAACTCACCAAAGCTGACAGTACTACCCCGACTCGCAAGACCTCGGTTGCGACCCTTCTGCTGTTTGCGAAATTTTGTACGTTTTGGTTGTAACATGGGTTACGCCCTCTTTGCTGCAGGCTTCGCCTTTGGCGCAGACCTTTTCTCTTTTGCAGGAGCTGGCTCTTGATGCAAAGCATCAGCAAAAACCTCTCCTTTGAAGATCCATACCTTTACACCAAGCACGCCATAGGTCGTATTGGCCTCAGCAAAGCCATAATCAATATC
>Ga0316192_10001062_pt1 | contig 20186 bp, 23 predicted proteins | sample MerIslwburrow_MG_FD_204931 | JGI IMG/M metagenome (GOLD analysis project Ga0316192, IMG submission 204931) | Coastal sediment microbial communities from Maine, United States - Merrow Island worm burrow | ecosystem: Environmental > Aquatic > Marine > Coastal > Sediment | place: USA: Maine...
GTGGGGTACCAATTGAGGTCGCGAACGACCCGCAGCTCCTCGGGTAGGGCCAAGCTGGCCAATAATCGTGGCGACCTGGTCAGCGACGTCTGCATCAACGCCGTTCGATGAAGGCCAGGAGTTCGGCGCTGGGCAGTAGATCCAGATCGAAGGTCTCGTCGGTCAGGAGGTTGGCGAGCCTCACCGCTCGGTTCCCACCCCCCCCAAGGGTGTACCCAGCCACTGGCGGTCGGGGCTGACGGCAATCCCCCAAGGGTCAATGAAGCCGCTCTCGCCGCCGACGTCCACGGTCTCACCGGTCTCGATGTCGAACAGCGTCGGCATCTCGCCCTCAGGCCCAGAGGCCACAAGCCACCGTCCCGCCAGCAGACCGATGGCGGACCCCCCGAGATCAGCCAGAGGAGGGACGTGCCGCTCAATCGGCTCCCAGGTTCTCGTGTCCCGCCACTCGAGGGTGCAGACGAAAGTCTCATCGCAGAGTTCGATGAGGGCCACATCGGCGTCAGCGATTACCACGGCTCCGGGTGAGACCCGCTGGTAGCCGGAGCCGTCGTGGGCATAGACACCTCCGGGCCCGTCGAGAACGTCCAACGGCTGGGCGAAGAAGATGTCGACGGAGCTACGAGTGGGATCACCGGGGATGGTTCGCTCCTCGACCACCTCACCGGTGGCCAGATCGATGCGGCGGAACGTTTTGGGCCGGTCGTCATCGCCTACCCCGACGACCCACACCTGGTTGGGCCGGTGGGAGGGAGCAATCAATTCACCAAAGGCCGAGAACCGTGTCGGCTCGGCTGTGAGATTGGCGAGATCGACCGCAACCAACTCGTACTTGTCGGTCGGGTTCACGGTTTTGGGTTGCAAGATGAGGTAGGAATCGAAGCTCCGCATCAGGGAGCGGCCAGCGGACAGATCGTGTTCCTCAACGACGCCGGTGGCCGGTGAAATCATCCGTACCTTGTGCTCGGACACGGTGACGAGGGCGAAGGGCGACGCCGGGTCGATCGGCTCCTCCGCACCGATGATCTCCCCGGTGGGAGCGGGCTCAACTGGTGTCGACGCCCTCGGGGCCTCGGTGACCGGAGCCATCTCCTCCCCGCTGGTGCCCTGGACTTCATCAGATGCTGCCGCCTCAGCGCCCGCGTTCTCCTCAGCCGTGGTGGCCGAACCCTCACCCCGCACCGCCACCGTGATGGAGGCCAGGAGCCAGACGCCAAGCAGGACCGCAATGCCCCCCAGCACCAGCGGGCGCCATTTCGACGGCGTGCGGGCCACGGTCTCCTCGGTCGCCACCGGCTCGGCGCTCAGCAGGTCGACCTTGAACTCGTCATCGCGCTGCTGGGCCGAGGCATCCTCCCTCACGTACAAACTCTAGGCGAGGCGTGACCGCCGGCCTTCAAGCGGATCAGGCAGGCGTCGAGGCCGGGACACTCCCGCGGGAGTGTCCCGGTCGGGTGAGGCGCTCAGTCTGCTTCGATGAAGGCCACGGCCCGCCCGGAGAGCCAAGGCTCGAAGCGCTCCTCGGTCGTGAGATCGATCAGGGTGACGGCACCTGAGCCAGAGTTCCCTCCCACGACGGCTAGCCAACGGCCGTCAGGACTGATGGCAATATCGTTGGCGAACGCTCCGGTGTCGGTCTCCAACGTCCGCCCCGTTTCGATGTCGAACAGTTCGATCTCGCCGTCGAAACCACCGCTGGAATCGACAATCCATTTCCCGACCAGCAATCGTGAGCCGAACCTCCCCAAAGCTCTGGTTGGCACGTCGCGATCGACGGGTTCCCAGGTGCGCCGGTCCTGCCAGGTGGAGTTGCACTCAAAGTCCTCGTTGCACACTTCGATCAACGCCAACTCGGCATTGGCAACCACAACCGTCCCGGTTGAGACCCCTGGCCGACAACTCGACCTCCTCGACCTCGCCCGTGGCCAGGTCGGCAGTGCGGTAGCTGTGCTCGCTCAGGGCAACGAGGGCGTAGGGCGACTCTGGGTCGACACCGGGCGGCCGCTCAGCGGGTCAGGTGGTTGGCGACCCTCAGCCCGCCTCCGAATCTGCGCTCAGCGGGCTGGCCTTGAACTCGTCGGCGCGCTGCTGGGCCCAGACATCATCCCCCACGCCCGAGACCATGGGCGCGGCGAGCCCGCGGATGCCGTCGACGGCCAGGCGGGTATCGATGCCAGACGCTCCCGCGGGAGCGTCAATGCCCCCCAGCGCTGGGCGATGCCACGACCACAAGAGCCCGGCGACGAACCCGACTTCGCCTGCCCCCGAATTCGCTGGCCCGGAGCAGGCACCCGACCTACCCTGGCCCGATGGGTGTGCGTTCTCTGTCAGTGGCTGACCTTGATCTGTACCGCTCGCTCCGGTTGCGGGCGCTGAGGACCGATCCCGACGCCTTCGGCTCCAGCTACGAGCGGGAGGTGGCCTTCGACGACGACACGTGGCGGGAGCGACTGCTCGGCTTTGCCGGCCGACCTGGGGTCATACTGGTCGACGAGGCGGCTACCGATGGCGACGAACACACCCCCCGGGTTCAGGGCATGACGGGGATCGGCCAGCAGGAGGACCCCGGCGACGCCGCCGTGTGGGGTATGTGGGTGGCCCCCGAAGCTCGGGGCTCGGGCTCCGGGAACCGTCTACTCGATGCCGCGCTCACCTGGGCCGCTGACCAAGGCATGGGCACCATGTCATTGGCGGTGCGAAGAGCCAACGGGCCTGCCATCGCCCTCTACCGACGATTCGGGTTCGTCGAACACGACAGTATCGGCCTGGCTGCCGACGATCCCTGCATCGACGAACTCATGATGCGCTGCCCGGTCGGTTGAGGACGCTCAGCCTGCCTCAACGAAGGCCACCGCCTGGGACTGGCCGGAGAACTCAAGTTCGAAGCGCTCGTCGGTCGTGAGGTCGATCAGGGTGACGGCACCCGGTCCGGGGCCCTGACTCGCCAAGGCCAACCAACGGCCGTCAGGGCTGATGGCGATGTTCGACGGGTCGAAGTATGCCTCGGTGTCAAAGTCCATGGTCCGCCCCGTTTCGATGTCGAACAGCGCGGGAACGCCCATGGAGAAGTCCTCGACGTAGAGTAGCCATCGCCCACCGAGCAGACGGAGCCCAAACGTCACCCGCCGGTAGGCGGTGCCGTCGAACTCGTAGGTACCCCCAGCGCCGGCTCGCCACCTCTACTCGTCGCGCAGTTCCGGTTCACGAACCCGGACCCGGTTGTCGCCGAACTTGGCGTCGCGCTCGGCAAAGGCTCCCCGCAGGCCGCCTTCCTTCACCGCCTTGAAGTACTCCTTGGTGCTGGGCGCCCGATGGGCCCGGGCGTCGGTCTCGGCGGCGTAGCGCTGCAGGGTGCGGGCTCCCATCAACTCCATACCCATGTTGATGACCCGCTTGTTCGACGACAACAGGTCGGGGTCGATCAAGGCCAGGCGATCGGCCAAACCCTCCACCTCCCGGTCCAGTACCTCGGCGGGAACGGCCTTCATGACCAGCCCGATGAGGGCGGCGTCGGCCCCGCTAATGAGGTCGCCCGTCATGGTGATGCGCTTGGCCCACTGGGGGCCGCAGTGGTAGAGCCACATCGAGTTTGGCAGGGAGCCGAGGTTTCGGGCGGGAGGGAAACCGATCAGGGCATCGTCGGCGGCGATCACCATGTCGCAGTAGAAGGCCAGGTCGGTACCGCCAGCCAGGCAGTGCCCGTGGATCTGGGCGATCGTCGGCTTGTGCATGTCCCACAACACCCGGAACTTCTGTTGGCCCCGCTCCAGGTGCCAGGAGTCGTCGTCGATAGTCGACACCCCACGGCGGATGGGGCGGTCCTCGTCGCTGTCACCTTGACCGGCGCCCGACCTGTCGCTGGGGTCCGTCATTCCCGACAGGTCGTAACCCGAGGAGAACGAGGGGCCCGCCCCCTTGACGATCACACAGTGGATGCGCTTGTCGTTGTCGGCGTCCCACAGGGCGGTTTCCAGCTCGCCAATCAGCTGACGCGACAGGGCGTTGCGTCGCTCGGGGCGATTGAGGGTGATCCGGGCCCGCCCGCTGTCGACCTCATAGATGATGTTCTCGTACTCACGTGCCATGGCCCGACGCTAGCCCTCCCATAGCCGTCACTGATATCCTTACCCATAGCTGAAAGTAAGGAGAGTGATGGAAGTCGCCGCAAAAGTGACGTCAAAAGGTCAAGTCACCGTCCCCAAGGCCGTCCGTGACGCGCTGGGCATCAGCGAGGGCGACGAGATCATCTTCAGGGTGGAGGGGACCCGAGCGGTGCTGGCCCGTACGCCCAACTTTCTCGATCTGGCGGCCTCGATCAGCGTGCCCGCCGATGAACGAAACATCGCCTGGGATGAGATCCTCCGTCGCACCAGAGCCGACCGGGCGGCCCGACGACGTTGATGGCATTCGTCGATACCAACATCCTGGTTCGCCATCTCACCGGTGATCCGGCCGACATGGCCGCCCGGGCAACCGCCTATCTGGCGACCGAGTCGGAGTTGCTCCTGAGCGATCTGATTGTGGCCGAGACGATCTACGTCCTGGAGTCGTTCTACAAGGCTCCACGCCAAAAGATCGCCGAGGCGATGCGATCGCTGCTAGCGCTCCGCTCGGTCATCTGTGTCGACCCTGCTCTGCTGTTGCGCTCGATCGAGGTCTACGAGGTCGACCGCATCGACTTCGCCGAGGCCTACCTGGTAGCCAGCGCGGAGTCGACCGGGGTCGGTGTGGTCGCTTCATTCGACCGGTCAATCGATTGGGCCGACACCATCCAACGAGTCGAGCCTCCTATCATCTGACCCGACCAACCAGCGCTGGGACAAAAGGGCATGCAGGCCCACCGTGCCCTGCACTACGGTCCGGCCCATGCCCCCAAAGCCCTCGTTGACTACTACGAGTCGCCAGAGGACGGCCAGCTCCGGCCCCTCTGAACCTGAAGCGTTGGATCATGTCCATTGGTGCAGGTACCCCACGCGGCGAAGCCGGCCCCGGAGAGTCCGGTCAGGCCATGCGGTGTTCGGCGGCGGCCACCGTGTTGCGGAACAGCATGGCGATCGTGGTGGGACCAACACCCCCGAGGCGGGGCGTAATCCACGAGGCCACCTCGCCCACCGATTCCTCGACGTCAGGCAGCAGTTTGCGACCTTCCCAGGTGATACCGCCGCTGACCACAACCGCTCCAGGCTTTACCATGTCGGGGGTGATGATCCCCGGACGACCGACGGCTCCGATGAGGATGTCGGCCTGGCGCGTGTAGGAGGCCAGATCGGCCACTCGGCTGTGCACCACGGTGACGGCGGCGTCGGCGCCGTCACCCCGGCTCGACAGCAACAGGGCCAGAGGACGTCCCAGGGTGGGGCCCCGGCCCACGATCACCACGTGGCGCCCGGCGACCTCGATGCCGTAGTGGATCAGGATGGCCTGGATACCGGCCGGGGTGGCAGGTAGGGGGCCATCTTCCTGGAGCACCAACTTGCCCAGGTTCATGGGGTGCAGTCCGTCGGCGTCCTTGGCCGGGGCGACCCGACTCAACGCCTGGTTAAAGTCGAAACCGTCCGGGACGGGATGCTGGATCAGGTACCCGTCGACGAGATCGTCGGTGTTGAAGGTCTCGACGGCGTCGAGCAGGGCCCGATGGCCGGCGTCGGCGGCAATAGCAATGTGGAACGACTGGATGCCGATCTGTTCGCACATCTCGTGCTTTCTTCGCACATAGCCTGCACTGGCAGAGTCGTCGCCGACGAGGATGGTGCCGAGACCCGGGGTCACCCCGGCCGCCACCATCTCTTTGACCCTCACGGTCACCAGATTCAGGACCTCATCGGCCACCGGTTGACCGGCCAGCATCTCAGCCACCATCGCACACACTCCTCGCTTCGACCTTCACGTGGAGCGACGGGCCACCGCCCAGCAAACTAGTGGCGGAACTGTCGTTCTCCGGTGAAGACCATAGCCACCCCGTGGCCATCGGCGGCAGCGATGACGGCGTCGTCGTTGACCGAACCCCCGGGCTGGATGACGACGACCACGCCGGCCTCGGCGGCAGCGTCGACACCGTCGGGGAAGGGGTAGAAGGCGTCGGAGGCGCAGGCTCCACCAGCGGCGCGGCCCGCGGCCTTCTGGGTGGCGATCTGACCCGATTCCACCCGATTCTGTTGTCCAGCGCCGATACCCCAGGCCACACCATCGCGGGCCAACACGATCGAGTTCGACGAGACGTAGCTGCAAACCCGCCACGCCAGTTCGGCGTCGGCCAGCTCTGACTCTGTCGGTTTGCGTTCGGTCACCACCGACCAGTTCTCCGGCTGGGAGGAGAACTGGTGCGGCTCCTGCACCAGGTAGCCATCGCTCAGCTGGCGAACGGCCAGGTTGGCGCCGTGGGGAGGAGGGGCGGTGAGCACCCGGGTGTTCTTACGCTTGGCCTCCAGCCGCTCGATCACCCCGTCGTCGTAACCGGGGGCGATGATCACGTCGGCTTGGACCCCGGCTTCGATGGCGGCCGCGGTGTCGGCATCGACGGTTCGGTTGAGGGCAATGATGCCGCCGAAGGCCGAACGCTCATCACAGGCCAGGGCCCGGCGGTAGGCGTCGGCCAGGTTGTCGGCAACGGCAACCCCGCACGGGTTGGCGTGCTTGATGATGGCACACGTCGGCTTGTCACCAAGATCATGGGCCAGTCGCCAGGCGGCGTCGGCGTCGAACAGGTTCAGGTAGCTGAGATCGACCCCAGCGTGCTGCTCGACGTTGTCCCACCAGCTGGGGGTGCCTGCCACCCGGTAGCGGGCGCCGGCCTGGTGGGGATTCTCGCCGTAGCGCAGGCCTTGGGCCCGCTCCAGCGAGACGTGGATGGTGGGAGGTAGCGCCTCATCGGTTGCCACCAGTTCGTCATCGAACCACGACACGATCTGGGCGTCGTAGGCGGCGGTGTGGGCGAAGGCCTTGCGGGCCAAGGTGCGCCGCAGGGAGATCGACGTGCCGCCGGTCTCGCTCAGCTCGCCCAGCACGCTGGGGTAGTCGGCCGGGTCGACCAGCACGGTGACGTACTCGTGGTTCTTGGCTGCGGCCCGCAGCAGGGTGGGGCCGCCAATGTCGATGAGGTTGATCGAGGGGTCGCTGCCGAAGGGGTAGAGGTTGCCGACCACAATGTCGATCAGGTCGATCCCGTGGGTCTCCAGGTCGCGCAGGTGGGCCGGATCTCGACGATCGGCCATGATGCCACCGTGGATCCGGGGGTGCAGGGTGACCACCCGGTGACCGAGCATGGGCGGAAAGCCCGTCCATTCGGCAACATCGGTGACGGGAATACCTTTTGCCGCGATGGCCGCCGCGGTACCGCCGGAGGAGATCAGATCGATCCCGAGTTCATGGAACTCGGTGGCCAAGGCCACGATCCCCGCTTTGTCGTAGACCGAAAGGAGAGCACGCACTCTTCGAAACTAGCGGGCTGAGGCTCGGGCCACTGCTCTACCAGAAGGTAACGTCGACTACTCCAGGGCCGGGTCGACGCAGCCTTCGTCACCGCCGGTAGCTCCCGAGGGATCAAAGAACCGGGGTTCGTCGATGTGGCCCGAGCCTTCTTCGCCGGTTTGGAGAAAACGGACGATGGCGCCGGCGAGGGCGTCACCCGCCGCCTGGCGGTACTCGGGGGTGGCGAGCACGGTTGCTTCGGTGGAGTTGGAGATGTAGGCCAGTTCGACCAACACGCTCGGCACCGCGGGGCGGCGGACGATCCCGTAGGCATCCTCACCCTCGGTGTTGAGCACGGTCAACACACCGGCATCAGACCGGGTGGCCCAGTCGGCGTCGAACACCGACAGTGCGGCAAGGACCTCCTCATAGACAAGGCCTCCCAACCGTTTCGACGCATCGGAGCCGACCTGCACGTACACCTCGGTACCGGGGCCGTTGGCTGGCCCCGATACCGGTGTTGGCGAATTGTGGTGAATCGACACGAACACCTTGGCCTCCAACCGATCGGCCAGGGCCGCCCTGGTGGCGACCGGGATGCGATAGTCGCCGGTCCGGCTCAGGGCCACCGAGATGCCCTGGCTGTCCAGGGTCGAGGCCACCCGTCGGGCCACGTCGAGGTTGAGATCGGCCTCGGCCTCCCCGGAGGGGCCGATGGCCCCCCGCTCATCGCCCCCGTGGCCGGGGTCGATGACCACATCGGCTTCACGTAACGGCTGGCCCCACAACAACTCCTGCTCGTTGCCACACGGCGTCTGAACCAGGTAGCCGGTCTCGGTTCCACCGAGCACAGGCACCACCACACCCAGCGGGCTCACCAACGCCGGAGGGAGATCCCCCAAGTCGATGGCGGCCAACTGTTCACCCTCGGAGTTCGAGGTGGCATCGGGCTCGGGAGTGGTGTCCTCCTGCATTGCCGCCGCGTCGGTTTCGGCGCCGGCCGGCCCGGCCGAGGCCACGAGCGCAGCATCGAGGGGCCCGTCGCCAGCCTCGGCCTCAAGCAGTGTCGGCCGCTCACCTACTGAGCAGGCCGACACCGCCAAAAGGCACGCCGTCAAGAGTGAGAAGCGAAGAACCACCCACACAGTCAAGCACGCTCCGTCTCTGGCTCCACGGAGTCACCGTCGCCTGTTGCCGTGCGACCGTTACAGCGCAGCGACGATCTCCGTCATCAACACACCGCATTCGGTTGGGTTGTTGCCAATCAACGCCCCGGCATCGCGCAGGGCTTCCATCTTGGCTGCCGCCGTGCCCTTGCCGCCCGAGACGATGGCACCGGCGTGGCCCATCTTCTTGCCCGGAGGGGCCGTGACCCCGGCGATGTAGACGCTGACGGGCTTCGTCATGTGGTCCTTGATGAATTCCGCCGCTTCCTCCTCGGCCGAACCGCCGATCTCGCCGATCATCATCACCGCCTTGGTTTCAGGATCGGCTTCGAAGGCCCGCAGGCAGTCGATGAAGGAGGTTCCCGGCACCGGATCGCCGCCGATCCCGACGCAGGTGGTGACCCCGATGTCGTTCCCCTTCAGCTCCCACAGGGCCTGATAGGTCAGGGTTCCCGACCGGCTGACGATGCCAACCGGGCCTCCGGGCTTGGAGATGTGGTTGGCCGTAATCCCAATGTTGGCCTTGCCCGGTGAGATGATCCCGGGACAGTTGGGGCCGAGCATCTGGGTGTTTGGGAACTCATCCTTCAACTTGTTGTAGAAGTAGGCCTCGTCCTGGGCAGGCACACCCTCGGTGATGGCAACGATGAACTCGATGCCGGCCTCGGCCGCTTCGAGCACCGCTGCCTGCACGCCGGGGGCGGGGATGAAGATGCAACTGGCGGTGGCCCCGGTCGCTTCGACGGCCTCGGCCACATTGGCGAAGACGGGGATGCCGTCGACGTCGGTTCCGGCCTTCTTGGGGTTGGTTCCTGCCACCACCTGGGTGCCGTACTCACGATTGAGCAGGCCGTAGTAGCGACCCTGCGAACCGGTCAGGCCCTGATAGACGACCTTGGTTGTCTCATCAATAAAAATACTCATGGTTGCCTTTCCCTCAGCGCCTGGAGTCGGCGAGCTCGACGGACTTACCGGCCGCTTCCAACATGGTGTCGGCCATCATCAACTTGTCGTCGAGGTGGGGCACCAGGATGGCCCGGCCCTCCTCGGCGTTGGTCCCATCGAGACGGATCACGATGGGAGAGTCGATCTTGACCCGCTTCATGGCCTCGACAATGCCGTTCGCCACTTCCTCACCCCGGGTGATGCCGCCGAAGATATTGATGAAGATCGACTTGACGTCGGGGTCGTTGTTGATGACCTCAAGGGCACCGGCCATGACGTCGGCATTGGCCCCGCCTCCGATGTCGAGGAAGTTGGCGGCGTTGCCGCCGACCTGGTTGATGACGTCGACCGTGCTCATGGCCAGTCCGGCACCGTTGGCGATCACGCCAACCGAGCCTTCCAGCCCGACGTACTGCAGGCCCTTCTCGAACGCTGCCTGCTCCCGCTCATCACGGGGCTGGGTGGCCTCGTACTGCTCATAGTCGGGGTGCTCATAGATGGCGTTGCCATCGAGGCTAACCTTGGCATCGAGGGCGTGGACCTCGCCAGTGGGCTTGAGGATCAACGGATTGATCTCGACCAGGTCGGCGTCGCCCTCGGTGTAGGCGGTGTACAGCTTCAGCAGGATGTCGACCGCGCCGTCGGTGGCGGCCGGGTTGAGCTTGGCCGTCGTCACCCAATCGCGCGCCGCCGCCTCGGTGAGACCGACAACAGGATCGATGTGGATCTTGGCGATGGCGTCGGGGTTGGTTTCAGCCACCGACTCGATCTCGACCCCACCCTCGGCGCTGAGCATGCCGAGATGCTTCTTGGCCGAGCGGTCGAGGGTGAAGCTGGCGTAATACTCCTCGGCGATGTCGGAGGCCTTCTCCACCCAGATGATGTTGACGATATGGCCCTTGATGTCGAGCCCGAGGATGTTGCCCGCATGGGTACGACACTCATCGGCGTTCTCGGCTAGTTTCACCCCTCCTGCCTTACCGCGGCCCCCGGTGTGAACCTGGGCCTTGACCACGACCGGGTAGCCGACGCGTTCCGCGATGGCCACCGCCTCGTCGACGTTGTCAGTTGCCGCTCCGTCCGACACCGGAATGCCGTATGAAGCAAAAAACTGTTTGCCTTGATATTCGAGAAGATCCACGCTGGAGCCTCCGCCCCTTTTCCAGAAGGTGCCACGCTCAACGGCGGCCCGCCCACCGTGGCGGCGGGCGACCCTGCGATACTAGAGGCGTGAGAGCCAACAACGAGACTTCGCGCCTGGTCGATCCCCGATGCCAGTAGCACCAGGGGGGCCACCCCCACTTCGCCAGGTCGTGCTGCTGGGCCTGGGTGTGATCATGACCATGGGTACGATCCTGTTTTTTGTGACCCAGGCCGACACGCTGCTCAGTGGCGGGTCGCCGCTGGATGTGGATGCGGGCGAGGGCATCTATCGTCCGGGCGAGACCGAGGACCTGGCCGAGGCCATCGCCGATATCGGGCCGCTACTGCTGCCCGACCTCGCCGGGGGCGACGACGATATCTTCCTCCAGCACCTGGGCGACGACCCCGATGAAGGTTGGGTGGCCATTGCCGTCAGACCCCAGATCGCCGCCCGGGACTGTTTTGTGGCCTGGAAACCCGACGACCGCACCTTCGTCGACAGTTGTGATGGCACCGTGTACCCGGAATCGGGTGACGGCCTGCCCCACCACCCGGTGGAGGTAAACCGCGACGACGAGGTCGAGATCAACCTCGACGTGGTGGTCCCACCCTCCTGATCCGCCGATCGATTCGGAGTAGCACATGCTCTTGGCCCAGTTGACCGACACCCACATCCTCGACCCCGAACGCGGCGATGAGCAGATGGTGGACAACAACCACCGTTTGGCGCTCGCCGTTGAGGCCATCAACGCCGAGCACCCTCGGCCCGAGGTGGTGTTGGCCACCGGGGACCTCACCAACAACGGCCACCCTGGGGAGATGGAGCAGCTGGAGCAGCTTCTGGCCCCGCTCGAGGTGCCGTTGCTGGCCCTACCCGGCAACCACGACGATCAGGAGGCCTTCCGGGCCACGTTCGACATGGCCTGGGCCGACGACCACCTGAGCTGGGTCGCCGATCTTGGCGAGTTGATGATCGTCGGGCTCGACACAACCGTGCCCGGTCAACACCCCGGCCTGCTCGACGCCACCCGGGAACAGTGGCTGCAGGAGGCACTGACGGAGACGGCAGGACGACCAACCGCGATCGCCATGCACCACCCGCCGTTCCTATCCGGCCTCGATGCCATGGACGCCTCGACGCTGGGTCGGGCCGACGCCTTCGCCAAGGTGGTGTCGTCGTACGACAACATCCAGCGCATTCTCTGCGGGCACCTGCACCGACCGGTGGTCACCACCGTCAGTGGCGTCACGACCAGTTCCTGCCTCTCGACGGTGCATCACGTCGGGCTGAACCTGAACCCCGGAGCCAAGATCGAACTGATCCGCGACCCGGCGGGTTACCAGCTCCATCGCGTGAGCAACGGAAACTGGATCACCCATACCCGTTACATCGATACCGGCGAGGTTGCGGTCGTGCCCGCCTGGGCCCGGTAGTTTCGGCCGGCCCGGCCTGATCCGACGTCCATCCGGGCTTCGGTGGGAGCCCTCCACATAGCCGCCGCCTCGTGTCGTCCGCACAATCACCTCCATGGAACAACGACACGGAAACCAACAATGGAACCAGCCCTTCGATCGCCGTCGAGACAATGGCCCATTCAGACAACGGAGCGCTATCCGGCCCCGTTGGCGGGTGATCCTCCTCGCCGCCACCACCCCGCTGGCCGTGGCCGCCTGCGGTGCCAGCGGGCCGGCAACCGCAGCCGAGGTCTGCGACTCCTTCACCGAACTGGCCGATGAACTGACCAAGATCAACGGGTTCATCGACAACGGAGTGTTCAGCAAGGCCGGGAAGCTCGGCAAGGTTGCCGTCCGCTACGAGGAAAGCACACCGGTCATGGTTGCGGGCGAGGCACTCAAGGAGATCGCCGACCGCGATGAGGTGAGTCTTGGCACTCTCGACGATGCCGCTCAACCCATTGCCAATCTGTGCGGCCAATCATCGCTGATCAGCTCCAGCGCCCGACGAACCTTTGGCCTGGACTGAGCGATGACCAGGCAATCGAAACGAGATGGATCATGATTGTCCTCGGAGGCTGGGGGGCTTGGGGGAGCCTGATCACCACCTCGCTTACTCTTGCTCTCATCGACTGGCTGCCCGGCGACCAGGGGCGCGTGACCAGCGTCCTGATCGCCATGGTCGGTGCCTCGCTCTTCACCTTCGGCCAGTTTCTCCACGACCACGATGTCGAGGAGATGTTCGATCCGGTCGAGGGAACCCGGGTTGTTGTTCGGAACAAGCATCACTTCTTCTGGATCCCGATCCGGTGGTGGGGAGCCCTACTCGCGGCATCGGGGGTGGCCGGTGCCATATTCGGAGTCTGACCGCCAAGCCATGAACGCTGACAACTACACGATCGTCAGAGCGCTGCCGCCACAACACGGCCTTGCCCTCTACCCTGAGGTCCACTCCCTCGAGGCCGGGCCGGTGTTCACCCACGACGAGGGTTACCCCAAGTTGTTCCCGGTGAGTTCCATCGCGGTAGTCGATCCGCTACGCAACCGGCAACGACCGTTCTTAGCGTTCGACCGGTTCCACGGCACACTGGCCATCACGGAGCAACGCACCGTGTTCTTCACCGGGGACTACGACCGGGGCCGATCCATGGGGCTCGGCATCGGGTTTCTGGGATTGACCATCGCGGTCCTCAGCTGGCTGGTGGGCCGGAGTCGGGCCCGAAAGAGATCTCAAGGCCTGGCCTTGATAGGCCAGATCATGCATGAGCAGGTCAGGGAGATCACGACAGGTCCCGACAGTCTGATCATCACCTCGACCAGTCCCCTCTCGCCCCGACCGCTGGTCACTCAACTCGACTTCGAAGGCCGGGCCGACCTGGCGGTGGCCTGCCTCGCTCTACAGCAACTCACCGAGGCCAAGGACCGATGATCCGCCGACCGACGCCTCTCGATGCCGATGGGGCGCTAGCCACCCTGGCCGAGATGGGAGTCGATCTGGTCCGAGCAGCCCTCACGACCCCCGACGGCGAGGATGTCGGCTCGCCGCACCGGGCCGTCTGGTTGATGGATCCTGGCCGCCTCGAGCAACTCGACCGTCACGACCCGGTTGACGATCAGATAGTCGAGAAGTCGCTCCTGGGAATCAATCATGCGCACCCCTTCGGCCCGGAGGCGTTCTCGAATCGTTTCGAACGTCCGCCGGACGGCGCCTTGGCTCACACCCCAGACGTCGGCGATCTGGGCATGGGACGGCATTGGCGACCGGGACCCCAGCAGACGCGGCTCAGCCAACGTCACGGCGTAGTCGATCTGGGCTGGGGTCAGGTTGCGTCCATAGAACAGAGTCCCGGTGCGGCGCTTGGTCACCCCGGGCAGCGGATCGGCACCATCGAGAAAGTAGTCGACTTCATAGGTCGTGGGCCCGGCCGTAACCTGGATCCTCCCGTGCCCGACAGGAAGGGCAACGCCCGAGCCAGGAGGGAGATCGGTAACGATCCCGGTCTGGTGCAGGAGACGAAGCGGCAGAGTGGAACCGGTGTTGTGGATCGCCCACCCACTCGGTTGGTGCCGAAATCGGCCCGCCTCGCCGTGGAGGTAGGGATTGTCGACGTCGACGACGACCTCGGCCAAGCGGCCGAACCCCAACGAACCGACGGCCAGAGTCGACAACCCCATGAACTCGACGGTGAGACGTTCGTCGTGGCGTTCGGTGCAATCAGCCAGGGGGCATCACCTCGACGTTTCAGAACCCGATATTTTCAGGACAACAGGCTGCTGGGAGCTTTGCTGGGCCCCAAAAGCCTACATTCACACTATGATTCGGCGCCAGGTTTGACGCCTGGCATGGACGGGAGACCACAATGAGAACAGGGCAGACGACCCGGACGGCAGCGCCGTCAAACCGGGCACTGGTTGCGCTCGCTGCCGCCGCAATGCTGCTACTTTCAGCTTGCGGCACGGGCCTGGACAGCGGCGAGGAGGTCGGCACCGGCGACACAAGTCCGACCGTTGACGGTCAACTCTCGAACGACGAGCAAACACCGTCGGAGGATGATGACGGTGGCGCTCAGGAGGAGAGTGTCGAGTCCACGGCGACGACGGCGACCACCGACCCCCCTGTGCTGGAGATGCCCGAGCTCGTCGGCATGACCGAGGCCGAGGCCCGAACGGCCCTGACCGATCTGGGCCTCGACGCGCCGACGATCACCACTCGCGAGTCGTTCGAATCGGCAGGAACCGTACTTGAGCAGGTGCCGTCGCAAGGACTCGTCGTGAACGGAACGATCAGCCTGGTCGTGGCCGAATCGATCTCGGCCATTCCCGACTTCATCGGACTGCCTATTGCCGACGTGCGCCACTGGGCAGAATCTCGCGGCATAACAGTGCGCGATGAGACCAAGCTCGTCACCGATGCCAAGGCTGGCACGGTACTGGAGCAGGTGCCCTCGGCTGGAGCGCAAGCAAGCCAGGAGATCCTCGTGACGTTGGCCGAATCACCGACGATCGTCGAACTAACGAGCCTGGCGGCAGTGGACGAAAGCCGCTTCAGCGTAGAAGACATCGAGTTGAACGGCTCCCTCCACCCCAAGTCCCTGGTCTTCGAGGGCTGGTTCACGACCGGTTTCATCAGCTACAACCTCTCTCGCGACTGGGCTTCGTTGCAGATGACCCTCGGGATCGGCGACCGGAGCGACGCGGCGACAACAATCCAGGTTGAAATTGTTGCCGATGAGCAGGTCATCTACAACAACACCGTGGGTTTCGGGACGACGGTCGACGTTGAACTCGACGTCACCGACGTCCTGCGGCTGCAAATCAACACCTCCAAGCTCACCGGAGGACAGAACGCTCGGCTGGGCTTGGCCAACGCACGACTGCTTGGCGGCTCTCCTCGCACCGGGGGATGACCGACGCTCCCGATCTCTCGGCCTACGGCCTGATCCTCGGCGAGCTGCTCGGCCAGGGCGCCAGTGGCACCGTCTATGAAGCCCAGCAGACGGGGGTTCACAACCGAATCGTGGCGGTCAAGATCTTCGACCCCGCCCTCTTCGTGGCCGACGAATCACTGGCCCGGGAGATCGAGTCGACCAAGCTCCTGCGCCACTCCAACCTGCTCACGGTTTACGATGGCCACACCACAGGCGACCCCCGGTTCCTGGTTCTGGAGCGGGCCCAACCCGAACCACCCAGCCTGCCGCTGCGACTTCAGGAGATGGTGGTGGTGGGGATCAAGCTCAGCTCGGCCTTGGCGCTGGCCCACCAGGCCAGCATCATCCACAGCGACATCAAACCGGACAACGTCTTGTGGCACGGGGGTGAGCCACTCCTGAGCGACTTCGGTACTGCCCGGATCGATGCCCAGACCCGCTACCGAGAAGATCTTGGTTTCACCCCCATGTGGTCACCACCGTGGATCCCCGGGGCTTCGGCCGATCGGGACAGCGACGTGTGGTCGTTGGCGGCATCTCTGATCTGGCTGCATTGGGACTGGGAGCCGGGCCGGATCGAGTGGAGCAAGATGTCACCCGACCTCACCGAGATCTTCGGGGCCGCCATGCCGTCGCACCCCTCGGACTGCTCCCTCGGGCCTGAGCCCGCACTGGCACTGGGCCAGCTGCTGCAACGCTGCCAGCACGGCCGACATTGGCCCGTGACCGACTTCCCCAATGCCACCCAGGAGAACTGGTCACCGACCACGGCTTCTCAATCCACCCTGATCTCGGGCCGACCCGAGGGCGGTGTCAGTCCGGGAACGACAATCCAGGTCGGCCTGGCCGGACCACCGCCCCCGGTGACCGCATTCGACAATCGGGGAGTGGCCGGACCAGTCGCCAACGACACTACGGTGGTGCGTGTCGGCACCGAGAGGATGTCGACCCAACCGACGGCCGCCGCAGGCCCGGCCGAACCGACTCGGCGTCGACGTTGGTGGGCCGTAGTACTGGCCGTGGCCCTGATCGGGGTCGCCGGGGTCGTGGCTTCGCAACTCCTGGCCGACCAGCAAGCCAAGACCGGCGAGTCTGAGGCCGGCGACACCCCGGGATCGGCCTCGGAATCGACCACCAACCCCAGCACGGCATCACCGTCGGCTGCACCCAACGTGTCGGCAGCGCCTGGCGACGAAGAGGCAACCTCTCCAACCACCTCCGGCGGAACCACCCCAGCCGCGAATCAAGCGACAACTACTGCCACCGGAGAGAACGCGGGGATCGATCCGATCCAGTCGGTTTTGGTCTCGGCTTCGAACCGCCAGGGCGATCTCGACATCTACCGCCATCTCCCGGACGGGACGGTCGAGCTGATCGTGGACCGCGCCGTTGACGACTACGCTCCGTCGCTGTCACCTGACGGCTCGCGTGTCGCCTTCGAAAGCAACGACGGTGGGACCAGAGCCGTCTACATCGCTCCAACCGACGGGTCGACCGAGCCCCGTCAGGTCTCACCGTCGGACTCCGAAGCGGCCGAGCCCGCCTGGTCGCCGAGCGGGGACCAGCTGGCCTGGTCGTCGCGCGCCGCCGGCAACTGGGACATCGTCGTACACGACCTCGACACTGGCAGCGACACCGTGGTCGTTACCGGTGCTTCCGATGATCGCCAGGCCAATTGGTCTCCTGACGGGGGGTCCCTCGTATTCAGGAGCGACCGCACCGGCAACGGCGACATCTACCGGCTACGGCTCGCCGATCAAAGCCTGCTCCGAGTCACCGACAACCCGGCGGTCGAGGGCAAACCCTCGATCAGCTCCGATGGCGCCATTGCGTTCGAGCGGCGGATCGACAGCGACACCGAGGTTTTCAGCGTTGCCGGCGACAGCAACGATCAGCCGGTTCGTAGAACAAACCATCTCGGCTTCGACGGGTCACCGACCTTCGATCAGGATCGCCTCGTTGTTGTCCGTCGGAACGGATCGAACAGCTCCATCGTCATGCTCGACGGGGGACGCGAGGTCGAGCTGCACACATCTGCTGGACTGACCCAGGACATACGCATCGGTTGACACAACCGTGACCTCACGTCACCCGCCTCACCGTTACTACGACATCCGGAACTCGGGCTGGTGCCGACGAATCTCGCGGCGGGCGATGGTCATCTTGTGGACCTCGTCCGGCCCGTCGGCGATTCGCAGGGTCCGCATGTGGGCGTACATGTGGGCCAGCGGGGTGAACTGGGTAACACCGGCGGCGCCATGAACCTGGATGGCCCGGTCGATGACCTTGAGGGCCATGTTGGGGATGGCAACCTTGATGCCGGAGATCTCCTGGGCCGCCGCCTTGTTGCCGACGGTGTCCATCAAATAGGCTACGTGCAGCACGTACTGGCGGGCCTGATCGATCTCGATGCGGGCCTCGGCGATCCAGTCCTGGACCACGCCGTGTTGGGCAACGAGACGACCGAACGTCTCCCGCTCAAGGGCCCGGTTGACCATGAGGGCAAGGGCCCGCTCGGCCACACCGATGGCGCGCATGGTGTGGTGGATACGACCCGGACCGAGGCGGGCCTGGCTGATGGAGAAGCCCTCGCCCTCGCCGCCGAGGATGTGATCCTCGGGCACCCGTACGTTCTCGTAGATGACCTCGGGGTGGCCACCACGATCGTGGTAGCCAAACACGTGGGGGTCACGACCGAAGCTGATCCCAGGGGTGTCCTTGGGGACCACGATCATCGACTGCTGACGGTGGCGCGATCCGTCGGGGTCGTTCTTACCCATGACGATGAGCACCTCGCACGAGGGGCGCAGGGCGTTGGAGGAGAACCACTTGCGGCCGTTGAGCACGTACTCGTCGCCGTCTTTGTCGATGCGCAGCTCGATGTTGGAGGCGTCGGAGGAGGCAACCTCGGGCTCGGTCATGGAGAAGGCGGAACGGATCTCGCCCTCCAGGAGGGGAGCCAGCCAGCGTTCCTTGACCCGCTCCGAGGCGTAGAGGTTGAGGATCTCCATGTTGCCGGTGTCGGGGGCGGAGGAGTTCAAGGTCTCCGAGGCGAACGTGACCTTGCCCAACTGCTCGGAGATGGGGGCGTAGTCGAGGTTCGACAGCTTCGTTCCCGGCGCCTGGGGATCGAGGTGGGGGATGAAGAGGTTCCACAGGCCCCGCTCGCGGGCGGCGGCCTTCAACTTCTCCATGATGGGCGGGGTGTCGTGGACGTTGTCGAGGTTGGCGTACTCTTCGTAGTACTCCTCCTCGTTGGGGTAGATGAAGTCGTCCATGAACGACATCGTCGCCTCAAGCGTCTCCTTACCCTTGGCAGTGGTTTCCATGCTCATGCTCCCGGGACGTTTTACCGATGCCGTCATCGGAGGCGGCACCGTCTCTCTATATACAAGTCCTTGCTACCACCTCGGGGGCCCGGGTGCGAGCTGAGATCGAAGCAGGGTCTAGCGACCGAGCTTCTTGAAGTTCACTCCTTGGGACTCGAAGAATGCCCGGTTCTCCCTTGTGAGGAAGCCCCGACCCGAGGCGATCTGGGGGAGCTCGAACGAGCCCCCGCTGTTGACCTCGACCACCACCGGGCCGTTGTCGGTGATGGCAAGATCGAGGGACTGGTAGCTGATGGCGGAGAACAGCTCGGCGGTCCGTTGGTTCAACTCGACGAGCTCGCCCCACATCGGCAACTCCATGCCGACGAGTTCGGCCCCCGTGTCGGGGTGGACGGTGTGACTGACCTGACGAGGCCCTGTTCCCGATACTGCCCTGGCGATAACCCCTGAATCTGGATCAACGTCGGCCAGAAGATTTCCGTCACGCCAAAAGTTGTCAGCGACATTGCCCCGAACGGGAATCTTCAGCACGGCGGCAGCCAACCTCACCGACCCGGGGGTCACGAAGTTCATGGTGCGGACGGTTGCGAGCGCGGTCGACATGGCGCCGAGCGCCTCGTGGTTCTCAACAACCTCCTGCAGGATGTAGGCCACTCCGCCGATCAGCTCGTTGACGAACTCATCACAGCTCACGGCCATCCCGTCGCCGAGGGTCAGCAAATCCCCGTCCACCCCTTCAATTCTGAGGGCCCCGAGGCTTCCAAGGAGGTTTTTCGGTTTCCCGAAGAGGGGAAATCGAGCCCCGGTCAGAAACTTGGCCAGGTCCTGGCCGGAGCGGATGGTCGGAGTTTCCCCGTACTGCGTTTCCGAGCCGTCGATGACGGCCACGACAGGGATCGTTGGCAGGCCAGCGTCGCCCAGTATGTTCGCCGTCTCCCACTTGTCGGTGGTCCGGGGCGACCATTCCAGGTCGGCGCAGTGATCATGGATCGGCCAGTGCACCGAGTCGGAGACGAATTCCTTCTGCTCCTTGGCCTTGAGTTTGTACAGACCGAACGCAAGATAGTCCGCCGGCTGGATTCGGCCCGGGAAGCGCAGAGCCCGGTGGGCGGCGTGACTCCGCTGCTGCTTCCTCGACGATTTCACCGAGGTCGTCACCTTGTTGCTGGGCGGCGAAGTCGCGCCCTGGCAGGGACTTGGGGTCAAGCTCTTCCAGCCCCCCCGGCACCAGCCGCCTGTTCTCACCTGTCGCCTCATCGGTGGTCATGAGCCCAATAGTTTCACACCATTCCGGTGGTGTCGTCGCGAGCTGA
>Ga0316192_10001064_pt1 | contig 20152 bp, 9 predicted proteins | sample MerIslwburrow_MG_FD_204931 | JGI IMG/M metagenome (GOLD analysis project Ga0316192, IMG submission 204931) | Coastal sediment microbial communities from Maine, United States - Merrow Island worm burrow | ecosystem: Environmental > Aquatic > Marine > Coastal > Sediment | place: USA: Maine...
TGCTGCCACCTCGTCCCGGAGCTGGAGCACAAACGGCATGACGTTCCCCAGATCGAAGACCGTGGTGACACCCGAGTAGAGAAGGGCGTTCAGATACCTTTGATACCCGAGCCAATCCGAACCGACACCATCCCACCCGCCCATCAGATGGACGTGCATGTCAGCGAGCCCTGGCAATATGGCTCGTCCCTCGATGTCGATCACTCTTGCGTCGCTCGGGACACAGACGGTGTCCGCATCGCCCACGGCCTCGATCCGTCCGTCACGCACAACCACAACGCCGTTCTCGATGGGCTTTCCACCGTTTCCGTCGATGACCACACCGTCGATGAGAGCGATAGGGCCCTCACCGGACGCCGCTCCGGAGCACACGAATGCCATGGCAAGGGTGAGCAACCGCCCGCTTCTCCTGTGACGAGTCACCTTCGATTTCTCCTCAGTAGTTAGGTCCACCAACCGCCATGCACAACTCCATCAGTCTCGTTAGATGCACCCGTCACCGAGTTGGTTGCGTACTTCTTCGCGACAAGTGGCGCCTGCGATCTCAGGTCGACACGAGAGACCAATCGGAGGGGATGACGTCCGCCGTTCCTACCTCAACTACAATCCCATCGTCACACTCGTGGTCAAGGCTTCATCCACCTAGTGAAAGGGGGGAAACCGAATGGACTTTCTAAGAAAGAAGACCCTAACCGGGCTCGCCCGCACCTGTGGCTGAGCAGCCAAGATCGGTCCGGCGGATCTGTCGGACGCGCTTCGTGGCCTGACGCCACCCTCTGATCCCAATCTACTGGTCGGTATCGAAACGGCCGACGATGCAGCGGTCTACCGGCTAACGGACGAGATCGCGGTGATCAGTACGGTGGATTTCATTACGCCGCCGGTGGATGACCCCTATTGGTTCGGTCAGATTGCGGCGGCCAATTCCATCTCGGACGTCTACTCCATGGGCGGGAGACCGCTCAACGCCCTGAACCTGGTGATGTTCCCGGCGAAGCATCTCGACATGGGGTTGCTCCGGGACATTCTGCGCGGAGGCCACGACAAGGTGGCCGAAGCCGGAGCTTGCCTCGTGGGTGGACACACTGTCGATGATGACGAACCCAAGTACGGCCTGGCAGTCATTGGTGCTGTCCACCCAGACCGGGTCATCACCAACGCAGGCTCCCGTCCTGGCGATGCACTGATCCTGACCAAGCCCGTAGGTACCGGCGTACTGTTCAATGCGGTCGTGTCGGGAAAGTTGCAGCAGCGTGATCTCGAGGAGGAGGTCCTACCCAGCGTGGCAGCCCTCAACGGGCCGGCCATGGAGATCGCACTGGGATTCGATCTCCATGCCTGCACTGACATCACAGGATTCGGGATCGCTGGGCACCTCTTCGAAATCGCCGAGGGCTCCGGGGCGAGAGTCCGGCTGAACTACAGCACCCTTCCCGTCTATCCCAATGCACTGGAGATGTATCGGAAAGGCGAGAGCACGGGCAGCAACCTGGCGAATCGCGCGATGGTCCACGAGCATCTGACCATCCGGGCCTCGCTGGCGAGACACGAAGAGCAGATTCTCTTCGACCCTCAGACCTCGGGCGGGCTCCTCCTCTCGGTCCCCGGAGACGAGGCGGAGGACCTCATGGGTGCCCTCGAGAACGCAGGTGTTGCCGTGGCGGTCCGTATCGCGGAGGTCGTCGAGGGCCCGCCATCGATCGAAGTGGTGTGAGGTGAGCCTACTCCTCCTGATCGTCGCTCTCGGCGCCACGACCGGCTTCCTCTCCGGCCTGCTGGGTATCGGTGGCGGCATCGTAATGGCGCCGCTTCTCCTTTACGTTCCACCTCTGTTCGGCCTCGAGCCGCTGACCATGCGGACGGTGGCCGGGCTGACGATCGTGCAAGGGCTGGCCGCCTGTATCTCCGGCGCCCTGACCCACCGCCGATTCCGCTTTGTGTCCGATCGTCTGGTCCTCTACATGGGCACGACCATCTTCGCCGCGGCGGCCCTCGGTGGAGCCTCGGCGCGCTTCGTCTCCGAGCAGGTCCTGCTGGCTGTGTTCGGTTGCTTGGCGGCTGCCGCCGCTATTCTCATGTTCGTTCCGATGCGGCAGGACAGCGAGCAACCCGACGTGAGCGATCTCGGATTCAGCCGGTGGCGAGCCGTCGTCAGTGCCACCAGTGTCGGGTTACTGGGCGGCCTCGTGGGCCAGGGCGGATCCTTCATCCTGATTCCGCTGATGACCTCGTTCGTCGGCGTCCCGACACGCATCGCCATCGGCAGCAACCTGGCCATCGTCCTACTCTCCACCAGTGCGGCTTTCATAGGCAAAGCGGTCACTGGCCAAATCGAGTGGCTGCTAGCGGTGCCACTGGTGCTCGTAGTCGTGCCCGCTGCTCATCTCGGAGGCCGAGTGAGTCATCGAGTTGCCGTGCTCCGGCTCCGCAGGGTGTTGGCTCTCCTCATCTCCGCTGCCGCTGTGCGAATCTGGATATCAGTCCTGTTCTCCTAGGAGCAACGGCGGTCACCAGCGCACGCCGAAGAACCTCGAAGGCTCCCACGCTCAGTTCAAGAAAAAGGGGTGCGGCTCGCCACGAAGACGAACCGCACCCCGGGTTTTGCTGGTCGCTGACCGATTCAGTCGCTACGGCGTGTACCAGATCGGTGCGGTGTACGCTCGTTCCTGGTGGATGGTCTCAGCTCCCTCGGGTATTTCGACGCCGAAACGAAACGCGTCGTAGACAATCCAGCGTGGCGTCGGGATCTCTAGCACGCGTGCATAGTAAAAGGCGCGCTGCTTCGGATCGAAGTCGGGATCGGTCCAGACCGTGGCAAGCTCGGAAGCGCCTATGGTGTTCGTCCAGTTGGCCGCCGCAATGTCCACCGTATTGCCGACTGCTGGTAGCACGCCGCTGGCATTGGGCTCGCGGCCGGCAGACCAGGCGACGTCATAGACCTTCTCGTGCGTCTGGCCATTCGCGTCCAGCCAGCCTTTCACGATCTGAATGCGGTCGAGATTGGCGCCAATCGCATCGCGCAGAGCGTAGACCATGAAGGTGGGGGCACCGCCGGCGTTGTGTGCCCGCAGATCGCCACCCATCGGTACACCTTTCTCGTAGCCCCGGAAGGCGGGCGCGCGACTGTTCAAATCCTCCGCGGTGAAGTCCCAGCCGCCAAAGAAGCGAACGGTGATGCGCGGGCCCGTAGTGCCGTAGACCTCCTTGCGTGCCATCGCATCCCAGATCGCGGTGCGGGTGTTCTCAGCAGCCCAGACGCCGGTATACCCCGAGGCAACCAGTTCGTAACCTTCGAAGGCACCGAAATCGCTCTCGGCGAAGGGATGCGCCATGCGGTCAGGCTTGGGCTCGGCGTTGGTTGCCTTGCCGAAGAAGTTCTCTTCCTCGACGGCGGAAAGGGCGGTGTGGCTGTCGGTCGAACCGATCAGGCCGAATTTGTATGGATTGGTGCCGAGCCGCTTCTCTAGCAAGAGACCGTTCTTGAGGGCCTCGCGGGCATACTCGTACTGCAGCATATCCTCGGTCTTGGCCTCTGAAAGATCGAGGTTACCCACATCCCAGGTCTCGTAATCAGCGAAGGCGTCATCCGGCGACAGCAGCGGATGGGTCTCACCGTCGCCCTTGATCTGGGTAACCTCGTACATCGGCTCCCAGCGGGCACGCTTCTCGACGTAGTCCCGGTCTATTTTCCGTCCGGTGTACTGCGCGTCAACCGGGAACATGATGCCGTTCGACAGATTGCCGTTGTGGGCCAGGGCGAGCGCCGAGCCTCCGGTTTCGGCCTCGTAGCTCTCCAGATATGCATAAAGATCAAGCGGGTCTGTAGAACCGACCGGTGCCTGGGTGGTGTAGGGCACGACCTGGCCAGCCTTGGCGGCGCCCTCGCGGAAGATCACGTTGCGGTGCAGGTTGTTGCCCTTGACCAGTGAGGTCCATTCGAAACCGATGAAGGTGGTGAACGAGCCCGGATCGTTGAAGCGCTCGGCCGCATCGACGACCCTCTCCCAGATCGACTCATAGGTCGCACCGCCTGGTGAGTACTCGGCCATCATCTCTGGATTGATCTCGCCCTGCGAGAAGGTGGTGATCAGATCCAGCGCCGCTGCAACCGAGGAGTCGCCACCGGCCTGCATGCCATCGTACCAGCGCTTTCCCTGTTCGTACTGGATGATGTCGGGCTCGCCTGCAGCCATGTCGGTGAAGAAACCCATGCCATCGGAATGATCGGCGATCACCAGCCAGTCGAGCGGGCGACCCAGTTTGGCCGGCTGGCCGCTCGAGGCCATCACTTCCTCGCCGCGGGCGAAGCGGTAGGCGTCGTCCAGGCCGAGGCGTGCGCCGAATAGACCAGCATCCATGGAGAGGCCTGTATGCAGGTGCGTGTCGCCCCAGAACACCTGGTCGGGGAAGCTGCGCTGTGCATAGGGCGAATAGGCCTTGCCGGGATAGAGACCCGATAACGAGTCCTTAGAGGGAGTGATCTGGGCGAACACGGGCGCCGCAGAGCCAACAAGCAAGATCGCACACAGAAGACTGAAGGTCAGGATGGAACGGAAACGTGAAGGGGCCACCGAGGCCAGATGGGTCAGGAACATCGCTTGTTCTCCTTTGGGAAGTGAGACTGTGGCGCTCTGCAGTATCGGACGCATCGATATGGGCGAGGTCGCCTTTGTCGCTCCAGTTACCCTTGCCTCCTTCATACATCCACGCAAGAGGAGCGACATCTCCTACTCTAATTGATAAAGAGCAAGATATCGCAGATGCAAATCGGTTATCAGCGACATGTCGGAAGGACTCACTGACACTTCCACGATCTCTCTCGAGTGATTCTGCGCTCTCCTGCGGATTGACTCGAAATGGACCGCCCGTGGACCACGTGAGCGGTCGCCGGTCTTCAAGACAGGTGGGATCCGTCAAGCGACAACAACGCACCACAGCTAACCCAAAGGGTCTCAGCGCGCTAGACACGCCTCGTTGTTGATCGCCGTTGGTGTCGATGGTCCACTTTCGGGAGTCAGTGTGCCATGAGTGTGCCGCGGCAGTGAGCATCGTCAACTCACCCGAGAAGCCAAGCCGGCCAACTGCTCACTACGCGGCGTCCGCGCGATCACGGGCTCGTGATCCCGAGCCGGAGGGGAACATGATCTACTACGACCTGGCAAGCGCAAAGTGTTGCGCTGTCAGACCAGTGGAGGGTCGGTCCAGGGAAAAGACGAGTTGAAGTCGACCAGAGTGCCGACCGATACCCTCTCGCCGTGACCAGTGGAGTCCCAGAACGGGAGCTCGAATGAACGACACCGACACGGTCATCGTCGCTCCAGTCCCGTGGGATGAACCGATCCGCGCCGAGCTCTTCAGCATCGAGCGCCTCGAGCAGCACGCCGCGAGTCTGGCGGCGGCACAACGCACCATCGAAGGGCCCTCCAAAGGGCGGAATCTCCTCCCCAGGGTCCGCGACAACGGTCAGGCGCTTCTGGCCGCGTACCGAAGCATCGCCGAGACGGTCCGGGAAAAAGGCGAGATCACGCCCGCAGCGGAGTGGCTCCTCGACAACTTCTACATTGTGGAGGAACAGATCCGTGGGATCCGGGACCATCTTCCGGGGAGCTACTACCGCCTGTTGCCGAAGATCGCCACTGGCCACCTGGCGGGATACCCGCGGGTCTATGGACTGGCCTGGGCCTACGTGGCCCATACCGACAGTCGGTTCGAGCTGGAGACGCTGCAGCGATTCGTCCGCGCCTACCAGAGTATCCAGCCGCTCACCATTGGAGAGCTCTGGGCGGTCGCCATCCACCTGCGCGTCGCTCTGGTGGAGAACCTTCGGCGGCTGTCGCAGCTGATCGTCCGCTCCCGGCAGGCGAGAGCCCAAGCCGATGAGCTGGCGGACCGCCTGCTCGGCCTGAGCGGTCGGCCGGCTGAGCACGCGGACGATGTTCTGGGGCCTGCGGATGGCACCCGGCTGCGACGCCCGTTCGCCGTGCAGCTCGTCCAGCGACTCCGTGACCAGGGACCTTCGATCATGCCGGCCCTGGTCTGGCTCGACGAGAAGCTGAGCGCTCAAGGGACGTCGGCCGATGAGTTGGTGTCTCAGGAACTCCGGGCACAGGCTGCGGCGAGTGCCACCGTCCGCAACATCATCACCAGCATGCGTTGGATGTCCTCCATCGACTGGCTCGAGTTTTTCGAAGGCGTCAGCCTGGTGGACGAAGTCCTCCGTACCGCTCCCGGGTTCGCGGCCTTCGATTTCGCGACGCGAGACGACTACCGAGCTCAGATCGAAGTGCTCTCCCGGGGTTCGGGGCGATCGGAGATCGAGGTGGCGCTAGAAAGTGTGCACCTGGCCGAGAACGCAGCCCGGGGGAACGTGCCAGGGGCAGGCGCAGGGGTGGAGATCGGCTCTCAGGAGAGCGAGCCGGGGCTTCCCGCTGTTCCCGAGCGTGCCGAGGAGGACCCGGGGTACTACCTTCTTTCCCGGGGCAGGCAGGCATTCGAGAGGCGCCTGGGGTTTCGCATTCCGTTGCGAAACCGGCTTCGCCGCTTCCATCGCGCCCATGCGACCGCCGGATACCTGGGATCGATCGCTCTTCTCACTGTCCTCCTGCTCTCAGGCCTCTTGTTTTTCACCTGGACCGCCGGGGCAGGTCTCTCGGCCCTCGTCCTGCTGGGGATTCTGGGTTTCGTGCCCGTCTCCGAGATCGCGGTGTCCATCGTCCACCGCTTGGTTCCGTTTCTCATTCAACCCAAATTGCTCCCCAAGCTCGAGCTCGCTCGAGGCGTGCCTTCGCAGCTTCGAACGGTGGTCGTCGTGCCGATGCTGCTCACTAGCCACGACGACATTGAAGAACAGGTCGAGCGGCTCGAGGTGCACTACCTGGCAAATCCCGAAGGCCATCTGCACTATGCCCTACTGAGCGACTGGGCGGACGCGCCCCGCGAGCACATGCCCGGCGACGAGGATCTCCTCGCCACGCTGGCCGAGGGCATCGCCCGCCTCAACCAGAAATACGAGGGTCCGCCCGGAGGCGGCAGCCGTTTCCTCTTGTTGCATCGTCGGCGTCTCTGGAATGAGAAGGAGGGCAAGTGGATCGGCTGGGAAAGAAAGCGAGGCAAACTCCACGAGCTGAACCGGCTTCTTCGCGGTGCCAAGGACACCACCTTCATTCCAGTCTGCGGACAACCGCCCTCGGTGCCCCTTGGGGTCCGCTACGTCATTACCCTGGATGCCGACACCCGGCTTCCCAAGGCGAGCGCCTACCGCCTCGTTGGGGCAGCGGCTCACCCGTTGAACCGACCGCGTTTCGACCCCCGAAAAGGACGGATTGTCGAGGGCTACGCGGTCTTTCAGCCCCGGATTACGCCGTCTCTGCCGACAGGCCCCGCAAGCACGGTCTACCAGCGAATCGTCTCGGGGCCCGGAGGCGTGGACCCGTACGCGGCGGCGGTCTCCGATGTCTATCAGGACCTCTTCGAAGAGGGTTCCTACACCGGAAAAGGGCTTTACGATGTCGACGCTTTCGAGGCAGCGCTCGAGGGCAAGGTGCCGGAGAACGCGCTCCTCAGCCACGACCTTTTCGAGGGCTTGTTTGCGCGCGCCGGGTTGGCGACCGATGTCGATTTCTTCGAGGAGTTTCCCACCAACTACGAAGTGGCCGCCCGCCGCCACCATCGCTGGGTGCGGGGCGACTGGCAGCTCCTACCCTGGATCCTGGGCCACGCGCGTGACGCCGCGGGGCGGAAGCAGAGGGCTCGCATTCCCACCCGAAGCCGATGGAAGATGGTGGACAATCTCCGCCGAAGTCTCGTCGCGCCCTTCTCATTTCTCGTAGCGGTGGCCAGCTGGATCCTCCCCGCCGTTCCGCCGCTCCTCTGGACCGGCCTGCTCGTCGGAGCCGTCGCAGTGCCGACCCTCATCCCGGTTCTCGACGGCCTCCTCCCCGGGCGATGGGGGATCTCCAAGCGCAGCCACCTGCGCGCCGTCGGGCGGGATATCTCCGTGGCCCTGTCGCAGACGCTCCTGGCCATCGCCATGCTGGCCCACCAGGCCTGGCTCATGGTGGATGCCGTGGTGCGCACGCTCGGGCGGCTCTACGTCTCGAAGCGTAACCTCCTCGAGTGGGTGACGGCTGCGCAGTCGGGCTACGGGGTCGACCTGAGGCTCCGGGTCTTCTACTGGCACCTTCGCTGGGGTGTGGTCCTCGCAGTCGGAGCCGGCTTGCTTGTCGTTGTCCTCAAGCCGAAAGCCTGGCCCGTGGCCGGACCGTTCGTTCTCCTCTGGGTGTTGGCGCCCGTCCTCGCGTGGCGGATGAGCGTCCCATCGAGGATCGCGAAGTCGCAGATTCTCTCCCCCCAGGAGACGCGCTCCTTGCGGCTCATCGCCCGCCGGACCTGGCGCTTTTTCGAGACATTTGTGGATGAGGAGGAGCATGCCCTCCCGCCGGACAACTTTCAGGAGGACCCTGAGCCTGTCGAGGCCCACCGCACCTCGCCGACGAACCTGGGTCTTTATCTCCTGAGCACGGTAGTCGCCCACGACTTCGGCTGGATTGGGATTCTGGATATGGTGGAACGGCTCGAACCCACCCTGGAGACCATGGCCAAGCTGCGCCGCGTCCGAGGCCACTTCTGCAACTGGTACGACACCCGGGATCTCCGGCCCTTGGAGCCCATCTACGTTTCCACCGTGGACAGCGGCAATCTGGCCGGGGACCTGATCGCTTTGTCTCAAGCATGCCGCGAGCTCGTGCATCACCCCCCTTTCGGCCCGGAGATCCTGGAGGGAGTTCGCGACGCTCTCCAGTTGGTTCTCGATTCTTTGGAGAAGGCCGAGCATGCCCAGCGCATACAGATGGTTACGGCGGTGCGGCTGCGCGAGGCCGCGGCGGCGATGTCGGCCATTTTGAAGGGTCCTCCGACGTCCCTTCCCGAATGGGTTGAACGGCTCAAGGAGTTGGAGACCCGGGCAGAGAATCTTCTGGACATTGCCCGCACGTTCTCGGACGACAGCGTGGACGTGACCCGATCCGAGGTCCTGACCTGGGCCGAGGCGGTTCGGGACTCCGTCCAGAGCCACGTCCGCGATCTCGAGACGTGCTTGCCCGAGGCAGCGACGACCCTCGACCACCGTCTCTCGGCCCTCGCGCTGCTCGCCGAAGGAATGGTCCAAGCCATGGACTTTCGGTTCCTCTTCGACTCCTCGCGCCGGCTGTTTTCCATCGGCTACCGCGTGACCGATGGCAAGCTCGATCCCAGCTGCTACGACTTGCTGGCCTCCGAGGCGAGGTTGGCTAGCTTTTTGGCCGTCGCCAAGGGCGACGTTTCGCCCCGGCACTGGTTCCTCCTCGGCCGGTCTCTCACGCCGGTGGGGCGTGGTGCGGCCCTCGTCTCCTGGTCTGGATCCATGTTCGAATACCTGATGCCGCACCTTGTAATGCGGCAGCCCGCCCACAGCCTTCTGGATCTCACCTGTCGCCTCGTAGTGGGGCGCCAGATCCGATACGGCGCGGAGCGGAAGGTCCCGTGGGGAGTTTCGGAATCAGCCTACAACGTTCGCGACGTGCAGCTCACGTATCAGTACTCGGCGTTCGGCGTGCCCGGCTTGGGGCTCAAGCGAGGGCTATTCGAGGACGTAGTGGTGGCTCCCTACGCCACCGCCCTCGCGGCCATGGTGAATCCCACGGCCGCCCTGAACAACTTCGCCCGCCTCGAGGAAGCCGGTGCCCTAGGCGCCTACGGGTTCTACGAAGCCCTCGATTACACCCCTTCGCGGTTGCCGGAGCAAGCCAGGGTCGCCGTGGTCCGGGCATACATGGCCCATCACCAGGGGATGACCCTCGTCGCCCTGGGTAACGTGCTTCACGACGGCCTCACCCGGAAGCGTTTTCACTCTCATCCCTTGGTCCAGGCGGCGGAGCTCCTGCTCCAGGAGCGGACACCGCGTGCGGTGGCCGTGGCCCGACCCCGGGGCGAGGAAGTGCGGGAAGCCGCGCTCGTACGCGACCTCGTTCCCACCACCCTGCGGCGATTCGAATCGCCGCACGACATCACTCCCCGCACCCATCTCCTGTCCAACGGCCGCTATACGGTCATGGTCACGGCGGCGGGCTCCGGATTCAGCCGGTGTGGGGGTCTTGCCGTCACCCGCTGGCGGGAGGACACAACGCGTGACTGCTGGGGCTCGTTCCTCTTCTTGCGAGACGCCGAGACCGGTGACGTCTGGTCCGCCGGATTTCAGCCCAGCGGAACCGAGGCGGAAGCATACGACGTCGTCTATTCCGAAGACCGGGCCAAGATCCTGCAGCGGCACCGCTCCCTCTTGATCGCCCTGGAGATCGTGGTCTCCCCTGAGGACGACGCAGAGCTTCGCCGGCTGACGGTAACGAATCTCGAGAACCATGACCGTGAGATTGACTTCACGTCCTATGCCGAGGTCGTGCTGGCTCCGCAGGGGGCGGACGAAGCCCACCCCGCGTTCTCGAACCTCTTCGTAGAAACGGAGTTCGTCCCCAAGCTCGGGACCCTGCTGGCTACACGGCGCCCTCGTTCGGCAGTCGATCCCCAAGTCTGGCTCGCCCATCTGACCGCGGTCGAGGGGGAAACGGTCGGAAAGTTGCAGTACGAGAGCGACCGCACACGCTTTCTGGGCCGGGGCCGAGGGATTCGGAGGCCTCGCTCCGTGGTTGACGGGGTGGAGCTTTCGAACACGGCAGGTACGGTTCTGGATCCAATTGTGAGCCTCCGTCACCGCATGGCGATTCCCGCGCTCGGGACGGTCAATCTGGTGTTCACGATGCTCGTGGCTCCCTCCCGGGAAGAGGCTCTCGAGGTTGCGGAGAAGTACTGCCAGCCGGCAACGTTCGAGCGAGAAAGCTCGTTGGCCTGGACACAGGCCTCCGTTCAGCTGCACCACCTCCGGATCAACCGGGACGAAGCGCATCTCTTCCAGCGTCTGGCTAATCGCCTGCTCTACGTCGATCAGACGCTGCGTGCGGCGCCTCAGGACCTGGCCAGGAGCCGCAGCGGTCCGTCCGGGCTCTGGGCCTACGGCATCTCTGGTGATCTTCCGATCGCTCTATTGCGCATCGAAACGGAGGAGGATCTGGGGCTCGCAAGGCAGCTCCTGCGGGCGCATGAGTACTGGTACCGAAAAGGGATCGCCGCCGACCTGGTGATCCTGAATGCGCAAGGCACCTCCTACGCACCAGGACTCCAAGACTCAATCGAAGCAATGGTGCAGGCGATCCAGTCCGCAGCCGGTCACGAAGACCATCCCGAGCATGGAGGCGTATTTCTGCTCAGGGCCGACCTCGTGCCACCGCGGGACGAGATCCTACTGCGTGCTGCAGCGCGAGTGGTGATTCTGGCGCGCCGGGGTACGCTGTCTGAGCAAGTGGTGCGTCTGCAGCAGTTGAGACCGGCGCCGGGGCCGGCGCCACTCCGCTCGTCGCGCAAGACAGCCAAGACCGTTTCTCCTCCCGTACTGGATCTCGAGTTCTTCAATGGCCTGGGGGGGTTCACACCGGACGGCCGCGAATACGTCACGGCTTTGGGCAAGGGGCAGTGGACTCCAGCTCCCTGGATCAACGTGGTGGCCAACCCGGGGTTCGGTTTCCAGGTTTCCGAGTCGGGCTCGGGCTATACCTGGTCCGAGAACAGTCGGGAGAACAAGCTCACGCCGTGGTCGAACGACCCCGTCAGCGACCCTCCGGGCGAGACGTTCTATGTGCGCGATGAGGACAGTGGTCTGCTCTGGGGACCGACCAGTCTCCCCATTCGCGAAGAAGCCTGGCCCTATGTCATCCGGCACGGTCAAGGCTACAGTCGATTCGAGCACATATCCCACGGCATCGCACTGGATCTCCTGCAGTTCGTACCGCTGCGTGACCCGATCAAGATCTCTCGCCTCACTCTGGAGAATTGGTCCGGCCACAAACGGCGACTCTCGGTGACGGCCTATGCGGAGTGGGTGCTGGGTGTTGGGCGTTCGGGCTCCGCGCCCTTCGTGGTCACCGAAATCGATCCCGTGACTGGAGCCATGTTTGCGCGCAACGCTTGGAACGGAGAGTTCGCGAATCGGATTGCTTTCGCCGACCTGGGCGGACGTCAGACCTCGTGCACCGGCGACCGCCTCGAGTTCCTGGGAAGGAATGCCAGCCTCGATCATCCCGCCTCGCTGGAAAACGGCGCGCAGTTTTCGGGCAAGGTCGGAGCCGGATTGGATCCGTGCGCCGCCCTGCAGACCACAGTGGAGCTCGAACCGGGGCAGCGGACCGAGGTGCTGTTCTTCCTAGGACAGGGGGACGGCCACGAGCAGGCGCGATCCCTGGTCGATCGCTACCGTACGATGAGTTGCGCTGCGCTTCTCCGCGAGGTCCAGCATCACTGGGACCAGGTGCTCGGTGCGGTCCAGGTCAAGACTCCCGACCCCTCCATGGACCTTCTCCTCAACCGCTGGCTTCTCTATCAGACGCTCTCCTGTCGAATCTGGGGCCGCTCTGCGTTCTACCAGTCCGGAGGGGCGTACGGATTCCGTGACCAGCTGCAGGACGTCATGGCCCTTGTGGTGATGGAGCCTGAGATCGCGCGCCAACACCTCCTGAGGGCCTCGGCCCGGCAATTTCCTGAAGGCGATGTCCAGCACTGGTGGCATCCCCCCACCGGCCGCGGGGTCCGGACCCGGATCTCCGACGACCGCCTCTGGCTACCGTATGCGGTGACACATTATCTAAAGACGACCGAGGATCGGACGGTGCTCGACGCGGAGATTCCATGGCTCGAGGGGGCGGCCCTCGAGGCGGGCGAGCAAGAAGCCTATTTCGAGCCCAACGGGTCGGAGGATCGGGCAACGCTCTACGAGCATTGCGCCCGGGCCCTGGACCGGAGTCTCGAGGTGGGCAGCCACGGCCTCCCCTTGATGGGAGCCGGGGATTGGAACGACGGCATGAACCGTGTCGGACACGAGGGCCGAGGAGAGAGTGTCTGGCTGGGCTGGTTTCTCCTTGAGAACCTGAGGGAGTTCGCCGAAATCGCCGACTCGCGTGAGGAGGTGGAGCGTGCAGCACGGTGGCGGGCGGGGGCCGCTTCTCTCGACGCCTCGCTAGAGCGGGAGGCGTGGGACGGCGCGTGGTACAAACGGGCTTTTTTCGACGACGGGACGCCGCTCGGGTCGTCGGAGAACGACGAATGCCAGATCGACTCCATTTCCCAGTCCTGGGCGGTCCTTTCAGGTGCTGGCAACGAGGTCCGGGCACGCCTGGCCATGGAGTCCGTGGAGCGACGGCTCGTCCGGCGAGAGAGTGGGCTCTTGCTGCTGTTCTCCCCACCTTTCGACCGGACTCCTCTGGACCCCGGATACATCAAGGGATACGTTCCCGGAATCCGCGAGAACGGCGGACAGTACACCCACGCCGCGATATGGTCGGTCGCGGCTTTCGCCATGCTCGGCGAGGGAGACAAGGCCGCCGATCTCTTCAACCTGCTGAACCCCATCCACCATTCGAGTGGGTGGGCGGATCTTCACCGGTACAAGGTCGAGCCGTACGCGATAGCCGCGGACGTCTACTCCGAGCCTCCTCACGAGGGCCGGGGGGGATGGACCTGGTACACGGGGGCTGCTGCCTGGTTCTACCGCGCTGGCCTCGAATGGATTCTAGGCTTCCAGAAGCGGGGCTCCGCCCTCTCTATCGATCCGTGCATCCCGAAGGATTGGAAACGCTTCGAGATTGTCTACCGTCATGGCGACGCGCTCTACCGGATCACCGTCGAGAACCCGAAGGGAGTCTGCCGAGGGGTATCCCGGATCAGCCTTGACGGAATCCAGCTATCGGCGGAAGCACTCGTCCCCTTGGTCGACGACGCTCGTGAGCACCAGGTCCAAGTGGTGCTCGGATAGGCCTTCGAGGGACTACAGATCCCTCTCTGTTCTCGGTGGCTAGAGGACCGAGAGTGGACCACCAAACCAGGGTGAAGGAGACATGGAGGCCCGGCCGATCTAGTGACCGGGACCTCGCCGACGCTTCTTGGCCGGTACGAACACCTCCCTTTCGGCCGTGTTCTGCTGGACGTCCTTCATCCGATGCCTCATGCCATAGGCGTCGTTGGTTAGCCATCTTCCGAGCAGGTTCACGTAGTACGGGCTGCCCAGCACTCCGCTCTCGCCTCCTGGCAGCGCGGTACGACCCTCGATCCGCAGCGGTGATCGCACCACCTGGCCGACGTACCGCCGTGCCGGGCCGCTGCCGAAGCGGAAATCCTCACTGCTGTCGGCGCGGGCTGAGTGACTCGAGGCATCAGGGACGCCAAACCCACCATCCACCGGAATACCGTCGAGATCGTCCAGTGGTGGCGGAAAAGCACCCCCCGCCGGTGGAACATCGAAGGGACCACCCAACGGATGGTCGAGCACGATCCGATGGAGGCGCCCCCAGCGATAGTCGTTTTGATCGGTCGAGCCATCAAACGCGGCATCGAAAGCCGGACCGGCGAGCAGATCCAATGCGTCGATCATGCTCTGCAGCAGGATGATATCGCGCCGCGAATCCGCCTCAGGGACCCCCGGCACGTTGAAGAAGTTCAGCCCCGAGGCACCGACCCCCTCGTTGGTATCGAAGGTGTCGAGCAGATTGCGTAGCGCCGTCATCGCCTGACTGCTCCCAGGGCCGGGGAGGCCGTAGACGCCGAGAGTCGCATCGATCGTGTTGCCGATCATCCGACCGCGCCAGACCGAGTAGATCGTCGCGGCTACGCTGGCCTCGATCTCGGCCGTGCCCGGCGGGGAAGGGACGCCATCGAAGTCGCTGGCATCGTAGCCCTCATCGAGGCCCGTGGGCGCCGTCTGATCCCAGCCGACCAGACGTCCGATCGCCTCGACCAAGCGCGGATCGGCCGCAAGCGCTGCCAACGCCGGATTCGCTCCAGCCTCGTCGGCGTTTTCGAATGCCTCCAAAATGTACGGCGTGAACACTTGGGCATCGAGCATCACCACGTCAGCCTGGACCGCCTCCATGTCCTCGGGAGTCACCGGGCCGGCTGCCAGCCTTTGCTCGAGCGCCTCGGTGATGCGCCCGGCCCGGGTGCCGATCGCATAGCCGGGATTCAGATAGAAGATGCCCCCACCCGGCCGCAGCTGATTGAACACGTTGTTGTCCAGCGTGTTGCCGGTCGGATCATTGTTGGCATTGACGAAGTATCCCGTCGGTGGGTTGATCAGCTTCGGCATCTCATCGAACGGCAGGATCTCGTAAGGGATGGCCTGGCCTGGCTGCGGGTTCATCACCGGCAACCACTCGTTGCCTCCCGTACCGTTACGAATGAAATAGGGCGGCAGCCCATCAATGAAGCCGGCCTGGAGGTCCTCGCGCACCGGCATCTCGGCGCTGGTGAAATAGGCGATATTGCCGCTGACATCGCCATAGACCCAGTTCTGTGAGCCGAAGTCGAAGTACTGCAGGCCATCGATGAAATCGTCCAGGTTCTGGGCAATATTCCAGGCGCGAAAAGTGTCGGCCTCCCGGGTGGCGCTGAAGCCGGTGTACTGCAGACTGATACCTACACCGGCCGCCAAATCCAGGGCCAGGATCGGCCCGTTGTTGCGTCGCGGGACGATAAGCACAAAGGGAGGAATGCCCCCCCCCGGAGGCGCGATCGCGATGTTGTCCGGTACCCCATCACCGATCTGGTTGAATCGAAAGACCACGGGGATCGGGATGATCGGCTCCGGGCTTCCCAGGTAGACCGTGCTCAGGCCGCTCGGCGAGCTCGGGTCCGGCACGATGATCTCCTGATAGACGTCCGTCACATCCATGGGGTTGACGGTGGCACCCCAGGTGATCTTGCGGTTCTGACCGATAACGACGTACGCCGCACCGGGAAATCCACTTCCGATGACATCAAACCCGTCGGAGATCGCCCGCAGGTGGATCTGGTAGAAGGTCGACGGAGTGTTCAGCGCCAGGTGAGGATCGTTGGCTACCAGCGGCCGGCCATTATCCGTCAGCGGACCGCTGACCGCCCACTCGTTGCTGCCCTCGAAATCCCGATTCGGGTCGAGCGCGCGCTCGAGGATCGGCAGTCCGCGGATGCTCTCGATATAGGTCCGAGCCAGATCGAGAGTCTCTTGCCGCAGGTCAGGCGCATTCCATTCCCTCGGCACTGTCGCTTGGAGGGCTGGCGCCGGCGCGCTTTCAGCGGTGGGTGCCATGGCGTCCTCCATAGCGTCCGGCACGGTAGAGGCTGGATCGAAGGGAGCGCTACGGAAGAGATCCTCGAAAAACAGCGCGTTGCCGTCGAAGCCTAGCGCAGTACCAGCAGCCTGGTAGGTCAGCAGTACCTCGGTGAAGCCGATGTCGAGATCGAACGACAGTCCGAACGCCAGCAGCTTGGTGACGGCGATGGTGTCGAGTGCCGTCCAGGGCTCGAACTGGGTGATCTCCAAGATGCCGTACTCGGGCGGCAACGGATGTCTGGCGACCCAGGCGTTGACGCCGTCGGCGTAGGCATCCAGCGTCATCTGCACCTCTGGGCTCAGTGCTGCTAGCGAGCGCTCAGCGGCGCGGCGCAGCCCGAAGGTGCGGAACTGAACGTCCTCTCCCAAGGCGGCACTGCCCAAAACTTCAGCTAGCGTGCCGCTAGCCTGCCGGCGGCTCAAGTCCATCTGAAAGAGACGATCCTGGGCGTGGACCCAGCCCTGCATCATGATCATGTCGTGCTCGTTCTGGGCGATGATGTGGGGGATGCCGTCCACATCGCGCAGGATCTTGGCAGCCGCGTGAAGACCGGGAAGCGCGGTCTGGGACAGCACTCCACTTGGCACAGCCAGCAACAGGCAAACAACGGTGAGGATGAGTTTCTGCTTCATGGTCCGCCCTCCGTGCTGAGTTCTGATTGTTATAACTACCCCAGTATAGCGATCCGGCCGATCGCTTGTCGGCGACCAGCGCTAGCGCACCCTTGACCCGCATTATTCATGAGCCCCACGGCATCGCGGAGGCTGTAACGCCGACTGTTGTGGTCGCTGCTGAGAGTGGTGGAGCCACAGGACCCGTGCTGCCACCGCTCGTCAGGGTTGCCATGATTGAGCCACTGCCTGTGCGAGCTTCTTCCTGGTCAGTATGCCCGAGAATCAGGGCTTTTCCCCAGGTGGCGGGGGATCGCGGAGTGCGGTTACGACCTGGGAGTGGCCTTTCTGCTTCGCAAAGCTCTCCGCGGTATCGCCGTCCACGTCCTTTACGTCCGGATCGGCTCCGTGAGCCAGGAGGAGCAGGACGACCTCCACCTGTCCCTCCGCGGCAGCCGTCATCAGCGCTGTAAAGCCCTCGGCTGTGCCCTGGACGTTGACATCAGCCCCCTTCTCGAGCAGGAGCTCCACGGTCTCAGGATATGGACCGCTGGAGGCATACATCAGCGCCGTCCGTCCGTTCACCTCGCGGGCGTTGATGGCAGCTCCATTCTCGAGCAGGAGAGCATTCACCGCGGTGTGGCCGTTGAAGCTGGCCCACATCAGCGGCGTGCGGCCCTCGAGATCCGGGACGTCGACGGCGGTACCCTCCGCGAGGAGGCGACGCACACCTTCCAGATTCCCGTTGTAGGCCGCCTCGTGGAGTGGCTCTACTTGTGGCAACGACTGCGCGCCGACGGCACCGGTCATCAGGAAACTCAGGCTGAGCACCCAGGGAATGATCTTCATCGGAAAGCCTCCGGCGGCGACTATCGCACGCAATCCTGGTCTGAAGGTGGATCGAACTCGACCTGGTTCAGCTTTCTCTCGTCGAGCCGAATCGTCAGATCGACATCCGGCCAGCCGGCCTCGCAGTTCATCCGGAAGCTGCCTCGCAGGGCATTCCGTGCCGCGATCGACTCGACCTCGCAAGCTCCCAATCCATCCCTCAGCACGCTTATGGCCTCTCGCCGCCTGTCGAGTGATTCGTCGAGGAAGAGGTTGTCAGCAGCAATGGCTTCAGCCTCGCGATCGCTCCAGCAATCCACGAGTCGAGCAACTCGCTATCGATGACGACCCCCCAGGCCAGACCCGGCACACCTCGCTCATCCGCCCAATGAGCTGCGACTTTCTCGAGCTCGGGGAAAGCGCTCTCCAGTTTGGCCTGTCGGTCCGGATCGGTGAAGCGCGCCGGTGGCACAGTCGCCTCGGCAAAAGCAAGGGAGCACAGTGCACCAGCTGCGAACAGACACATCGAGAGTACGCCTGACAGTGACTTGTTGGACATGGGCCAAGTCTAGCCCGATCTTTTGCCGAGAAGAATGCGGCGAGACCTTCGAAAACGCCAAACCCCCAAGCGGTACCGCTTTCCTGGGGAGGGTCCAAAGGCCAAGGGCACTGAGATTGCCCCACTGCTGAGCGCTTCCTACTCGATTGGATCGATCCTGGCTTCTATCCCATAAGACGCTAGTTTCCGATAGAGAGTCTTCCGATCGCATCCGAGAACCTGGGCCGTGAGCGTCTTGTTCCCGCCCAACACCTGCAGTGCGTGGAGAACGTAGCGCTTCTCGACCTCCTCGAGCGGCAGCAAGTCCTCTCCTTCTCCCTGGTCCAGCACGAGTCGCCGAGGCCGATGGTGGCGGATGCTATCGGGGAGCTCCTCAGCAGAGATCTGCTCGGTTCGCGTCAGGGCCACAGCTCGCTCCATGGCGTTGCGAAGCTCTCGAACATTGCCGGGCCAGTCGTAGGACAAGAGAAGCTCCGCCACCGATTCGGAAAGACCGACCACGTTCTTCCCGTTCTTCTCGGCAAGGTCTCTGACAAAGTGCTGTGCCAGCAACAGAACGTCGTTCCCCCGGGCCCGAAGTTGCGGTACTTCGAGCTCGATGACGTTGATCCGATAGTACAGGTCCTTTCGAAACTGCCCCTTTGCTACCAGCTCCTCCAAGTCTCGATTCGTTGCGGCGATAACCCTTGCATCGAAGGGCACCTCCCGGTCGCTTCCAACCGGGCGAACTCGCCTTTCCTCGAGGGCCCGCAGCAGTTTTGGCTGCAAGGGCAATGGGAGCTCGCTGATCTCGTCGAGGTATAGGGTGCCCCCGTCCGCCTTCAGGAACAGACCCCGGCGCATCGTATCAGCACCACTGAACGCTCCGCGCGTATGACCGAAAAGCTCGCTCTCCAGCAAATTCTCCGGCAGGGCAGCGCAGTTCACCGAGACCAGCGAACCGCTCTCTCGTCGGCTCCCTTCATGCAGAGCTCTCGCCACCAACTCCTTGCCAGTTCCGCTCTCTCCATAAATGAGAATCGTTGCTTCAGAGTCGGCAACCCGACCGATCTGATCGAACAGCTTGCGCATGGGCTCGCTCTCGCCCAGAAGATCACCCAGGTGGCGCGCACGTTCTACCTCTTGACTCAGCTGCTGCAGCTTCTCCTGCAGCGCCTGATGCCGCAACGCCCTCTCGACAGATATCGCCAGCAGGTCCAACTCAACAGGCTTGGTGACGAAGTCGAAGGCACCAGCGCGAATGGCCTCGATGGCGGTCTCGAGACTCCCAAACGCAGTCAGGACAATGACCGGAACGTCGGGATGACTATCAACAACCCTGCTGCACAGTTCGATGCCACTCATGGAGGGCATGATCAGGTCGGTTATTACGGTGTCGATGTCCTCCTTCTCTAGTTGTTGAATCGCTGCTTCAGGCGTGGTTTCCGCGATGACGTCGATCCCCCGCCTCTGCAGGTCGTCTTTGATCAACGAGCCCATCGACTCTTCGTCGTCCACCACCAGCACCAACCCCATCATGCACCTGCCTCACTCGGTAAATGGATCTCGAATCGTGTTCCCTTGGTAGGTGTACTAGCCACCTCGACCTTGCCACCATGTTCCTGGACAATCCCATACACCAGAGAGAGTCCGAGCCCGGTCCCCTCGCCCGGTTCCTTGGTGGTAAAGAAAGGCTCGAAGATGTGGGGAAGATCCGCTGGTGGAATCCCCTCTCCCCTGTCTTGCACCGCCATGCAGATCGACCTTTCCAAACCGCCTCCGGTCACTTCGAGGGTCACCAGGACCTCGTCACCCGAAGAGCTCGCCTGGATCGCGTTCAGCACCAGATTCGTCACCACCTGCTGCAGCTGGCGGGCATCGACATCCGCTTCAACTGGATCGCTTTGCGCCTCGAGGGCAAGGTCGACCCTCTTTTTCCTGGCCATCGGCCG
>Ga0316192_10001067_pt1 | contig 20141 bp, 22 predicted proteins | sample MerIslwburrow_MG_FD_204931 | JGI IMG/M metagenome (GOLD analysis project Ga0316192, IMG submission 204931) | Coastal sediment microbial communities from Maine, United States - Merrow Island worm burrow | ecosystem: Environmental > Aquatic > Marine > Coastal > Sediment | place: USA: Maine...
ATATGGCTATAGAACCGAAATACGTCGAGTTGATAAATGCCGATCTGGACGGTGAAATCAGCGATGCCGAGCGTATCGACCTGGCGGAATATCTCGAGACCAGCCAGGAAGCCCGGTCGCTACGCGAGGAACTCGCGGAGTTATGCGGCTCACTGGATGAAATGGGCCAGATGGATCCGCCGCCACATCTCAAGTACGCCATTCTGGACTCACTGCAAAAATCCCGACCAACGCAGACCAAGAGCAGCAGCTTTGGCTGGCGGCAACTTTTTGCAGCACCGGCGCTGCATCACGCAGTTACCTTTGCCGGCGGCGCATTCCTGACATTTGCATTGATCAGTTCCAACCAGCTATCTGACCAGGCCTTTGATGACGTGACCGGGCTGGTAGGCACGATTTCCGAAACCGCCCCGGCGGCGTCCGGACAGAGCCTGATACGGCTGACCAGCAGCGAACTCGCGGGCGTGGTCAGCGTTCACCGGGCCGGCAACCTCAACGTGGTTGATTTTGATCTGGCTGCAGATGGCGCGGTCGAGATCGTTGCTGAGTTTTCGGACCACGATCTATGGTTCAAGGGCTTCGCCCAGCTCGAAAACGACAACACCCGAATTCTTGCCGACGAAGGCAAAGTTAAAATGCACACACAGGGCAGAAACCGGTATGCCCTGTATTTGCAGCACAAGAGTGAAGTAGACGCGCCGGTGAGTCTCAAGTTCTACGCGGCGGGCAACCTTATTCACGAAGCTGAGCTCGTGATTGGTACCGAAGCGGAGAATACCGAGTAAATTGACCAACTTTTTCGGACGGTCGCGGTATTACCGTCTATGCAGACAATCTTTACGCTCGCAGACGAGCACATAAGGGGTAAGAAAGATGGCTACAAGTAACAAGACACTTCCGATCATCGTAGCAGGCGTTGCCGTACTGGCCGCTGTTGCCTATTTCGGTGGCAATTTTCCTGGGGGAGACGAGTTAACCGGCACGGTCGCACCAGCCGAGCGCTACCGGGCAGCACAGCCCACTGCGGACGACCTTGCACTGGGTGATCAGGAAATACAGGACTTCATGCAGACCGATGCCTTTGAGCAAATCATGAGTGATGAAACGCTCATGGCCGCCATGAATAACGCAGCACTCAGAGACGCGTTCAACGACGCAGCTGTTCGCCAGGCATTTGACAATGCAGCCGTTCGGGATGCGTTTAATAACGCCGCTGTACGGGATGCCTTCGACAATGCCGCCGTTCGGGATGCGTTTAATAACGCCGCTGTACGGGATGCCTTCGACAATGCCGCCGTTCGCGACGCCTTCGACAATGCTGCGATCCGAGACGCATTTAACAATGCAGCATTCAGGGACGCATTCAACAACGCGGCAGTCCGAGACGCCTTTGACAATGCAGCGGTTAGAGACGCCTTTGGCAACGCGGCTTTCCGAGATGCGTTCAACGATGCCGCCCTCCGCGACGCCTTCGATAATGCAGCGGTCAGAGATGCGTTCAACAACGCGGCGCTTCGCGATGCAATGAGCAACGCGGCTTTCCGAGATGCGATGGCCAATGCGGCAGTCCGCGACGCCATGAACAACGCAGCCCTCAGAGATGCGTTTGGTAATGCGGCGTTCAGAGATGCAATGAGCAACGCAGCTGTCAGGGATGCTTTCGGTAACGCAGCTTTCCGCGGTGCAATGAACAACGCAGCACTCAGAGACGCATTCGGTAACGCAGCATTCCGCGGCGCCATGAACAACGCGGCACTCAGAGATGCATTTGCTAACGCGGCGTTCAGAGACGCGTTCGGCAATGCCGCTTTCCGGGGCGCCATGAACAATGCCGCGACAAGAAATGCGTTTAACAATGCTGCCGTAGGCAACAACGCCAGGATCAACTAACGGCAGCGTTGCTACATTGAAATAGCAGAATGATGGGATACAACGGAGTCACTCCGTTGTATCCCTTTCGTCTGATGCGCTAAGAAGAAAAACACAATATGCGCCGATTGCTTGACCGATCAGTTTTGGCACTCATGGCCTTCTGCCTGGCCGGGGCGGCGGCTGGGCAGGGACTCGGCAAACTGGAAACGGACGACCTCCGGCTACTGTATTTCGACCCAACCGAAACCTATCTCGCGCCGCACGTTGCGCGCTGCTATCAAAACTCGCTGGCCGGCCACCAGGCCATCCTCGGCTTCGATCCAAAAGAGAAGACCACGCTGTTCCTGAAAGACTTTACGGATTACGGCAATGCGGCCGCAGGGGCCGTGCCCAGGAATACACTGCTGATCGACATCGCACCACTGAGTTTTACTTTCGAGACGTTTACGACTGGTGAGCGAATGTGTGCGCTGATGAACCATGAGATGGTGCACATCATCACAACCGACCAGGCAACCACCGGAGATAAACGCGCACGAAGCGTGTTCGGCGGCAAAGTCATGCCGGTCGCCGATCATCCGGAAACAATCCTCTACGCTTACCTGACCAATCCACGCTCCTCATCGCCGATCTGGTACCTCGAAGGCATCGCCGTATTCATGGAGACGTGGATGGCCGGTGGCCTGGGACGCGCCCAGGGCGGCTACGACGAAATGGTGTTTCGATCCATGGTGCGTGACGACGCGTATTTCTATGACCCGCTGGGGCTGCAGTCCGAGGGTAGCAAGATCGACTTCCAGGTCGGCGTCAACAATTACCTGTATGGCACGCGTTTCATGTCCTACCTCGCATACACCTACACGCCGGAGAAGTTGCTTGAGTGGGTAAAGCGAGAGGACGGCAGCAAAGGCAGCTACCGGGCTCAGTTCCAGCAGGTGTTCGGCCTGCCGATGGAAACTGCCTGGCAGGACTGGGTCGTATTCGAGCATGAATTCCAGAACAGGAACCTGGATGCCGTCCGGCAGTTTCCTGTCACACCGTACCGGGACATTTCCGATCGTGGACTGGGGTCCGTGTCGCGCGCATTCTTCGATTCGGAGACACGCAAGCTGATCTGGGGCCTGCGGTATCCCGGCTCCGTTGCGCATATCGGCACAATGTCGATCGACAATGGCGAAATGCAAAGGTTGACCGACATCAAGGGGCCGATGCTTTACAAGGTAACCTCACTTGCACACGACCCTGAATCCGAAACACTGTTTTACACGGCAGACAATTTCGCTTATCGCGACCTGATGTCGATCGACATGAAGTCCGGTGAATCCACGATGCTTCTCAAGGACGCGCGCATCGGTGAGCTGGTATTTAACAAGGACGACCGTTCACTTTGGGGCGTACGGCATCTCAACGGCATCTCAACGCTGGTGCGGATCCCGTATCCGTACGACACATGGAACCAGATTCAGTCACTGCCTTACGGGCAAGGTCTCTACGACCTGGATATCTCACCCGACGGCAACCTGTTGTCGGCATCGTTCGGTGACGTTAACGGCGATCAGTCGCTTCGAGTCTACGAAATGCAATCGTTGATGGAGAAGGAACTGGTTGCGATTAAGCAATTCGATTTCGGACAGGCCGTACCGGAAAGTTTTGTGTTTTCGGTCGATGGGAAATTCCTGTTCGGCAGCAGTTATTACACCGGTATCTCGAACATCTTCCGCTACGAGCTGGCAACTGAGGAACTTGAAGCGGTGAGCAACGCCGAGTCCGGTTTCGTCAGGCCGTTGCCACTGGATGACGGCTCGCTGCTTGTCCTGCGATACACCGGCGAGGGCTTCGTGCCGACAATCATCGATCCGCAGCCGCTTGAGGATGTCAGTTCGATTACCTTCCTTGGCACCGAGGTCGTCAAAAAATACCCGCAACTTCAAGACTGGCATGTCGGATCCGCAGGAGACATTCCACTGGACGAGCTGACTACAGGAACAGGCGAATACTCGGCTATGTCCGAACTGGGTCTGCAGTCCATCTACCCGATTATCGAAGGCTACAAAGACGATATCGCCCTCGGCATCAATACGACGTTCTCCGATCCGCTGATGCTGGACAATATCGATTTTTCGATTACCCACAGTATTGCCAGCGATCTTCCGAGCAGCGAAGACATCCACGCGACGCTCAAATGGCAGCACGTCGTTACCAGCCAGACCCCGTTGACCGGCACGTGGACTGCCATTCTCAGACAGAACCCGGCGGACTTTTATGACTTGTTCGGCCCGACCAAGAAAGGCCTGAAAGGGCAGTCAGGAACACTCCGCTATGGCAAGACACTGCTTTTCGATGAGCCGCGTGAACTTAATCTTGAGGTCGACCTGAGCTATTACACTAACCTGGACCGACTGCCGCGGTATCAAAATGTCGACGTGACATTCGACACGCTGACCAGCCTGGTTGTTGACCTGAATTATTCGCACGTTCGATCGTCGTTGGGCCATGTCGACGATGAAAAGGGCTTCAAGTGGCGCGTGATTGCCGCGGCGGACCACGTTAACAGCGATACGATTCCAAAATTCTTCGGCAATTTTGATTTCGGAATTCCACTGTGGTGGAAGAATTCGTCAATCTGGTTTCGAAATTCTGCCGGTGTCGCCATCGGTGACGAGCTCGATGAATTTGCCAACTTCTTTTTTGGTGGCTTCGGCAATAACTACGTCGACCAGGGCGATATCAAACGCTACCGAAAAGAATACGCCATGCCCGGATTCGAGCTCAACGAAATTTTCGGGCGAAACTTCTACCGCTCGATGATCGAGCTCAATCTGCCTCCCGTCCGCTTCAAACGTGTAGGCACTCCGAGTTTTTACCTGTCATGGGTGCGGCCCGCTATTTTCGCAACGGCACTCGTTACAAATACCGACAGCTCGGCGCTCAAACAGGACACATACAATGTCGGTGGCCAGCTCGACTTGCGATTCACGGTCCTCTCACGCATGGACATGACATTGTCGCTGGGCTATGCCATTGCGAGCGGCAGAGCCATCGACCAGTCCGAGGAATTCATGATTTCACTAAAGATTCTGTGATAATCACCGACATCGCGCTGCTGGATGAACATCAATGAACACCGATTTGGTTTGGCATGCCTCGGTCGGCCTTTTGCCGGTCTGTTGCTTCCTGGTCGCGCTCATATGGCTGGACAGTTACAAGCTGGTCGATGTTCGCTGGGTTCTTGGCGTGATTCTTTTCGGCGGTATTGTGGCTGTTGTCAGCTACTTCATTAATGTCGGAATACTCGACGCGACCGGGATCCCATTCAAGAGCTACTCACGATACATTTCGCCGTTCGCTGAGGAAGCTCTGAAGGGAATGATCATCGTCGTTCTGCTGTATCGGAACCGTATCGGCTTCCTGGTCGATGCCGCGATATTCGGCTTTGCGGTCGGCGCGGGATTCGCGGTGATCGAGAACGTCTACATGTTGCAGATTCTGCAGGTCACCGATATTCGTGTCTGGATAATTCGCGGTTTCGGCACTGCCATGATGCACGGCGCCGCAACCGCCATTCTCGCTGTTTCATACCGAGCACTGATTCGGCAACAGGGACGGTCTCCGGTAGTCGCTTTCCTGCCCGGGCTACTGGTCGCTGGAATTGTGCACTCGGTCTACAACCATTTTTTCTTCCCGCCTGTGCTTAACACGATTGTCGTGCTGGTCTCATTGCCAGTTCTGATGCTCATCATTTACAAGCAGAGCGAGGAGGCCGTTGCGGACTGGCTCGATATCGGATTCGATGCGGATACCGAGCTTCTGGAACTCATCAATTCGGGCCAGTTGTCCAACTCCAAGGTTGGCCTGTACCTGCTGACCCTGAAGGAGAAATTTCGCGGTGAAATCGTCGCAGATCTTTTGTGTTATCTGCGCTTGCACGTGGAATTGTCGATCCGTGCCAAAGGCATTTTAATGATGCGCGAAAACGGTTTCGAGAGTGATGTCGGCGAGGAGACCAAGGCCAAACTGGTGGAGATGAAATATCTCGAACGCAGTATCGGCAAGACAGGAAAGCTGGCAATGAAACCGTTCCTGCAAATGAGCCGAAAAGATTTGTGGCAGATTTACATGTTGTCGAAGTAACCGCGACAGGTAAGATACGCCCGCCATGACCGACGACTCACCCACCGAAACAAGGCACCGCACTGTGCGCAGCTTCGTGCGCCGCACAGGACGCATGACGCCCGGACAAGAGCGTGCGTTGACGGAATTATGGCCGCGCTATGGCCTTGACTACACCCCGGTGCCGCTCGACCTTGACGAGCTGTTTGGCCGCCACGCGCCGGTGGTCCTGGAGATCGGTTTTGGCAACGGCGACTCGCTGGTCAGCCAGGCGGCAGCCAATGCCGATCTTGACTACATTGGCATCGAGGTACACGAGCCCGGCATCGGGCATTGCATGCTGCACGCGGACTCGGCGTCACTCAGCAACCTTCGAATCATTAGCAACGATGCCATCGACGTCTTGCAAAACCAGTTGGCCGACCAGTCGCTCACCCGCGTCAATCTTTTTTTTCCGGATCCCTGGCCCAAGAAGAAACACCACAAGCGAAGAATCATTCAGCTGGACTTTCTGGAACTCATCGCGGGCAAACTAAAACCCGGGGGCGCATTGCATATCGCCACGGACTGGGCGAACTACGCTGAACATATCGACGAGACAATCGACCTGTCCGGGCTATTCCGTGTTGACGAGCGACGCGAACATACCGGCGACAATGCGCTCGATCGACCCAGCACCCGGTTCGAACGACGCGGTCTCAACAAGGGTCACATGATTGTTGACTGGCGCCTTATTCCTAATTAGGTAGCCGGATCAATAGGCTGTCTGCCAAGGCTCACCAAACACCTGATATGACGCCTGCAAATTCGCTTGCATGAGCGCCCAAATGCGATATAAATAGAGTCAGGAAAGGCTCAAATACAGGGATATTTTCTCACTCGGAAAAAGGCTCAGTCATGGCTGTCGCATATCCGGTTATCGGGCATTGGTACCGTCGTAGTAACGGAAGTTTGTTTGAAGTCGTCGCGGTTGATCTGGAAGACGCAACCATAGAGTTGCAGTTCTTCGACGGCACTATCGATGAGATCGATCTCGAAACCTGGCCAAGTTTACTGATTGAATCTGCCGGCGCGCCGGACGACTGGTCTGGATCAGTCGACATGGACCCGGAAGACTATCTAGGCCGCGATTCCGGCGAATTACCGTTCGGATTTCACGATCCGCTCGCGTTTCTCGATAAGGTTGAATAGCTAACGCAAGCTGGTCGGACCTCGAACGACGATGTCGCCATTTTCTACCCGGACATCAACCGGGTGAAGCGTCTTGCCCCTGCAGGGGCCGGCGACGCATAAACCTGATTCAATTTCGTAAAGTGCACCGTGCGATGCACATATGATGTTGCTGAGATCCTTCGTAAGAAAACCATCCGGCATCCAGTTCAACGGGTGTCCGACGTGCACGCAATAATTCTGGTAAGCGAAAACCTGTTCGCCTTTGCGTACCACGAAACCTTTGAAGGGCCAGTCGCCATCCCCTATCGAAAACTCCCGGCATCCCGGGTCGGGAATATCACCAAGCGGTCCGACCACTACGTCCTTCATCGCCATCAAGGATCTTCTGCCTTATCCTGGTAGTGACGCACGACCACGATCGACAAAATGATCGATGGTATGCCGAGTGCTGCTGCGTATACGAAAAACCATAACCAGCCAACGGCTTCCTGCACGTTTCCCGAGAAGCCCGCGCTGAGCTTGCCAATAAACGTCGACAAAGAACTGAACAATGCATATTGCGTCGCGGTGAACGACACATTTGTAAGGCTGGAAAGGTAAGCGATAAAAATCGTCCCGGCGAAGCCTTGTGCGAAGTTGTCGAAACTTATGGTGACCCCCAGCATCCAGATGTCGGGGCCGGTCAGCACGAGGACTGCAAAAAACAGATTTGTGCTAGCGATCAATATAGTTGCCGTGATTAAACAACGTGACACACCGAATTTCAGGATTGCCCAGCCGCCAGCGCCTATTCCAAATAGCGCAACCCACAAGCCGTATAACTTGGCGACGGTCGCTACCTGTGACTTGGTAAACCCGATGTAAAGGTAGAAAGGATTTGCCAGCACACCCAGGACATAGTCGCTGATACGAAACACCGCCATGAATACCAGGATGATGGCCGCGAAGCGCCCGTAGCGTTTGAAAAAATCGGCCACCGGTCCTATGACACCGACAGTGAACCACTTGCCTGCTTTCTGCATCGCGGTGCCGGCAAAGTGGTAGTCGGGTGGCGCAGTGTTTTGCGGCTCCTTGCAATACAGCGTCGTCAGGATGCCGACACCCACACAACCCGCCATCACCAGGTAACTCAGCTCCCACGAATAAAAATCCGCTAGATATAAAGCACCGGCACCGCTGACGATGCCCGCAACCCGATAGCCGTACTGGTAAGAGGCTGCCAATATGCCCTGCATTTCGTCGCTAGCGATTTCGACACGATAGGCATCAACCACGATGTCTTGCGTTGCTGAAAACCACGCCGCCATCGCACCGACAGCGAAAAACAATGTCGTTGCCGCCGCCGGATCAATTTGGGAAAGCGTGGCAATTGACGCAGCCAGACCTAGTTGCGCCACTAGTAACCAGCCGCGCCGTCGGCCTAGCCGCTTTGTAAGGAACGGAATTTTTACGGCATCAACCAGGGGCGACCACATGAACTTGAAGCTGTAAGCGAACATGATGAACGCGAACTTGCTGATAGTGCTCGTTGGCAGTTCCGCCTCGTACAGCCAGGCTGTTAGGGTGAAAAACACCAGCCACAAGGGCAAGCCGCTGGAGAAACCGAGAAAAAAGATGACGAGCGTTTTTTCCTGCAGGAAAGAACGCCAGTCCAGCTTGTCGTCCCCGGACGCTACTCGTTCCATGCATAGTCCATTGAGAGCGGCGCGTGATCTGAAAATCGCTCGGCCTTGTAGATTTCTGCGCCCAACACCTTGTCCCGTAGTCCTGGGGTCACGACCTGATAATCAAGACGCCATCCGACGTTATTGTCCCAGGCCCTCCCTCGGTTCGACCACCAGGTATATTGATCCGGCTCTGGATTCACTTCGCGAAACGCATCTACGAATCTATGCTCCCCGAAAAGCTCATCCATCCATTGACGTTCTTCCGGCAGGAAACCTGAATTCTTTCTATTGGCACGCCAGTTACGAAGATCGATTTCCTTGTGCGCAATATTCCAGTCGCCGCAAAGAACGTACTCGGAGCGACGACGCATTAACGACTGCAGGTGCGGCGTAAACGTGTCGAGAAAACGATATTTGGCGTCCTGCCTGACTTCGCTGGACGAGCCAGATGGTAAGTAGACCGATACCACACTCATCTTTCCAAAGCGTGCCTCAAGGTATCGACCCTCATCGTCAAACTCCTTTTGACCAAAGCTGCGAATAATCTTGTCCGGTTTCTGCCGGGAATAGATCGCGACACCACTGTATCCCTTCTTGACGGCGTCCTCATAGTAGCAGTGGTAGCCATCCGGCCTGAAACAGTCGTCGGTTAATTGATGTTCCTGCGCCTTGGTCTCCTGGATGCAGACAACATCGGCGTCCTGTTTGTCCAACCAGTCAAAGAAACCCTTGCGGGCAGCGGCCCGAATACCATTGGTGTTGATTGATATCACGCGAAACAATTATTTTCCCCCTTAAATCCCATGCAGCACTGCGGACGGACTGCAGAAATGCGACATTTCGTATGGCATACTCGTTGGCCTGCTGGCGAAAAGTCGCAGGTAACACAAGCGGAACATCATACAGAAGCTGCGTGACCCAATATAATGCAAGCGTACAAGAAAGAATTTCTCGAAATCGCGTTGGAACTCGACGTTCTCCGCTTCGGAGAGTTCACACTGAAGTCCGGACGGGTCAGCCCCTATTTTTTTAACGCCGGTTTGTTCAATACCGGGTATGCAGCCGCAAAACTCGGACGCTTCTACTCGGCCGTAATCGCAGACTCCGAGGTTGAGTTCGACATGCTGTTCGGCCCGGCATACAAGGGCATTCCACTCGTCGCCCTGACCGCAGCATCGCTGGCGGAGCATCGCGATATGGACGTGTCCTACGCATTCAACCGCAAAGAGGCGAAAGCTCATGGTGAAGGTGGCAGCATCATCGGTGCGCCGCTGGCAGGTCGGGTGTTTATCGTCGATGACGTTATTACGGCTGGCACGGCGGTTCGTGAGGCTTGCAAGATAATTACTAATGCGGGCGCGAAAGTGGCCGGCCTGGTCATCTCGCTCGACCGCCAGGAGATCGGCCAGGATTCACGGTCGGCTGTGCAGGAACTTGAGCATTCGCTCAGGATTCCGGTATTCAGCATTGTGCAGCTGGAAGACCTGATTGAACTGATCGAAGAAGAGAACGAATACGAAGAATTCCTGGAGCCTGTGATGGCATACCGCAAGAAATACGGCGTTTCATCGTAAGCCCTTGATTTTTATTTTATTTGGCGCAAGTCTACAGAATGCGCTCGGCCAACCAAGATTTAAATCCGCGAACCAGTCCCGCTTAATTCCTTGCCCGATATGCGATAGTTAGCCACATGAAAATATTTTCCATCATTATCCTGACCCTGCTATTACTGTCGTCTACCGCACTGGCGCGAGACGACCAGAATCAGAAGTTGTACCGCTGGGTCGACAGCGACGGACAGGTTCATTACGGCGATAGTATTCCGGCCGAATACGCCGAGATGGAAAAGCAGGTACTGAATGAGCACGGCGTTACGGTCGACACGCTGCACGGCAAGAAGACACCCGAAGAAATTGCAGAAGAAGAGCGCCAGGCCCAAATGGCCATGGAACTCGAAAAGCGAAAACGTGCCGACCAGGCATTGCTCGCCACCTATATGTCCATCGAAGAAATCTTGATGCATCGTGATCGACGTATCGAACTATTCCAGGCGCAAACCAGGGTGACTGAGCTATACCTGCGAAACCTGCAGCGCCGGCTGGATGGACTGATGGCGGATGCATCGAAGTTCCAACCGTACAGCGATGATCCGGATGCACCGATGATTGCCCGTGACCTTACGGACGACATCACAGCGACCAAAGAAACAATCGAACGTCACGAAGGCAACCTGCAACGATTTAAATCTGACGAAACCGAAATCGTCGATCGATTCGAAATCGATATCTTGCGCTTCAAGCGCATCAAGGGCCTCGACCAGCAAGCGTCAACGACGCCAGAACTGCTTAAACAGTAAGACCCCTCCCTTTTGAAGATGGCCATAGGCGATCCGACGACGTCTATTTCGGCAGTTGGATGACCATTTCCTTGCCACCGTACTCATGGATCAAATCGTGTGCCCGCACGACAACCTCAGAAAGACCATCCGGTATTTTCACGTTCCCCAATGACCTGGTAAATGGTTGCTCATCATCATGCGGATGTGCAAGTACGCGAGTGGCCAGTATTTTGCCGTCCGGAGATAACACTTCCCATCTATTGGCATAGTGCTTCCAACCTTCGTCGTCGTGCCTCACTGTGACATCAAATCGACATACCGAATCGCCGTTACAAGAGACGTCCACATCTAATACATTGGCTTCGCCAGCGAAGGCAGAAAGATACGAAGTTGCCAACAGCAACAATATGTAGGGTCTGCTCATCTCACACATTTTCCATGCCGGAAGAAACTACGTCTCCTTGCCGGCTTTATCAATTGACAACACGAGGTCAGGCAACCACCACCGCTAGGTTGTGCCCGTGTGCCCAAACCCGCCGTCACCGCGATCACTGTCACCAAACTCGGTGACCACCTGGAACTTCACTTGCTCGACCGGCACGAATACCATCTGCGCGATGCGTTCGCCGGGTTCAATTTCATACGCACGATCGCTGCGATTCCAGCACGAGATAAAGACCTGCCCCTGGTAGTCCGAATCGATAAGCCCCGTGAGATTGCCAAGCACCAGTCCGTGCTTGTGCCCCAGTCCGGATCTTGGCAACAGCACCGCCGCCAACGTGGGGTCCTCAATATGAATCGCGAGCCCGGTTGGCACGAGGTGCGTTTCGCCAGGATTAACTACAAGTGGCTCATCAATGCAGGCGCGCATATCCAGGCCTGCCGAGCCATTCGTCGCGTAATGCGGAAGCGGGATGGAGTCACCCAGCCGTGAATCCAGAATCTTTAACTCGATAGCTTTCAAACGATTTCCCTTTCAGTCGCTGGCCGCAATTGCAGCCGGGTTATTAACACTTTCTTCGTAACGCTCGGATATCAGGTCTACCAGGTCCACCGCCAGGGTGGCTTTGGATGTCGTCGGAAACGATTTTTCGCCTGCCCGCCAGAACACCTCTACCGAATTATCATCACTATCAAATCCAAGGTTAGCGCCAACCTTGTTCGCAATAATCATGTCGAGTTTCTTCTTCATTAACTTGCCGCGTGCATACTCGGCGAGTTTTTCCGTCTCGGCCGCAAAACCGACACAGAACGGTCGCTCGGGCAATGCGGAAATCGCCGCCAGCGTATCCGGCGCTTTCACAAGCTCGATCGACATGCGGGATTCTGTTTTCTTTATTTTGTTGGTTTGTTGTTGTTCGGGTCGGTAGTCCGCGACTGCGGCAGCGGCGATAAATATATCAACGTCACTGATATTGTCGTGCGCCGCGGCAAAAAGCTGCTCAGCTGACTCGATCTCGATGACATCCATGCCCTCGGGTCGCGCAAGGTTAACCGGACCACTGATGAGTATGACCCTCGCCCCGGCATCACGAGCCGCTTGAGCGACGTGATAGCCCATCTTTCCCGAACTTCTGTTCGTGATATAGCGAACCGGGTCGATACTTTCGCGGGTCGGACCGGCTGTCACCATGACGGTTTTGCCAACGAGCGATTGCCGGCGACCTGACGTCAGTCCCACGGGACCACCGGACATTACCTGTCGCGCGATATCTTCCGGCTCAAGCATTCGTCCTGCGCCTTCCTCGCCACAGGCTTGCGAGCCGACGCCCGGTCCGAGGATTCGCGTGCCGCGTTCTTCCAGCAACCTGCAATTCGCCTGCACGGCAGGCTTGGCCCACATCACGCGATTCATTGCCGGTGCGACCACCAGTTCGGCTTCTGTTGCGAGACAAACGGTGGTTAGCAGATCCGGCGCAGATCCTGATGCCAGGCGGGACAGCATTTCCGCGGTCGCCGGCGCGATCAGGACGATATCCGCCCAACGGGCGAGCTCGATGTGGCCCATGGCCGCTTCCGCTTCCTTGTCCCAGATATTACTGCGGATCGGCCGGCCGGATACCGCCTGCAGGCTGGTCTCGGTGACAAACTCCCGCGCAGATTGAGTCAGCACTACCTGAACCTCGGCACCGCGCTCGCGCAGGCGCCGCACCAGCTCCGGCGTCTTATACGCTGCGATGCCGCCACTGATGCCGAGAAATACGTTTTTGGGTGCGTTTTGCATACTGCAGGCTTTTGCGTCCGGGGCCGCAATTATGCCACCAAATAGCATCATCCTGGCTGGTTTTGCGCCTTGCCGGTGGCCGCATGAATAGCCATGCTGCGCCTCCAGGTCCGTAAGCGGACACCAATCACGGAACAGGGACAAGGAGCGTCCATGACCACCACAGACAAGAGCGTCGGGCCTCGCGGTCTCCTGCTAACCGGCGACGCGTCCGTGCTTTCGGAAGCTGAACTACTGGCTGTCCTGTTCCAGCGGGGCTCGCAGGCGCAGGACGCAATGGAGCTGTCCGAAAAGCTACTGCAGAACTTCGGCGGGCTCAGACCCATGTTGCAGGCACGGCCACAGCAATTGAGCGAGATTCGCGGCATCGGCAACGCAAGGCTCGCCATTCTCAAGGTGCTTCCGGAGATCGCCCGGCGATATTTCGAAGCCTCGTTGCCTAAGGGCCAGGCTATTCGCAGCCCTGCCGACACCGAGGCATTTCTGATGGCAAAACTGCGTGACCTGCCGCACGAGCTGTTTTGCTGCCTGTATCTCGACAACCGCCACCGGATCATCCTGTTTGACGAGCTGTTTCGGGGCACGATCGACGGCACCAGCGTCTACCCGCGTGAAGTGGTGAAGCAGGCGCTCTCGGTCAATGCGGCGGCTGTGATCGTTGCGCACAATCACCCGTCGGGGGTCGCTGAGCCCAGCCAGGCGGACGAACGCATTACCCGACGCTTGAAATCGGCCCTGGAACTGGTGGATATTCGGTTGCTGGACCACCTGGTCATCGGCGACGGAAAGGCCAGTTCGCTGGCTAAAAGAGGCATGATGTAAAGCGAATCGCGTCCAGGGTGAATTGAGTGCTTGATCGGGGCCTGCCGTGCTGGTATAAAGTCTCGCTCTCTGCCCTCATCTCGCGGGCAACAATTAATAAAATCAGAGACTTATAGATCATGTCCAAGGTTTGCCAGGTAACCGGGAAGCGCCCACAAAGCGGTAACAACGTTTCTCACGCCAAGAACAGAACTCGCCGTCGCTTTTTGCCGAATTTGAAGTCCAAGCGATTTTGGCTGGAATCGGAAAAACGCTACGTCCGTCTGCGCGTATCGCAGAAGGGTATTCGCATTATCGACAAGCACGGCATTGAGAAAGTGCTGACCGATATGCGCTCGGAAGGGAAGCGCGTTTAAACGCGTCGGAGGATTACGATATGCGAGATAAAATCAGACTCGTCTCAAGTGCCGGCACCGGACACTTCTACACGACGACAAAAAACAAGCGCCTGCATCCTGAAAAGATGGAGACGAAGAAATACGATCCTAAGGCACGTAAACATGTGCTTTATAAGGAAGCCAAGATCAAATAACGCCGATTCAAACGATTCAAACAAAAAGCCCGCATCAGCGGGCTTTTTTTTGCACAATAGTCTATGCCTGAGTTACCTGAAGTCGAAACCAGCCGACGCGGCCTTGCACCGTGGATGGAAGGCAGCAAGATCCGGACGGTTGTCGTTCGCGATCGACGCTTGCGCTGGCCGGTGCAGGACGACATCGAAACTATTCTCGCCGGCCAGACAGTTCATTCCGTTCGTCGACGTGCCAAATACCTGTTATTCGAAACCGATGCGGGTACCGCAATGTTGCATCTCGGCATGTCCGGCAGCGTACGCATCATCAACCAGGACGAACCTGCCGCCAAGCACGACCACATCGACATACAACTCGTCAGCGGCAAAGCCATGCGCTTTCGTGACCCACGCCGCTTCGGATCTTTTCTGTGGTCCGAAAGCATCGATGACCATCCGCTAATTCGAAAACTCGGCCCCGAACCATTGGGCGACGAATTTGATGGCGCCTATCTTTGGCAGGCAGCGCGTGGTCGACGTGTCGCTGTAAAACAATTGATCATGAACGCCACGGTCGTCGTCGGCGTCGGCAACATAGACGCGAGCGAGTCATTATTCGAAGCCGGCATTCATCCGAAACGACGCTCCGATCGCATCGCGAAAAAGCGCATGCACGTTCTCGCAGCGGCAATAAGGAATGTCCTCGGGCGCGCAATCAAGGCGGGCGGTACCACCTTGCAGGACTTTCATGGCAGTGACGGCGAACCTGGCTACTTTAAACAAAGCCTTGACGTATACGGACGAGGTGGGGAGGCCTGCCATCGATGTTCGACACCGCTCAGTGTCGTGGTGCTCGGCCAGCGATCGACGTTTTACTGCAAGTCCTGTCAGCGCTGAACGGCGCTATTTTTTGCTGATGCGGGCAAGCAGGGCCTCTCTAACTGCCGGCGATACAAACTCGGAAATGTCACCGCCCATGCTCGCAATTTCTCGAACGAGCGTGGATGAAATGTAGGTGTATTTTTCCGTTGGCGTCAGGAACGCTGTTTCCACATCGTCAGTCAGGTGCCGGTTCATGTTGGCAAGCTGAAACTCGTACTCAAAGTCAGAGATCGCACGCAAGCCCCGTACAATGACCTGCAGGTCGTTTGATGTCGCGAAATCGACGGTCAATCCATCGTATCCGGAGATCTCAACATTATCGAAATCCCTGAACACATCTTCGGCAAGTGCAACCCGTTCCTCGAGCGTGAACATTGGCTCTTTGCCAGGATTCGCTGCGACCGCAATAACAACCTTGTCGAACAGGCGGCAAGCCCGACGCACAAGATCTTCATGTCCGAGCGTAATGGGATCGAATGTCCCTGGATACATCGCTGATACTGACACCTGGTTCCCCCCAGCTAGGCACGCTCAATTACGCGTGCAAGTACAAATCTGACATGGCCTGCCTTTTTATCCCTGGAAATCTGCCACTCGGCCGGCAGCGAAGGGAGTGGCTTCGACTTGTCCTGCTCAATATAGATAGCAGCCCGATCCGCCAACCAGCCGTTACTTTGCAGTAATTGACAGCATTCTTCCACAAGATCGTCCGCAAACGGCGGATCCAGGAACACAATGTCGTAGCGCCGGTCGGCCGGTCGATTCAGGAACGACACGGCGTCTGCGCATTCAACCCGGGCATTTTGTGCGTCAAGAAACTCCGCGCTGCTTCTAAGGACATCGACGATCTTCTGCGATCTCTCTATCAACACAGCCGTTGCGGCCCCCCTCGACAAAGCTTCGAACGCGAGCGCCCCGGTACCCGCGAACAGGTCCAGGCAGTGGCTGCCGACGACATCTGACGATAACCAGTTGAACAGTGTTTCGCGCACGCGTGCTGAGGTCGGACGCAGACCCTCCTGCTCGGACACGGGCAAAAGGCGGCTTCGCCATTTTCCGGCTACAATACGCAGCCGCCCGGGCCGTGAATCTTTGTTAGCCAGACCTTTTGTTTTCGCCATTGCTCCTCCACGGCGGCTTTATGACGGTATTCGTGCGAAGTGTAAGCCATAGCAGCTCGAAATCAGGAAATAGCGTTAATGTTCGGAAAAAGAAAAACACAGGATATTGAGAAAAAGCAGGGGTTCGTCAAACGACTGCGCGCGAAACTCAACAAAGGCGACAGCTGGCTGACCTACGATCTTGCCAACCTGGCACCCGGTGGAAAAATCGATGAAGAAGTACTGGAGGACCTCGAGTCCAACCTCGTGATGTCCGACATGGGCGTTGAGGCAAGCGGCCGCATTGTCAATGGACTGCAAAAGCGTCTTGCTCGCAAGGAACTCAAGGACATCGCTGCGCTGCAAGCGGGTCTTCGCAGCAGCATTACAGAAATTCTTGAGCCGGTGGAGCAACCGCTACAAATAACGAGCGACGACGGACCCTTCGTAATCCTGATGATCGGCGTTAACGGTGCCGGCAAGACAACAACGATTGGCAAGCTCGCGCAACGCTTTAAGAACGACGGGCTGAGCGTAATGCTCGCGGCAGGCGATACCTTCCGGGCAGCGGCGGTGGAGCAGTTGCAGGCGTGGGGCGACAGGAATGACGTGCCGGTGATCGCGCAACAGATGGGTGCTGATCCTGCCGCGGTCATATACGATGCCTATGAGGCAGCACGTTCGAGGAACATCGACGTCTTGTTGGCCGATACGGCAGGGCGGCTGCAAAACCAACAGGGATTGATGGACGAGCTCAGCAAGATAAAGCGTGTGCTCCAGCGCCATCACGAACAGGCGCCGCATGAGGTCATGCTGGTGCTCGATGCGAGCCTCGGCCAGAACGCGCTGGTGCAGGCGGAGAAGTTTCATGCGGCACTGGGTCTGACCGGAATTACGGTGACCAAACTGGACGGCAGTGCAAAGGGCGGGATCTTGATCGCGATTGCGGAGAAGCTGGGCGTGCCGGTTCGCTTTATCGGCATTGGAGAAAGCGCGGATGACATGCAGCCATTTAACGCGGCTGACTTTGTTGATGCGCTTTTATCGGGCAATGAAACACAACAGCAGGATTAATCAGTGATTCGACTGGAAGGCGTGACAAAACGATTTCCGAACGGACAGGAGGCCCTCAAGGGTCTGACCCTTTCCGTCGATGATGGCGAAATGGTCTTTGTCACCGGGCACTCCGGCGCTGGAAAAAGTACGTTGCTGCGACTGATTGCACTGATTGAGCGACCGACATCCGGCCAGGTTATCGTCGATGGTCAAAACACCCGGCGCGTGTCGAGGCGCAAGATTCCGGCCTATCGGCGCCACATAGGAATGGTTTTTCAGGATCACAAATTACTGTATGACCGACCTGTGTTCGACAACGTCGCCCTACCGCTCATTATTGGGGGTGTCGGTCATCGTGACGCGTCTCGCAAAGTCCGTGCTGCGCTCGATCAGGTTGGACTGCTGAAAAAGGAGAAGCAGTTTCCTGAAACCCTGTCTTCTGGTGAGCAGCAACGTGTCGGTATTGCACGCGCGATCGTTTCCCGTCCGAAATTGTTGATCGCGGACGAACCCACCGGCAATCTCGATCCTGATTTGTCACTCGAAGTCATGCGTATCTTCCGGCGTTTCAACGAGGTCGGTGTCACGCTGCTGATCGCAAGCCATGACATTGCGCTGATTGATCAGCTGGGATGCCGCCGCATTGCGCTTGAAGACGGCGTAGTGCAACAAGCGCCTGAAGAGGACCCGGTTGCCGAATATGTCGAGCGTTACGAAGCGGAAAAGGAGCGAGAGCAATGGCAGTAAGGCAGCCCTCCGAAGCGCTTGCGCCCGTCCGTTCGTCTGGCCCCGTGAAGATATGGATTCTGCGACACGTCAGTACCTGCATCGGCGCGCTGGGACGACTCGCGCAGCAACCGTTTGCCAACCTGATGACGGTCCTGGTGATCGCGGTAACGCTGGCGTTGCCCGCTGCTTTGCACCTGGTCATCAAGAACGCCAGGTCGATCAGTGGCAACCTTGAGAACGCACTCGACTTTTCTGTTTACCTCACTGCGAATACAACCGCAGCCGATGCTGAAAACCTTGCGAGTATCATCGGACAGCGAGCCGACGTCGAAAGTGTTGTTTTTGTTTCCGCCGATGACGCGCTCGAAGAATTTAAAGAGCATTCCGGTTTCGGGTCGGCCCTCGACCATCTTGAGGGCAATCCGCTACCGCACACACTGGTCGTAAGACCGAGCGGTGCAAACACCGCGCAATCGATGAGCCTGTTAAACGAGGAACTCACAAATCTTCCGGAGACCGACCTGGTGCAGGTCGATACAGAATGGGTGCAACGCTTTCTTGCCATTCTGGACATGCTGCAACGGGCCACCTTGATGGGCGGCATTCTTCTCGGTGCCGCCATTCTCGTCGTGATAGGCAATACCATCAGGCTGGACATTCAGAATCGTCGCGAGGAAATCGAGGTGACGAAACTCATCGGCGCGAGCAATGCGTTTGTGCGCCGGCCGTTTCTCTACACCGGTCTATGGTACGGCCTCGGCGGCGGACTGCTGGCGCTGGCGCTTGTTGGCTACGGTCTGTATGCCCTGGAGGAGCCGATCACGCGTCTTGCCGGACTGTACAACAGTGGCTTCCGTGCCCTGTCGCTGGATCTTCGAGAGAGTCTCACAATCGTCGGTGCCGGTATTTTGCTCGGGCTGACCGGATCCTGGATTGCCGCAGCGCGGCATATGCGCCGAATAGAACCTCGTTAGCCCGCCCCTTGGATTAGACTACATATCGGCTATTAGACATAATACCGCGCTGTTGGTACGGTCCTATCTTGTTGTTTTAATTGGTGATATTGGAGCCCCTTCGACTGAACTTGTTGGTCTGTTAGCACTCTAACTTGGGGAGTGCTAAAATCTTGTTGAATTTGACGGAGGTAGAACCCAACGATGACAACGGCTATCGCAAAATCGAATTACGCCATCGCCCTCGCCGGACCGGTCGGAAGCCTGGATTCCTACATTCATGCCGTCGGCGCCATTCCTGTGCTCAGCAAAGAAGACGAGCAGAGCCTGGCGCGCAGCTTGCGTGACAACGAGGATCTGGACGCCGCCCGCGACCTGGTTATGGCTCATCTTCGATTCGTCGTGCACATTGCCAAAGGATATACCGGCTACGGTTTGCCGCTCGGCGACCTGGTGCAGGAAGGCAATGTCGGCTTGATGAAAGCGGTCAAGCGATTTGACCCGGAGTACGGCGTACGACTCGTATCATTTGCAGTGCACTGGATTCGTGCCGAGATTCACGAATACGTGTTGCGTAACTGGCGCATCGTCAAGGTTGCTACCACCAAGGCGCAACGCAAACTGTTTTTCAATTTGCGCGGCAAGAAAAAGAGCCTGGCCTGGCTGTCACACGCAGAAACGAAAGCGGTTGCCGAGGACCTGGG
>Ga0316192_10001070_pt1 | contig 20112 bp, 23 predicted proteins | sample MerIslwburrow_MG_FD_204931 | JGI IMG/M metagenome (GOLD analysis project Ga0316192, IMG submission 204931) | Coastal sediment microbial communities from Maine, United States - Merrow Island worm burrow | ecosystem: Environmental > Aquatic > Marine > Coastal > Sediment | place: USA: Maine...
ACCAGTGTCTTTTTAACGAAAATCATCTAAAACAAAAGGCTAGTTTGTTGTGAATTTATGGGTATAACTTTTGTAATTAATGGATGTCCTTATTTGTTTTTTTTTAACGAAAATCATCTAAAACAAAAGGCTAGTTTGTTGTGAATTTATGGGTATAACTTTTGTAATTAATGGATGTCCTTATTTGTTTTTATGGGTATAACTTTTGTAATTAATGGATGTCCTTATTTGTTTTTATGGATGTCCTTATTTGTTTATTTGTTTTTATTTGTTTTCTGGCAAGGGCGTGGTCGAATGCGCGGTGAAGAACGGTAACATTGTGCTCGAGCCGCTAGCTTACATGCGGGGAAAAACCTTCAATAACACGTTCGTTGTGCTCGATGAAGCGCAGAACTGCAAGCACGAAGAAATCAAGATGTTCATGACGCGTATCGGCATCGGCTAAACGGTGGTGATCAACGGCGATCTCAGTCAGACAGATATCAATTCCTGTGCAGGCCTGTACGACGCGATAAATCGAGTTCACGATATCCGCGGGGTTTATGTGCACGAATTTACCTGTGATGACATCGTGCGCAGCGATATCGTCAAGGACATTATCATGAAATACGAAAGCCGGGTTCCACCGGGGCAGTGTTATTTCCAGAGATATTAACCGACAATCAGCGCACCGGATCAGGTTCAGTCGTTTATTGCAAACTGCCCGATACGGTAGCTGCACTGCTGATTTGACGAGAGCGAGTCCGGACGTGCGCCGGACTCGCGCACTTGAAAAAGTATAGCGAGCTGCACTTCCTGTTTTCTCTTTTATTCGCTCTATTTTTTGCCATTTTCCCCCAGGCCGATATCGCCGACCCTCTCTGTTTGCATCATCGAAGCTGAGAGGATCGGCGACCTGTACCGGAGTGATTACCTGTTACGGAACGATTCCACTCGGTCCCGGCGGTCCGAAGAACATGGTCTTCATGATCGCCAGATCGGCCGCGTTGACTGAACTGTCACCGTCGAAATCCGCATCCGGATCACTGGTGAAGAATAACGGTTTGAATATCGCCAGGTCAGGCGCATTCACACTCAGATTGTTATCGAGGTCTGGATCGCAGATGTTGCCGTAGCCATCACCATCGGTATCGCGCTGACTGTAGCCGCCCGCATCCGGAATCAGTGGGCCGTTGGCGACGAGGATGCAGTTGTCCAGATTATCCGCTACGCCATCACCATCGGTATCCGCACCGCAACCGGGGAAGCGGAATGCCGCAATGCGAGTGCCCCACTGGCTGGTCGACGTGGCAACGTACTCGCCGGTATACCAGAAGGTGCAGTCATCCGCGGGATCCACGTTCATCGAGCTGTAATCCCCCCAGCGCGTCGTGTTGGTCTGGCTGAAGTTGCCGTTCAGGATCACGTTTTCGCCCTGCGGCAAGGTGCCGGGCGGATCGGTCGCGAGGCGGCCGGCATAGCGCAGCGACGGGAACACCACGATGCTCGATACACTGTAGCCGAGCGCGATATTGCCGTCCTTGTCCATCGCGGCGCTGCCCATCCAGCGGCTGGCGGCATCAGGACCGTAGGTGCCTTCCTGATGGAGCGTCCACGGTGCCGCGCCTATCTTGCGCAGCTCGAACCAGCGGATGCCACCGTGGTCGGTGCCATCGAGGTCGGTGACCAGATTGCCGACCAGGCTTTCATGGTCGCCGAAGTTACGGTACTGCAGCCGCCACATCACCACTTCGCGCAGCGGGTCAAGCTGCCTGATGGTGCCCGGCTGGCGGAAACACCGGAGAACCGAAAGTCCGCACAGGTCCGAGTCGAACTCGGATACATCCACCGGGATTGGTCCGGTGAAGCTGGAATTTGCGGGGTTGGTGAAATCCACATGAAATTCCCAGATTTCGAGGAAGTCCATAGTCGGATCGTTCGCGCCCGGGTTGTGCGCCTCGTCGTCGCGATGGCGCATGAAATAGTTCGGCGCGCCCGCTGGTGGCGGTGTCACACCGTCATGGTCACTCGGCGTCAGTGTCTGGAACGGAAATGCCAGATTCCCCGGCGCGGTGAAGCGCTGGTAGGTTGCCGGCAGGCCGTTCAGCATCTTGTTGCGGTCCAGCGCATAAGCGGCCGGGTCTAATTCATTGGTGGAAACGTAATAGGCGTCCGGCCACACCGCGTACTTGGGATAGTCCGGGAACTGCGGCACGGTGAAATCGTAAAGATACCAGCCGCCGGCTATCGGATCGGAAGTCTGGGATATGTACACGCAAAGATGGTTGCCTGTCGAGGCGAACTCGCTCATCAACCAGCGCTGCGCCAGGTTGTCGTACAACACGATCGGATCACCGTTGCCGGAAGCACAGGCACCGCCGGCCGTCCATAGTGTAGAGAGTACTGACGGTCCGGCGATCAGGCCGCCACTCTTGTCGTAAACGTTGAACACGGCGCCGGCACCGGCATTGACCATCTGAATGTAATGATTCGGTCCCGCTTCACCGACCGGGTCTGGCGGCACCACGCTGGTGTACGAGATGCCGGGAATATCGACGAGCAGGCTGGAGAATGCCCTGTTGTCAGCGCCGGGGGCCGTGATTTGCTGGATGTCGAGCAGCGGGTCGATGGTCGATTCTGCCGGGGCTTCACGTCTGCCGGCGGCAGGTGTGCGCGGATGCTGGATGCGTGGAATCTCGCGCACCGCATCACCCTGTTTCCAGATCCGCAATGTCGGCAGACCGCGGATATCGCCGCTGAAAACAGAGGGCGTGACCAGCTCGCTCTGCAACGCGCCCTTGATCACGACCGGCGCCGTCGGTGTGGCTTCCGAAGCCGGCGCCGAAAGCGACATCGATCCGGCGGCTATAGTCAGCACAACCGGTGCCGCTCGCTTCAACAAACGGCGGAGTGATAACGAAGCACCGCGCCGCCAGTGATGGTGTTGCGGGAAGTCTATTATACCGTTGATTTTGTTCATTTGCCGCACACCGGGTAATCCTGTGGAAGAGGGTGCTGTTGTTCGATTGCGATGCGCCGGTCATTTCCCATCGAAACAGGTGCATGTCAGGTCCTGGCTGCAGGCAGGCGTTCGTTTCACATCAGCCGTACATATAGACTGTACCAACGGAATAGATAAACGTCCACGGTTATCTGACGGCTGGTGATCGGTCGACTGCGCGGAATTTTGTATCTGGATCGCCAGCGTTTGTCATACAATGACGCGCATGCCGCCGCTGCCCAATGAACATGCGCTTGCCGTACTGGCGCTGACCGTCGTCGCGCTGTATCTTTTTACACGCGAACGTATCCCGCTGGAGACGTCCAGTACGGCAGGTTCGATGACGCAATCTTATCCAAATCCCCTATAATCATGGTATTGTTTACTGTTAGCCGGCAACGATAAAAACAGCTTTCAATGATACTCAATCAGAATATCAGCAATGAAATTGACGATTTGAGAGCATAGCTCCCTTATGATCTAGTTTTATTCCGATATGATTGAATTGCTGTCACCTGCCTGTCTGTTGTTCGCTACTATTGGGAAATATACGTATGCCTGACCTCGCCGCAAACATGGTCGAGCCCGTTGGAGGATTTGAAATTCAGGGCCGGATGATGCGATACAACCTTTTCATCCCGCGTTTGTACAACTGGTGCAAGTCGCTGGGATTCGAGCCTGGCAAGATCATGCCATCCCGCGCGTTCTGCTCAGACGAAAGTCAGGGTTATCCCATCATTATGATCGCAAAGCACTTTGGCGTTTTTCCGTTCAACCACGGCGTGGTTGGCGGCATAGTCGCGACCGACCGGCATGCGCCGCATGCATCTCACGGCCAGGACATGCTCATCATCCAGGCCAGCCATGTCGGATACGATCCCGATGAAGGTGTCTTCGGTACATACCGCCGACCACAAACCACGCATAGCGAGTGCAGCTCGAGCTGCGGCAAAATTCAGCACGTCATCGACTGGTACAGTAACGAATACGAATTCGCACGACAGAACATCCTGCTGCACAATGATAACGGTGAGCCGATTGTGATCGTCGATAACCAGTTACTGCGCGAGGACCGTGATGAAGGCCTGTTTCTGCACCTGGACAAGCTGATTGCAAGCGACGCCAGCGGCCAGCGTGTACCCATGCGTATCTTGAGCACCGCAAAGATGTTCAAGCCGGCACAGGGCTTTATAGAGAAAGCGGGTGGATCGTCATTCAACGGTGTAACGCCGCAGGCAATTGGCAACAGCCTCAAAAGCGACATGTTTCATTACCAGCGAAGCATTCCGCAGCTCGAGGAAGGCGCTCACCACCTGGAACACAACATGATTCGCTACATGCCACATATCGTCACTGCCAAATGGCCAGCATTGACTGCGGCACAAATCAATACTCAGATCGAATTCGACCGTACCTTCCGTACCATCGTTAAAGAACACGGTTATCGTGGCAAGAAGGTACTGTTCATTGCCGGTCTGAATATCGATATTTCACCCGATAGTGACCAGCTCTTTCCGCTGACCAAGTTCGTACCCTGGGCCGCCTATGTACAGGATCGCGACGGTTACTACTATACCCTCGAGCAACAGGAGCTTGTGCAGCTGTTGAATCAGCAGAGCAGCGAAAATCCGGACCAGATCGACCTCGAAAATGCGATACAACTCATGGCTGATACCGAGGAAGTCAGGGTCGAGGATTAATTACACCCATACCCGGGCATTATCGCAAGTTTGCTCAGGCCAGCGCCTCTTCGATCAACAGCAGCGAAGCCAGCAGCATACCGGCCACGGTAACCATGCGCCACACCCGGTCACGCATCGCCTGGAAGGTGTTAATAAACGATGCCCTGAGGCCGCCGATAGACAGCGCGGCGGCAAGCTCCGGCTGGGACAAAGTCTCGGGCATGGATTGCGGTGCACGGTAAACACAATACAGCATATGTGAGCGGGGTTTCAGTTTTTCAGCGTGCAGGCGGATGTTATGCATCGGGTACTCATCATGGCACGCCGCGATGCTTTCCATCACCGGTGCGGCCTGCCGGATCGCAAACGCAACCTCACCCCATTGCTGCCATGAGTTTGTATTCGGTGTGGCTTCATCCGTGTATTCCACGCGCAGGATCCAGTCGTGGGTAAAACTGCTTTCGATCAGGGACTTGAGCTTATCCAGATCCGGCATGTTGATACATGGCTGTTCTGTATGCAAGAGTGTTGGCATGGATGTAATCCTCCTGTAACCGCTGTTGACGGTGCTGTTGGTTGTCTTCAGGCCCCGTTTGCAGGCCACTGGTTAAAGGTTATATCCAGGCTGTGCATAAGGAGCTCGCCCGGGTTGTTAATTTTTTCATACCGACCGACCTGTATCAGGTATGCGCACCTGTATGAACGTTGCCAGGTGGCGCATCGGTGTCGGCGTCATCAACGACGATCTCATTGCTGCCGTAAATGGCGCGTTCAAGCGCGACACTTCTCCTCTCGACAATGTTTTCCGGGGGCAGCTGCTTCAGTATTCCGAGTCGTTCCAGGCGATCGCGCGGCTGGCCATGAGCGCCTACAATATATACGGGTCGACCGGCGCGCAGCATGTCGAGTATCGCTTCCTCGAGTGCCAGCGCAGAGGACACGCCAAGGTGAACGACCTTGCTGATGTCGATGATCAATGCGCGGCAATTATCGATGGCCGAATTCTTGCGTGTAATTGCGCGCGAGACGCCGAATATCATCGTGCCCGTCAGATTCAGCAGCATAACCTTTCCATCGGCTGATTCCATCAGATCGCGTTCATAGCCTGTAAGCTCCAGATCGGTATCATCAGGGTCGGTTACGGCCTTGACATCGTGCGCCTGCAGCTCGGACAGGCGGGTGATGGTCATCACATTAGCCACGAACAGGCCGATACCCACGGCAGCAATCAGGTCTACAAATACCGTGAGGGCAATAACACCGTAGGTGATGATCGCTCCTTTGGTAGAGAGCCGATGCGCGCGTTTCAGGAAACGCCAGTCGATGATGTCGATGCCTACTTTCAGCGCAATGGCTGCGAGCACAGCGAGGGGTATTGACGCTGTCAGTTCAGCAGCCCACAGCACGATGATCAACAGGATGCAGGCACGAACCAGCCCGGACAAAGCGGTTCGTGCGCCGGCCTGTATATTCACAACGGTACCCATGGTTGCACCTGCGCCCGGCAGACCGCCGAACAGGCCCGACATCATGTTGCCAATACCCTGGCCGATGAGTTCCTTGTTGGAGTTATGCTGTTTGTTTGTCAGGCTGTCAGCGACTACAGAAGTCAGTAATGCATCGATGCAGCCCAGCATACCGAGCACGATCGCATCGAGCAGCATCACCTGCCATTGTTCGATGCTGAAAAAGGGTACCTGTAGCGCTGGTAAACCGGTCGGTATTTCGCCTATGCGACGAACATCATCCGAAGTCAGTAGCAGAATCGAGATGATAGTGCCGACCACAAGTGCCAGCAATTGCGGTGGCATGAAACGCTTCAGGCCGCCTGGCATCAAAAAAAGAATCGCCAGTGTGATCAGAGCCAGCACGCTTTCTTCCGGCTTAATCGCGGCAATCAGTTCTGGCAGGTTTCTCAAAACCTCGATGACGCCACCGGATGGTGCAGCCTGTCCAAGCAACGGACCGATTTGCAGGATGATGAGGATGATACCTATACCGGTCATAAAACCCGAGATTACGCTGTAGGGCATCAGTGTGACGTATTTACCAAGGCGCAGTGCGCCGAACAGAATCTGGAACATGCCCGCCATCACGACGACGGTGAAAGCCATCGCCATACCGTTCACCGGGTCCGATGCGATCAGCTTGGCGATCACTGCTGTAAAGACCACGGTCATTGGGCCGGTGGGTTCGGATATCAGCGTGGGTGATCCGCCAAACAATGCAGCAAAAAGGCCAACCATAATGGCACCGTAGAGACCGACCTCTGCACCGGCGCCCGAAGCTACACCGAAAGCCAGCGCCATGGGCAAGGCGATTACCGCTGCTGTAACGCCGCCAAAAATATCTCCGCGCAGGTTGCCTGTATGTATCTCGTTGAAGATCTGCATCATGCCTCTCGGTAACTAAACACCCATGCGCTAAAGACGCACGGTTAAACCTTGGATATGATTATGAACGCAAATGCATTCAATTACTTATTGAAAGTTGCAATGGGTGCTATAGAAGAGTGTCGATGAAGCCGACGGCAGAATTTATTACTTTTTAGCAGTTTTTTTCTTGCGTGGCGCCGATTTCTTTGCACTTATTAACAGATGCTTGAGTGCTGGCCACATATCCTGCATGCGCTCGCGAATACGGGGTTCGTTTTCAACAGCAAACTCGAGAAAGGTTTTTGCTACCAGTGATAGCTCCTTGCCCTTGGGGTGGACGATGTACCAGTGGCGCAGGATCGGGAAGCCTTCGACATCCAGAATCGCAACGGGACCATCAGCGCCCTCGAGGGTCAGGGTATGCAATGAGAGTACGGATAAACCCAGGCCGCCGACAATGGCGTGCTTGATCGCCTCGTTGCTGCCGAGTTCCATGCGTACCCTGGGTTGCAGCCCGTACTTGTTGAATGTTCGGAAGGTGGCATCGCGGATACCCGAACCGGGCTCGCGGATGATGAACGGCTCCTGTGCGATTTGGGATAGCGGAATCTTCTTCATGCCAACGAGAGGATGGTCACGCGGTGCCATAATCACCAGCGGGTTTGGTGCAAAAGGATAGGCCTCGACCTCGAGTCCGTCCTCAGGCGCCTGGCCCATGATGTAGAGATCATCCTCGTTGGCGTGCATACGCTCGATGACGTGCTCACGGTTCGTCACCTTGAGCGCGAGATCGATGCCCGGGTACAGTTGACTGAAGTGACCGAGCATCTCCGGGGCGAGGTACTTCGCGGTGGTGATAACACCCATACGCAGACGCCCACTCTTCATCCCCTTGAGATCGGCGACTTTCATTTCCAGGTTCGCCAGGGTCTCGAACATTCTGCGGCAGGCTTCATAGAGTTCCAGGCCGGCCTCTGTGGGTTCGACGTTTCTGCCTACGTGTTCGAATAAAGGGAGCCCCATGGCCTCGGTCAGTTTTCTGATTTGCATCGAAACTGTTGGCTGGGTCAGGAACAGTTCTTGTGCAGCACGGGTAAAGCTTCCCAGCCGTACGATGGCTTCGAAGACCTGAAACTGACGCAGCGTTGTGTGTCGGATCAGGTGATCGGGAATGGCACCCGCAGGCGTGTAATCGTTCTCGCTACTAGTCATTGTACTGTTGCTACCTCGGGCCTGGTCGCTAGCCCGGGATCGGCTCGGCCAATGGTGTTTCGTATTTTTCCGGGGCCAGTACCGCGACATCGGAAACAAACACGGTCAGGTGGTGGCCTTCACGCAATAACACCTCGACATCGTCAAGCATGTCTGACATGCGGCCTTGCGGTACGATAACGTGAAACTTGATGTTGGTATCGACGTCGAGTTCACCGGAAACTTCACCACTGGATCCTGCACCCGTCGCTTTGACGATGGTGTAGCCGCTCGCACCATTATTACGGACGATCTCTACGAGGCGCTCTTCGAGCATTTCCATCGTGATGATGGTCAGCAGTTTTTGTGGAAACAACCTGTGCATAGCAATTAACTCCCGTTATGGTTTCTATGACCGCGGTGCGCGGCGCCCAGTCGTAACGGGATCGGCTTTGGATTCCGTGTTTCGATATGCGCTCGTACCGCAAGGACCAGTAGAAATAACACCAGTAAAGCTAATAACAGGTTTGCAATTGTCGTCATTTAAGTGCCCTCATGTGAGACTGGAAACAGTATGGGTTTGCGCTTTTATTTATGCAAATAAATAATATTAAATAAATATATAAAAAAATATCTATGTATTGTCTCAGTCAGGCCACACCCGACGACCATACTGGTAGGTGTCAGACATCATACTTGTTCGGCCACCGCTGTTACGAGCAGGTGACCTTGCTTGCGAGGCCATGTTTGATTCCGAGTCGGGTCTGCTACGCTTTTTTGTCGTGCGTGTATTCTTTTTTATCGTGCCTTTGTTCTTTACCGGCGGGCTGGCGACCGATGCAGCCCTGGTCTTGCGCATTGAATCCACCAGCTTTTGCCTGGTTTTGTCAGTGGTTGTCATGTTGTATCACCTCGTGGATCAGTTGTTCTATTTCTGCTGCTGCATCATTACCACGATGCCCCATGTCAAAGACGCTGCGGCCTTCGAGTGCACTGTTACGATAGATCGCTCTTCTACGCAGCGCGGTTTCCGCGACCGGCAAAGTGATCTCGTGCAGAGCTTCTCTCATCAGCCGTGACATGATAGTGCGTGTTTCAAGTTGATTGATTACCAGCATTGCACGTAGTTCCGGGTTGTTTTCCCGCGCACGGGTTATGGCATGCTCGATATGCACCGTGGCCCATAAATCCATCGGCGATGGTTGTACCGGGATCAACGCCATGTCTCCGATCTCCAGGACCGCACTCGTTTGCGTTGCATGCACGGAAGGCGGGCAGTCGATCACTATATAGGTATAGTCCTGTAACAGTTCTGTCGTCTGACCGTGAAGGTCGGCGCTTGCTGCAAACACCGACAGTGTGCCTTCATCATCTGCAATTGCGCGCCATTGCAGTGCCGAACCTTGCGGGTCAGCATCGACAATAGCAATGCTGGTCTTTTTCGCAAGACCGGCGGCCAGGTTGACGACCAGTGTCGTTTTACCAGCACCGCCCTTGTTGCCAACAACGGCAATAACAGGCATTCCCGGTGTGCTCAGTGTGCTGTTTCGTCGGCCAGCCTGTCGAGTTGTTGCGCGAAGTGATGCTTGTTATCGCCCAGCGCCTCTTCACCGTCATCGACATGAATCGTCATGTTCACGTAATCACGGCCGAAGCCCATGTCAGGGTAAAGTCCCTCGCGCTCTGAAAGATCCGCTGCACGGTCGAGGAACTCGCGCAGGGTATTGTAGTCCTGGAACTCGTAACGCCGTTCAAGGCGCACTGGTCGATTACGTTCCTGCCATTGATTGTTCATAGCTAAACTCCACTTTTTGTGACCTTGCTGGTTGGTGTATTGGTTTCTGTTTGTTGCAGTTGCTGCAGCCACTGTTCCAGGCCCTTCGCGTGTTCCTGTTCTTCACCCAGCAGGGCTTCGAAAAAAACACGATTGTCGTGGTCACCCGAGCGTGCACAGTGACGGGTTGCAGCCTCGTATAAACCCACGAGTTCCTTCTCGAATGCGTAGTCGTGTTGCAAGAGCTGTTGCAGGTTGTGACCCAGACGTACCGGACGCAACTGTGATGCATTCGGTGCCACGCCCAGAGCCAGCATGCGGCTGATGATCCGTTCGGCATGCGTCATTTCCTCGCCCGCCTCCGCACTGAACTTAGCAGCAACCTCGGCCAGGCCCCAGTTGTCCGCGAGCCGGGCCTGGGTACTGTAAAGCTGTACCGCAGACAGCTCGAGGCTGAGTGCGCGACCGAGGTAGCCTAGAACAGTTTGATCGGCGTTAGAATTGAGCATGTCGACGGATCAATCAGTCTTTCAGCAACCAGTCATTCAACTGCGCAGCGCACGGTTGCCGCTCGAATCGCTCAGTACGGGTTCGACCTCGAGATGCGGGCGGGCTATGATGTGCGCTGCTACCAGTCCATCGCCAACGCGTTCACAAGCATCTGCGCCCGCGCGCACGGCTGCATTGACAGCACCTGTTTCACCACGTACGAGGACGGTGACGTAGCCGCCGCCGACGAATTCACGTCCGATCAGGTATACTTCTGCAGCTTTGGTCATGGCATCTGCCGCCTCGATGGCGGGTACCAGTCCGCGTGTCTCAATCATGCCCAGGGCTATGCCGGATTTTTCGTTGGCCATGTTCTGTTCTCCTGTTAAATCAGTTGGGTAAAAGTATTACCGTCAGGCTGCCTTTGCATTTGCCGCAATGCCGCCTTCAGGCAGGACAGGCTCGACTTCACGATGCGGGCGAGCAATGATGTGCGCTGCCACAAGACCGTCACCGACGCGTTCACATGCATCAGCACCGGCACGCACAGCGGCGTTTACGGCACCAGTTTCACCACGTACCAGGACGGTAACGTAGCCGCCACCGACGAATTCACGTCCGATCAGGCGTACTTCCGCAGCCTTTGTCATAGCATCAGCTGCTTCGATTGCCGGTACCAGTCCGCGGGTTTCGATCATACCCAGTGCAATACCATAGTTGTCATTTGCCATCTTCAGGTTCTCCTGTGTTGTTGACTTGGTTGTGATACTTAAATTTAAGTGTGACTACGACTCACTCGTTGTTACACTTTTTTTTCCGTTGGACTGGCCGGGGCCAGCTTCCCAGAAATCTATAATGCCGCCGATGGTGAGGTCGGTAAGTACCGAATAGTCACCTGCGGCATAGCGAGCGGCTGAACCACTCAGCGTAAAAACCCAGTTGCCCTTGCGCGCTCCCACCGGATCGACAGCCACATGCTGCATACCGCACGAATCGCGCAGCACGCGCAGGCTGATGTGTTTCAATCCATCAATTCGCTGTGTGCAAACCAGCGGTTCCTCGACCTGCAGGATATCCATCAGGCATTTGCCTCCTCGGGTTCCCAGTGGTCGATGATGCCGACGATGGTCAGGTCGCTCGGATATTCCTTGCTGCCAGCCGCCTCGCGTGCGGCCGAGCTGCCGACGCAGATCACCCAGTCGCCAGGCGTGCAGCCGACGGCGTCCACGGCGACCAGCGTCGAGCTGCCGTCGCGCACTACCTGCATGTGCCGATGCTCGAGACCGGGAATGCGGTTGGTCGCAACCAGTGGTTTTTCCACCTGGCAGATCTTCATCAGTGAGCCTCCTGCGCGACATGCGCATTAACGGAACAATCCAGCACCTCGATGCCACCGCCGGTATTGATATCGCGCACCGCTTGCAGCGTGTGCAGCAGACCGCGGCGGGCGAGGTCCGGGTAGCGATTGTTAAGTGCGCCGGCAACGCGCTGGCAGTGCTGCTCGGCGCGCTCGCGGGAACCGGGTACGTTACCGTGGTAGTCATAGCGCACCACCACCGGCACCGGCAGGCCATGCGAAACATTGAGCCGGGAAAAAATCTTGATACCCACATCCAGGTCGGCGGCCGCTTCCTCGACGGTGTTGAGGTAAGCGAAATAGGTCAGGTTGCGCAGTTGCACTTCCTCAAAACCGATACCGGCACCGATAAAACGTTCTGCATGGCCGATATCGCTGTAGTGGTCGCCGTAGTTGCTGCGCACGTATTCGATCTGCGAAAGGTTGTTGGTCAGAAGCTGACAGATGAAGCGCACCATACCCTCGGCGGTACCGTTGCCGCTGTTGCTGACCTCGCGGCTGATCCAGTGTTCAGCCTCGTTTGCCGGCATACCCTGAGTGCGGGTAAATACGTCAAGACTGTCGATGTAACGTTCCAGATCGATATCGCTGTTGGCGTCCGGCACATGTATGCGGATCGCATCGGTGTCGGTGTCCAGACCGATCAACAGCCGATCGATGGATGCACCGCAGCAGTGCGTGTTCTGTACCGCCTGTTGAAAGGCGAGCAGGCGGTCGAGGCCGGCCTGGGCCGCCTTGCGGGTATCCGAACCGTGCGCGGCGCAACCCTCGTGTTCCGGGTCGACCGAGCTGAAATGATAGATAACGGTCTTCAGGTAACGGGTGGGTGCATCGGCGGTATTCGGTCGGCCCTCACGGAAGCGCAGCAGTTCCGTTTCCACCCATTTCTCCATGCTGTCCTCGATATCAAACAGCGCCCCGGCATAGGACCTGCGCCGGACGGAGCGGTAGGGCAAGCGCAATACGTAGCGGATGACATGTGCGAGTCGGCCGTCTGCACAGGGCGAAATATCCAGCGTGTGAAAACCGCATTGCTGCAAGAAGGCCTGGAATTCATCGTCTCCGTTGTTACCGAGCGGGTCACGGGTAAAGACCTCGTCGCAAAAGCGGCGGTAGGTTTCGAATACGCACCAGGCAAACAGGCGGCGCATATCAAGTTGTTCAACCCAGGCATCAGCCAGCAATTCAACGGGCAGTTCGAAACCAAGCTGCTGCCGTGCTATCTGTTGCGCGCCCGTTTCGAAATCAGCTTCGTGCTGCAGCGCCGAGACTTGTTTCAACGTGGGCACAATGGCATCGAAGGCTTGCTTAACGCTGCGCTCGTAGTCATATAAATGTGCATTGTCCTGCGCATTGGTCAGCGGGTGCGCTGTCATCGCGACTGCAGGCCTGGTAGCGGTGCCCGATGTATAGGCGATCCTGGCCCCCGGACGCCCGAGCGGCGCTGCCGACCGGTTCCAGGAGGGAGATTGCGTGTTTCTGTTGCGTGTGTTCAACATGCCGTCAGCCCATGCGTTGCCGTTAACCGCGAGCACCGCCCGAATATGTAACGAGCGCGCCATGGTCGGTGTTGCCACTGCCACCGGTAATCTTGCTCGGCGGCACTGTCATGTCGTCGTTGCGCTTTAGCGGCGCCATCGCGGCGGCCATGGCCACGCCGGGTGCGGTGCGCATGGTCGGGTTGCGACCGATGGCCGACATGCCCTCGGTACCGGTCACGCGGTCGCCGCGGTCCCAGTCGTCACCGGTGATCTTCGAACCTGCGTCCATGCCTTCACCGCTAATGCGCGACTTCACCCGGCCTTCTATCGTTTCCGCGGTTGCGGGTATCGGTGCGGCTGCAGCCGATGCTGCCGGCAATGCGTTGCCGAATCGTGCTTCCTCGGTGCCGGTGACCTTGCCGGTCGCCATGCCGAAGGGCCCGGTGATTAATCCCTGTTCATAACGACTACCCGTGACGCCGCCGGCTGCACTGTCCTGATGCACCTCACCAGCTGGTGAGGACACGCTGAACTGCTGCCAGGGGGCGGCGGAGCCGATCGGCTGGGGATAATCCGGGCTGGCGCTATCCGCGGCCGTTGCCGGGCAAACCTGTGTGTACTGATCCGCGCCGACATACGGTGTGCCGGAAACCGGTTCGCAGGCGCCCTTCGCATCGCCGCTCATCTTGCCACCGATGCCGGGTTGCTGGCCTGTCATCACGGCGCCAGGAGTGCCGCGGGTCCGGTGGGTACGCGCCTTTGCCATTGCACTGTCATTGGTTTCGCAAAAGGTGCTGTACTGTTCGGCGCCGGCATACGGTGTACCGGTAATGGCCTTGCAGGTGCCCGGCTCGTTGCCGGTGACCTTGCTCTCGCGGTCGGCCAGGGTGCCGGTGACGTTTTTACCACCCAGTGTTGCCGACACGCCGACTTTATTATCTCCAGGCTGCGGTGTTGCAGCGCAGAAACCGTTGTACTGTTCCTGGCCGATATAATCATCACCGGTTACGTTACGGCAGCTGCCGGCTTCATCGCCCGTGGTCTTCTGGCTGCGGCCGAGCAGGGTGCCGGTGACGCTGCCACCACGCAGGGTTGCGCTGCTGCCGACCTTTGCAGGCACGGAGCCGATATCGGCAGAGCTGGTGTACTGGGTACCGGTCAATTCGCGCTTCATGCCCGACTCGTCGCCGGTAACTTTCTCAGAGCGGCCGACGTTGTTGCCGGTCAGGGGCTTGCCCTTGCCGGTTTCGCCGAGGCTGACCTTGCGCGGTGTCTTTTTCATGAATTCACCACAGTAACCCTGGGACTGTTCCGCGCTGATGTATTCGTTTCCGGTCACGCGCTTGCAGGTGCCAGCCTCATTGCCGGTTACATTACCGCCGCGTCCGAGGCGATTACCGCTGACGCTGTTACCGTGCGAGGTTGAAGTCACGGACACTTTGTGCGGTGGTGCCTTGGGATCGCTCTGGCAGAAATCACGGAAAATGTCTGCGCCCAGGTACTCGGTGCCGGTGACGCTGCGGCAGGTGCTGGGCTCGTCGCCGGTGACACTGTGACTGCGGCCCACCATGGTGCCGGTAACGGTCTGACCCTGGGTCGTTTCACTGGCTCCGACTTTCCAGGGTGCATCCTGTGCGGCGCCAATGGTGGATTCCTTGTTCGAGCGTACACGGCCGCAGGGTTGCGATTTCTTTTCGCCGGATTTCCCATTGCGACTGCGTTGCTCGCGCAGGGTCTGCGCAAGTTCGCGTCCCGACAGGTGCGGGTTGGCAGCGCGTGCGGTCTGTGCCGATGACATGCTGTTGCCCAGGTTTGCCTTGCCGCGAGACGACATGGCCTGACGGCGTGCCAGTGAAGCGGCACGGCCGGCTGAGCGCTTGATGCTCTGGCGCGTCGATTTCAGCTTCAGCGATGTCTTTGCAGTTGCAGGCTGCACTGACGCAACCCGGCTCTCGCGCGGCTCGCCAGCTTTACTGCCATTGCAACCGCAGCCGCATCCTTTCTTTTCGACGCTGCTCGTTGATTCGGCCACGTCCGTATGCTGCTGAGGGGCAGGTGTGGAAGGAGGCGAAACACCTGCGCCCCCAGCAGTCCGGGTGCGGTCCTTGCTTTGGATGCCTGATTTGCCGCTCGTCGACATAGCCTGGCGTCGAGCGTGCGATGCAGCGCGGCCGGTCATGGCCGGTGTACCAGCAACAGTGGCAACCGGCTTGCCCGTGGATGCGCTGGCCGCTGATGAAGAAGCCGTTGCCGTGCCGGTTGCTGCGGAATTCGCTGCCGCTGTTGCACTTAGTCCCGTTTTGCCCGTTGTGCTCATCGCACGGCGACGAGCCAGCGCGCGTTCGCGAGAACTCATGTTGCTTGCTGTTTGTGCCATAGTTAACCCCGTTGCATGATCTGTTGTCGCTAGTCGTCACCCGGCGCAATGGCCGGGTACCCGTCTGCGTCTTACGCCCTGCCCTCGATGACAACGAAGGCAGAGCCCTGGGTTTGCGTGTAGTTGTCGTAGCCGATCAGACGAATGTGATGATCGGGATACGCGCGGTGGCATGCGTCCAGTTCTGCAACCACGCTGCCCAGATCGCGTTCGCCGAAGAACGGCAGTTTCCACATGGTCCAGTAGTTGTCGGTTGCACGGCTGGGGTGTTCGTGCTCGATCGCGGGTGTCCAGTTGTTCGCGATGATGTACGCAATCTGCTCGTGGATTTCTTCCTGCGTCATCTTGGGCAGGAAGCCGAAGGTTTCGAGTGTCTGGGCGGTCTTGAAATCACCCACTTCATTTGATGCTGACATTGTTGAATTCCTCTAGTCGTTAATTTTTTACCGTTGATATTGCTCGTTGTTGGTGTCCGGCCGGACGGGGCATTAGCCCACGTCCAGCTTGTCGACGGTTTCGAACTCGAACTTGATCTCTTTCCATGTCTCCATGGCCATCGCCAGTTCCGGACTGGTTCGTGCGGCTTCGGTCAGGATATCGCGTGACTCGCGCTCGAGTTCACGACCCTGGTTGCGTGCCTTGACGCAGGCTTCGAGGGCCACGCGGTTGGCAGCAGCGCCGGCCGCATTGCCCCACGGGTGGCCCTGGGTGCCGCCGCCGAACTGCAATACGGAATCGTCGCCGAAGATGGTGACCAGTGCCGGCATGTGCCATACATGGATACCACCCGATGCCACGGCGAACACGCCGGGTAGCGAGCCCCAGTCCTGATCGAAGAAGACACCGCGGGAGCGGTCTTCCGGTACAAAAGATTCGCGCAACTGATCCACGAAGCCCAGCGTCGAAGCGCGGTCGCCTTCGAGCTTGCCGACGACGGTGCCGGTGTGCAGGTGGTCACCACCTGACAGGCGCAGGCACTTGGCCAGTACGCGGAAGTGGATACCGTGCTTCGGATGACGGTCGATCACTGCGTGCATCGCGCGGTGAATATGCAGCAACATGCTGTTCTTGCGGCACCAGTTGGCCAGACCGGTATTGGCCGTGAAACCACCGGTCAGGAAGTCGTGCATGATGATGGGCATACCCAGTTCCTTGGCGAACTCGGCGCGCTCGTACATGTCTTCCGGAGTTGCGGCGGTGACGTTCAGGTAGTGACCTTTACGCTCGCCGGTCTCCGCCTCGGCCTTGCGGATGGCCTCGGCAACGAACTCGAAGCGGTCACGCCAGCGCATAAACGGCTGCGAGTTGACGTTCTCATCGTCCTTGGTCAGGTCGAGGCCGCCGCGCAGACATTCGTATACGGCGCGGCCATAGTTCTTGGCGGAGAGACCGAGCTTTGGCTTAATGGTAGCACCCAGCATCGGACGACCGTACTTGTTCAGTCGATCACGCTCGACCTGGATACCGGCCGGCGGACCGCCGCAGGTCTTGATGTATGCAATCGGGAAGCGGATGTCTTCCAGGCGAAGATGCTTCAGCGCCTTGAAACCGAACACGTTACCGACCAGCGAGGTCAGTACGTTTACGATTGAGCCTTCTTCGAACAGGTCAATCGGGTAAGCGACAAAAGCATAGAAGGATTCGCTGTCGCCCGGTACGTCTTCAATGCGATAGGCACGGCCCTTGTAGTATTCAAGATCGGTAAGCAGTTCGGACCACACGGTGCTCCAGGTGCCGGTTGAACTTTCTGCCGCTACGGCTGCGGCCACTTCTTCGCGTGGCACACCCGACTGACCTGTGACCTTGAAACAGGCCAACAGGTCAGTGTCGAGTGGTACGTAATCCGGTGTCCAGTATTTCTCGCGGTATTCCTTCACTCCCGCTTGGTAGGATTTTGTTGACATATTCGTCTCCTGTTTCGTTGTCTGGCTGATAAACCGTTAAAGTATATAAATCACGTCTGAATCATAGCGTCACGTCTATGTGTAATACCAATTGATATTTCATTAGATATTCATTGTAAATAATCTATATATCAGCACTGGCAACGACACAGGACAAATCATGCAGTGTGTTAACAGCTATAGCCGGTAATTTCAGAGCGTACTCGTTATAACTGACAACAGGGCAGCTTTTGTGTGACTCGGTATCGCCTCAGGCGATCAGTCGATGTGTTTGCAGATTGCGCAGCCGCCTGGTCTTTTCCACCATGCGGTAGGTAGAGCGGTTGTTGTTATAATGTGATGCAAGGTTCAGGTCGACCCAGATAACATCGTGTGATTCATCACTGCCCGGAATCGGCAGGGTGTCATCGATTTCCACCAGGAACCGGATATCGATATGTTCGTGCGATGGTTCACCGTGCATCGCGGGAATGCCATGGATATCGACATCAAACACATCTTCCGACAGCAACCTCACGTGGCTGGAATCAAGGCCGGATTCTTCCAGGGTTTCACGCAGGGCCACCCGCAGAATGTCCGCATCGCCATCGGCATGACCGCCGGGCTGGAACCACTGTTCGTGTTTCTTGTGATGCATCATCAGTACCCGGTCACGTCCCGGGCTGACCACCCAGCTGGATCCGGTGACGTGTGCAGGCCAGAGATGCCGGTGAAAGCATTCGGTGTGTGCATCGACAAAGGCAATCGCCCGGTCGACATAGGCAGCTTCTTCCATGAACCTGGTCTCGTGTTTACGCAGCAGTCTGAGCAGTTCCTGTCGGTGCATGGTCAGGTCCCTGAGGGATTGTAAACCGCATCAACTGCGGCCCTGGCAGCTTCTTCGACGTCGGCTTCACGTCCGGAGAGTGTCAGTCTGCCATAGGCACCGACTGCGCGTACGTCGACCAGTGTGATGTTTGCGGCTTTTTCAGCCTGGTTAGCTGCGTAAACGATATAACCGGCGGGCTCGGTTTCGAGAATGAACATGCTTTCTCCCGGCAGAATCATGGATCCCCCGCGATGCTGGCGATTAATCAATACCGTGTGCTCGTTGGTCATGCCGCGAATGATTTCCTGCCAGGCGATTTGGCATTGCTGACGGTCGTTCAAGTCGGCATCGAGATTTGACAGTAGTATTCTGCCTGCTTCAAGAACATCGCTCTGGTCATAGTGATGAATCACCATAGAGCCGAATGTGCGTTCCACAACCTGCTGTGTCAGGCTCACACGTGTTGCCTTCAACGCTATGTCCGTAAAGCGGTGGATAGCCATACCTGGAGACACTTCCATCCACAGGCAGGAATCACCGGGTACCGGCGGGAAACCCTGCGATACCGATGCCATATACTCTGCAAGCTGTGGCTGCAGCGAATCGATGTAGACGTAGGTTCTGAGCTTTACATTGGTTTCGCGTTGCATTGAATACCATGCTCCAAAAGAGTCCCGTTGCCCCATGAAAACATGCCGATGTCATGGTCCTTAGCGGAATCTCGCTTTAGGGTGAAGTCTAGCCGCTGCAGGGAATACCAGCAGAACCCATTCACCAGTAACCGATAACAGCGATCTTGGTTGCTGTCCGGTCAAATGGTGATAAGCTTAGAAAAGTCGATACTTTTAAACAAATAGATTGTTTCTTATCTATATATAGATGATTGTCTATCTGTTGCCGCAGAAATATTATTTATCATTCCGGGATCGGTGCTTCTGATGATTTTGATGAATTGCAGAGTATAAGAAGAATAAACGACTCTTTTCCTAAAATCCGGCACTGTCAACTTAACTTCATTGGGTGACAAATTCCTTGCTAGATTTGAACCATTAAGCAATTTACAAATTTTGGGCGCAGGTAATCTGTGCCCATTGATTAAATGCTTGATCTCTAAGTAAACGATAATGCCTGGCTTTAAGTAAATGACGCTGTTGCCTAAAGTGATTATTAATAATGCCGTGGCATGATAAAAAACGTTGCGCCTGAGCCATGGAGGAAAATCGCCGCATTTATCGTTGTTGCCGGCGTGTTTTCTGATGTGAAATTTCGGCAATAGCATTTTGATACTGCCTGGTGATATGTGGTGTATTACTACCTGAATCACGCAAAGCGGCTTTATAACCGGCAAGCTTATCTGTCGTTATTTTACGTTGCTGCTGCTTTTGACCTTTGAACAGTTTCTTGAAGAATTTAATAGCCGATTTCTTATCACGTTTTTTTGTTAAAAGTATATCCAGTTCACAACCATCCTGATCAACGGCACGCCACAGGTAATGCTGTTTTCCTTTAATTTTGATGAACACTTCATCTAGAAACCATTGATCACCCAATGCATCTTGTTTCTTTCTTAAGGTTTTTGCGAAAGAGGGCGTAAACTTTAAACACCATTGACGTATCGTTTCATAGGTTACAACAATACCGCGAAAGGCCGGCATTTCTTCAATGTCCCTGAAACTCAAGGTGAATCGGTGATA
>Ga0316192_10001072_pt1 | contig 20111 bp, 15 predicted proteins | sample MerIslwburrow_MG_FD_204931 | JGI IMG/M metagenome (GOLD analysis project Ga0316192, IMG submission 204931) | Coastal sediment microbial communities from Maine, United States - Merrow Island worm burrow | ecosystem: Environmental > Aquatic > Marine > Coastal > Sediment | place: USA: Maine...
GCACCACCGATTGATTCGTATAGCGGCCGATAATCTTTTCACCTCTGAATTTTTTGTGAAAAAGGGAAAGGTCGATGGTAATCAGATCCCGGGGGCGGGTGTAAATCGGAAATCGATATCGATCACTTCGAACGAGACTGCCTTTTAAAAGAGGTTCATAATATCCGGTATATAAGACCTCGCCCTCACCATTGCGTCCGACAGAGCGATAGATACGATAATCGGACTGAATAAATTTTTTCAGGTCCTGCCGGGGAGGACGGGTTTTAATATAATCCAGGAAATGCTGCAGGGATTTGATCATGTGTTTGGCGTTGTATTGATCTTTTCCGAAAATAAACTGACGATCGGCGGGTATTTTATTAAGGTAGGACAGGCTCTGTAAAAGGCTGTCTTCCAATCCATTATAAGTCATGTCATCTAAAAAATCCGGGTACGACCAGGAGGAGATCAGTTCCATGGCATTTTCTCTGGTCGGTGGTTCTGGTTTTACCATGGGCTTGGGCTTACAACTGGAGACCAATAGCGCAAAGGTGATGGCATAAATGATGATATACAGGATATACAGGTAACGGGGATTCAATTTTTCTTTCACCGGACTGTCCTATTTGGCATTTTTTTATCTGAGATTCTTTTATATGTGCCGCTTTTTCCACCCGATTTTTCGAGAAGCTGAATACTGGAAATCGTCATTTCGCGGTCATAGGATTTACACATATCATAAACGGTCAAGGCCGCCACCGTCACTGCAGTGAGGGCTTCCATCTCAACACCGGTCTGATCGACAGTACGAGCCGAAGCTTCAATGATGATTCGGCTGTTTGTTTCATCCGGTTCAAAGTCAACCTGCACATGGGTGAGACTCAAGGGGTGGCACATCGGGATAAGTTCGGATGTTTTTTTTGCGGCCATGATACCGGCTATTCGAGCGGTTTCAAGGACATTTCCCTTTTTTACTTTTTGGTCCCTGATCATGCTGAATGTCTCCGGTTTCATAGAAACTGCACCACCGGCCAGGGCAACCCGCACGGTGGGCTTTTTTTCGGTAACATCCACCATTCTGACGTGCCCTTTTTCATCTATATGAGTAAATGAAGACATAATTTCCCCTAATAATTGGATAATTCTCAATCAGAAAAGTATTCTGTTTTTGACGTCACCGTTGACTTAATGAGATTGAGGGTATCGGTTAAAACGGCAATTACGTTTTCCCGGATATCACCGGCCACCAATAAAAGCATCACATCGTCCCCAATCGTAAGATCCCGGTCTTCGGCGATCTCAACCCGGATATCCAGGATGCCGGGCCGTTTTTTCTGCTCCGAGACGATTAGATCCAGTTTGGGGTGATCCACGGAAACGCTAAGTCCTTTTACCGCGCGCCCATCGCGGGATGTGCCCCGCACAACACCATTATGGCACAGAACCATTCCGACCTTATCAAAATCCGGATGCTGTTTGATCGCTTCCATCATATTAGAAATATTCATAAAAACTCCTATATAAAAAACAGAGGTCAGAAGACAGAGCTCAGAATACAGAGACCGGAAAAACAGATGACAGAGATCGGAGCTCAGAAAGCAGAGGCCGGAAATCAGTTGGCAGAGAACAGATGTCAGAAGACAGATAATGCCTTTAACCTCAGACCTTCAGCTTTATAAACGCTATGCTCTCGGCTCCATGCTCTATGCCCCATGCGCTGTGCTCACTGCAATCATCTCCTCTGCCCGCGTCAGATCCTCCGGTGTATTGATGTTGAAAAACGATATAAGGTCGGGGTCTTTTTGAATCAATTGGCTTTCCGGGATGTGTTTAATCCGATGACCGCGAAAAGCCCATTGAATCTTAAATTTGTTTTCTTTAAGGTGCTGCTCAGCCTGTCTAAGGCAGCGTTTCGAATATATCGCACACAGCGGTTCAAAACCTGCGGCGGTCTGAGGCATGATGATATCCGTATTGTTCTCAATCTGTTCAACGAGGGATTCAACCAGCTCCTTTTTTAAGAAGGGTGTATCGCAAGCCGAAAAAAATGCGAAGGGATTCTGCATGTAAAAAAGGCCGGCATGGATGCCGGTCAGCGAGCTTCGTGTTGAGAAAATATCGGTTACAATGGTTAAATCCCAATCAAGAAACTGTAAGGGATGGTTGGTCACTAAAATGATTTCATCGAACAGGTCTGAAAAAACTTCATACAATCGATCCAGTATGCGCTTTTGGCCGACACGAATATACGCTTTATTTTGGCCGTTAAAACGAGTGTTCAATCCTCCGGATAATATCACTCCGGTGCAGGGAAGCGTCATCTTTAAAATATCTTTGCGTGATAGTGTTTCAAATTATGCCGAATCTTCCAGCTGATCATCAAAACGACAGCATAGAAAAAATGATAGGGAAAATCAAGATAAACTCGGGTGGGTTCAGGGCAACATCAAAGTAAATTCAAAACCAGTTGCATTAGAATTATTTATAGGATCATAAAATCCCAAATCTCAAGCAGCAAATTACAAATAAATCTCAAATTTCAATATTCAATGACCAAAAGGTTCATCAGAGATATATCGAGTCGCTTCGCAAACCCTGGTCTGGCAGGGATGATGCCCTTGTGCACAGCTTTAGAAGGATCATTTGTTTGGAATTTTGAATTTGGGTTATTGGGGTTTGTTTGAGATTTGGTTTTTGCTGCTTGGATTTTTCATGATTTTTATTGAGCAGGTAATTTCGAAAAATTAGTTATTTTAGTGCAAATCTGTGATAATCTGTATTGAAAAAATACAAATGAGGGGTATTTGTATGGGGACTCGCGAGCATAAGCAACATGCACCCAAAAAAGTTACCATTGGAATCATTACGGTTTCAACCACCCGGGCCCTGGCGGATGACAGCAGTGGGAAATGGATCAACAGCCAGTCTGCCAATGAGGGCCACGAGGTAGTCCATCATCAGGTCATACCGGACGATGCCCAAATCATTGCAGCCACCGTGAAAAATGTTATCCGCCATCAACGACCCCAGGTGATTCTTATGACCGGCGGGACGGGCATCGCGGAAAAAGATGTTACTATCGAGGCGGTAAATCCGATGTTTGCCAAAACGTTGACGGCCTTCGGGCCCCTGTTTGCAAATTTGAGTTATGAAGAGATCGGATCGGCCGCCATTTTATCGCGCGCCACTGCCGGTATCATTGAAAAAACCGTTGTATTATGTATGCCGGGCAGCATCAATGCCTGCAAGCTGGCCTGTCGAAAACTGATTTTCCCGGAGCTGGGGCATTTGGTGAAACATATTCTGGACTGATATAAAAACGACACATTCTGATTTGTCAAAGTTGGGGAAAAACGCGTGCAGCATATTTGTGAAGGATACTATTCAGAGATTAACACCAGGCTACTGCAGTTGCGCTAAAGTACCCTGATGACGACTAAGGTCTCATCGTCTTTCCTTTCTACAGGGAAACGAAAACTCGCCAGGGCGTCAAACATCTCTTTTATGATTTCTTTAGCCGGTTTTCGGAAATGGTCGCGGATGACCCGGTTAAACCGTTCGGCACCAAACAATTCATGGTGTTTATTGTGGGTTTCTTTAATGCCGTCCGTTCCGATCAGGATAATCTGTCCGCTGTGAAGCTGTTTTGCGGATTCTTTATACACCCAGTTTTCCATCACACCCAGTGGCAATCCGTCACCCCCAAGAGCGTCAAATGAATCCTCGGCGGGGTCATAGAGCATCGCCGGGTCATGCCCGGCGTGCACCCAGCGGAAGTATTTTTCTTTAATGTCAATCTCACTGTAAAACAAAGTTATAAACAGGTTGAGCTCCTCTATGTCCCTGACCAGGCGTTGATTGACATCGGTTACCAACGCTGCGGATGACCCCGGACTGAGGATGCGTTCTCTGAAAAACGCCCGGGCCGTTGTCATTACCAATGCGGATGAAATGCCATGTCCGATGACATCGGCAACGACAATTCCGATTTTTTTCTGCTCCCATTCTGCAGGTTGAAAAAAGTCATAATAATCACCGCTGGTTTCGTCGCACCAAATGCTTTTTCCGGCAATGTCAAACCCCTTGACCTGCGGATTGGACTTGGGTGCCAGGTTTTGTTGGATCATACTGGCCTGGGCCAGCGAACTTTGGATTTTTTTTAATTGCGTCTGATGGGTCGTGGTTTTGAGATAGGCGTCAACCCCGCTTTGAATAGCCTTGCCTAAAGTGTCAGCCGGACATGGTTTGGGATGAAACTGGAAAATGCTGCCTTCGTTGACTGCCTGAATGGCCGTGGACATATCGGCGGAGCCTGTCAACATCATCCGCACGCTATCCGGATCGGTCTCTTTTACCCGACAGAGAAATTCAATGCCGTTCATCCCCGGCATAAAGTAGTCTGAAACAATCACCGCATAGGGTCCGTTTTCATCGATCTTTCTTAAACCCTCCTCCCCGCTTAAGGCAGTCTCGATACGGAATTGATTTCTCAACTTACGTTTAAGACCGGCCAATATCATGGCATCGTCATCTACCAGCAAAACCTTGCCTTTCATTACCCGTTCCTCTCTTTCAACTCAATGCAAGCCTGGCGCCATGGAGGTATTCGACGTGTTATTTCCAGTTTATCCAGGTATTCGGTATCGCACTGCAATTCGGTGCTCTCTCCGGAGGGCGTTTGGGCTTCATGGTCCAGTGCATTACCGACATGAACTGCAGCAAGCAGTCCTATATTTTGGGTCATACTTCTGGCAGGTAGATGATGAAAGGCAATTGCTTCAATGATGGCGTTATCCAAGCGCCACAGCCCCATCAGGTATGCACCTACTTCAGCATGACTGGTTCCGAAGGTTTCATATTCCAAATCCAACAGATTTTTTCCGGTACCCTGGGCTTCGGCCAGGATTTGCCGGTAGGGTTTTTCAAAGTTGGTTGCCAGGATGAGCTTACCTAAATCGTGCAATAAGCCGGCCATCATGGAATTATTTATCAGCCTCTGGTCCAGGTCTTCATTTTTAATGATTGTTTTGGCATACACGCTGACCGCCAGGCTATGATCGAAGAGCGCGTCAATGTTAAACCAGGAAAAATTATTCTGATTGAATTCTGAAAAAATTTTTACCGAAAGCACCAGGGCTTTGATAGTTTCCATCCCAAGCATCATAACGGCCTGTTCCGGACTGTTTATTTTTCGAAAGAGCCCGAAAAACGCAGAATTTACCATCTGCAGAATTTTTGCGGTCATGCTTAAATCTTTAGAAATAATCTCCCCCACCTTTTTAATAGCAGGATCATCAGACTGCATTTCCATTACAATTTCGGTGTATATGGCGGGCATGCTGGGGAGGGATTCGATTTGAGAGATGATATTTTTGATGGATTCATCCGACAAAAATTCACGCAGTGCAAAAAGTTTGGCCAGGGTATGTTTTAATACCTCGGCATCACACGGTTTTGAGAGACTTTGATGGGCCAATTGGACTGATTTGAGTGTCATCTCCTGATCCAGCTGGCCTGAAAGAATGATACGTACGACATGGGGATGCTGCTTCTTTACTTCGGCCAGCAGCCGGCCGCCATCCATTTCCGGCATTCTCAGATCGGACACGATGACATCCATGGGCTTTTTACCAAGGACATCCAGCGCCTCGCGGCCACTGCCAGCAAAAGTCATGTCCCACTCCCGACGCATTTTCCGGAGTGTTCGCTGAAGGCCGTTGAGCACCATCGGCTCATCGTCTACAAACAGGATTCGTCTTTTCATTTTTTCAATTATTTTGCTCTGATTCGGCTACTAAGGGTAGGCTGATAATAAAAATGGTACCTTTTCCTTCCCGTGATTCCAGGGTAATTTTGCCTTTATGTTTTTCCACAATGACGGAATGGGATATGGCCAGTCCCTGTCCTGTGCCCTTGCCCGGCTCTTTGGTGGTAAAGAAAAGATCGAAAATTTTTGACCGAATCTCTTCCGGGATACCGGATCCGGTATCGCTGATATAAATTTTTGCCCAATTGCCCTCACGACGGGTTCGGATCCGGATCGTACCCATTTGGGTTGGGTTGTCTTTGTTTGCTTCCGCAATGGCGTGGGCGGCATTGACGATCAAATTAAGGATTACCTGATTTAGTTCAGCCTGGAAGCAGGGCACAACCGACAGCGATTCATCAAAGTCAGTTATCAACTCTGCGACATACTTCCATTCATTGCGGCTGATGGTAATGGTTTTTTCAATTTCTTTATTGATGTCGGCAGGCTCTTTTTCTTCACCACCCGGGTGGGCGAAAATCTTCATGGCCTGTACAATTTTGGCGATACGTTCCACGCCCTTGAGCGTGTGCTGGATGGCAATCGGAATTTCTTCCTCGAGATAATCAAGGTCAAATTCCTCGATGCGTTCTTCAGCGGCTTGAATCAGTTCATCTGTCAGAGAACCTGATTTGGCGGTTTCCAGTAACTCTTTGTATATTTTTATAATATCGATCAAATCATCAAATGCATCCTGGAAGAAACGGGTATTGTCGCCCACAAATTGAGTCGGTGTATTGATCTCATGGGCGATGCCGGCAGCCAGTTGTCCGATTGCTTCCATTTTCTGGGACTGTTGCAACTGTGCTTCCAAATTCTTGCGATCGGTAATATCCGCCCCCATGATGGCGATGCTCCAGAGATTATCATCATCTTCGTTTAAAGGTTGGATCGTGATACCCAGATACCCTTGCTCATCACCCGGTCTGCGGAATCCGATATCATCTATCCGGATCGGCTGACGCTTAATCCGGCTTTGAGAAATTCCGGTAATAATTTTATCCCAATCACAATCCACACCGCTTTGATCCAGGGATAGTCCCATCACATCAGCCGCATCCGTCTCGAACACCTTTTCAGCCATTAGATTCCAAAAAACAATTTCATTTTCCTTAGACAGGCCGATTAACAGCATGGGAAGAGACGAAATCAGATGGTCTATTTCTTCGTAGGTAGGCTTCGGTAAGCTTAATAAATTTTCCATGGGTCCCGTTAAATCTATATTTTAATATCGGTCGAACCGTTCCGGGCTCACGCTAGTGGGTTGCCAACAACCCATATCAAAGGGGGTCTGCCTTCATCCTGTTTATAAAGCCGTTTCACCCAATGGGATTTGTTGAGTATTCCCGATCTTGATCAATATGGAATGCAGTTTCGATCGTTTGTAACCCAGAACCTGGAATCTGTCAGTTTTGGTTTAAGTACAATGGTGTTATCGGCAACTCCAGTGGAATCTTTAGGCTCTTTTTACTGGAAAATTGTGCCGCCAGAACATAGAATATACTTTGATATTAAATAGTTAGTCAATTGTTAGAACGAGCGCAGAAATGAATACGGGCTTAATTTTATCCTTGACATGGCGCCATAAGAAAATGTTACTGAACATGCAGTGATTATGAAGGAAGGGATATTGCGGTTGCGTTTCAGGGATACAGCGTGCCGCGCATATTTTTTCATTACCCCAAGCCGGATTGGTTGCAATCCTGCCCGAAAAAAGTTATATCGAAAACCGAAATGGGCAGAAACAAAGAAATGGCCGACCGCTTTCCTCATCAACCAACTTGCTTATCTGCGGAAACCTCGACAACCGCTAAACTGAATGCATAGAAAGGAATAAATCATGAAATTCTTAAAGGTAAATATGACAAACGGAACCATTGAAACCCAACAGGTATCGGACGGGTACGAATACCTGGGGGGCAGAGGGTTGACTTCGATAATGATAAATACTGAAGTTCCGCCAGACTGTGACCCATTAGGTCCTGATAACATACTTATTTTTGCACCCGGCTATCTCAGCGGGACCCCGCTGGTTAACACCAGTCGTTTATCCATCGGAGCGAAGAGCCCCCTAACCGGCGGGATCAAGGAGAGCAACGTGGGTGGCACGGTTTCAGCCGATTTAGCGCGATTGGGTATTACCGCAGTTATATTAGAAGGTCAGGCCCAACAGGGAAATCTGTACGTTCTCAAAATTGATTCAAACGGCGATGCCGCCCTCTTCGATGCCAAACAGTTCAAGAGCATGCGAACCTATGAACTTGCAGCAAAACTCAAAGAAAAATATGGAGACGACAACAGCGTGACCTGTATCGGTCCGGCCGGAGAGTTGCAACTGACGGCGGCCTCCATCCAGACAACCGATGCCGACGGCCGACCCTGCCGGGCGGCCGGTCGCGGTGGATTGGGGGCTGTGATGGGCGCCAAGGGCCTTAAAGCCCTTGCGGTAAGCATGGGTGGTAAAGCGGCCGATACATTGGCTGATGCGCCGGCCTTTAAGGATGCCGCCAGGGCTTATGCCCGGGATGTGAAGGCCGACGAATTCAGCGGTGAAGATCTCCCCGAGCTTGGATCAGCTGTTCTGGTGGGACCGATCAATGCCGCCGGCGCATTTCCGACCTGCAATGCAAAAATGGGCCAGTTTGAGCACGCCGACAAAATCAGCGGGGAAACCATGGCCGCTATGATTAAGGAGCGCGGCGGCAAAACGACCCATAAAGGCTGCGCACAGTGCATCATTCACTGTTCCAATGAATTTGTAGACCCGGAAGGGAAATACGTCACATCTTCACTGGAATACGAAACCATCTGGTCTATGGGCGGGATGATCGGCAATGGTGATCTGGATGCCATCGCAAGACTTGATTTTCTCTGTGATGATATCGGGTTGGATACCATCAGCACCGGCGTGGCGATCGCTGTTGCGATGGATGCCGGATTTAAAGATTTCGGCGATGGACAGGCAGCCATAAAAATGGTCGAAGACGTCGCGCTGGGGACCGAATTCGGCATGATCCTCGGCAACGGTCCGGCTGCCGTCGGAAAGCATTTCAACCATGACCGTGTGCCGGTCGTCAAAGGTCAAAGCATCGCAGCCTATGACCCCAGGGCGATTCAAGGTATGGCGGTCACTTACGCAACCAGCCCCATGGGCGGAGATCACACCGCCGGCTGGGTTGTAGGTGAAAATTTAGAAGATTTTGGCGGAACCCTCGATCGATTTTCAGCTGAAGGTCAGGTGGAAGCCTCCCGTGATAGCCAGATTCACATGGCAGCCGTCGATACCGTGGGAATTTGTGATTTTGCGCAGACAGGTTTGGCCACTCCGGAGGGGATTGAAAATGTTTACAAAATGGTTGCGGCCAAGATGGGCAAATCTTTCGGCCAAGAGGATTGGCATGCGCTGGGGTTGCGGGTGTTGAAGGCCGAGCGGGAGTTCAACCGCAAGGCCGGATTTACGAATAAAGATGATCGGCTCCCCAAAATGTTTTACGAAGAGCCTTTGCCGCCCCATAACAAAGTGGTTGTTATCAGTGATGAAGAGATGGATAAAACGTTTGATTTTTAAAAGACTGCACCAAAAATGAAGATTCGGGTTATATTATTCGGGACTTTGAGGAAGTCTTTTGCCGACCACGATCCGGTTCATGGTATGGAGGTCGAAATTCCAGAGGGTTCAACGGTGGGGGATCTGATTGCGCATATCGATCTCCCCGCCAAAAAATTCGGCCTGGTATCGGTAGACGGACAGTTGGTCAAGGCTGGAAACCTGCTTCAAGAAAATGCGGTTGTGCGGGTGTTTCAACCTATTTTCGGGGGGTAGTAAATTAGTTCGCTTCGCTCACAGTGGGAATAATGGAATGTTGGAAAAATGGAATATTGGGTATAAAAAGCGGATGATATCCTGATTTTAATTTCTGATCCATGTCATTTACTAAAAGATTGATCTCATTTAGCCCAACGCGGATCTTCAGTATTCTCTCCGAGCCGTAGGCTCTTAGCTCTCCGAGCCGGAGGCCAACATTCCATTAATCCAGTAACCCATTCCATACGATTACGGCAATCCCGCCGGTGGTGCAACTGACCTGGCCCAAAGGACAAGGTTTTCAATTTGGTTTAACGTGGTTTAATCGAGTCGCTTACTGCCGATTATTCTGGTAGAATTTGCAACGGCTACCAGTGCGGTCCCCATATCCGCGAATACCGCTTCCCACATCGTTGCCATTCCGATTGCACCGAATAGTATAAAGATTCCTTTAACGGCAAATGCCAGAATAATATTCTGCCAGATAATCCGGCGTGTTTGCCTGGCAATGGAAACGGCCTCTGCCATTTTCATGAGCGAATCATTCATCAAAACCACATCAGCCGTCTCGACGGCAGCATCGCTTCCCAGGGCCCCCATGGCCACCCCGACATCCGCGCGGGCCAGAACCGGCGCATCGTTTACGCCATCGCCAACAAAAGCAATTTTACCTTTATTCCTGCTTTGCCTGTTTAGCTTTTCAAAAATACTGACTTTATTCTCGGGAAGAAGATCTGCATAAAAGCGGTCAATCGGCAGCCTGTGTGCGACGGCTTCGGCGGCACATGCATTGTCACCGGTCAGCATGACAATATGTTTTATACCCTGCTTTTTGAGTGTTTTCAAAGCCTTATCCGCATCAGGCCTGATCTCATCACCGATCGTGATATAACCTGCGTAATTGCCGTCCACAGCAATGTGGGCGACCGTATCGTCGAATTCACATTGAGGATGATCGATCGATTGTAAGTGTAAAAGGCTATCGTTGCCAACCATAATCGAATGGTCTCCGTAACGGGCTTTGACACCCTGACCTGAAATTTCAGTATGATCGGAAACCATGGAGGCCTTCATCTCGCGCCCGTCTTTATTAAAATCGCTGATAATAGAAGTGGCAATGGGGTGATTTGAATGCAGTTCAGCGGCAGCTGCAAATTCCAACAGCTGATCTTTTGAAAATCCGTTCAAATTGACAACTTCCTTGACCCTGAACACGCCCTTGGTCAACGTTCCGGTTTTGTCAAACACAACGGTTTTAACGGCTGCCAGGGCATCGATAAAGTTGGAGCCTTTTACCAGGATGCCCCGTCGAGAGGCTCTGCCGATCCCACCGAAATAGCCCAGCGGAATACTGACAACCAGGGCACAGGGGCATGAAATCACCAACAATACCAGCGCGCGGTAGATCCAGGTTTGAAAAGATGCGCCGGTTGTTAAAGGCGGAATAAAAGCGACACACGCTGCAATCAACACCACCGCCGGGGTATAATAGCGGGCAAAAGTGGTTATGAATTTTTCGGTTTTTGCTTTTCTTGCAGTCGCATTCTCGACAAGCTCCATAATTTTGGCTATAGAAGATTCACTGAAAGGGCGAGAGACCCGCACCGTCAAGGCGCCGCTTTTATTGATTTGTCCGGCCAGAACGGTGTCTCCCGGTTTGACGGTTCGGGGCACAAATTCGCCGGTTAAGGTGGATGAATCAAGCTGAGAGTGACCGGTGAGTATTTTACCATCAAGCGGAATTTTTTCGCCGGGTTTAATGAGTATCAGCGCGCCAACACTCACGGATTCCGGCTTGACTTCATGATACCCGTCAGACGTTTTGATAACCGCCTTATCCGGTTTCGCTGCTAAAAGGGCTTGTATCGAGCGGCGCGAACGCGACACGGCCAGGTTCTGCAGCAGTTCGCCGACTTTAAAGAAAATCATTACCCCGACGGCTTCTGAATACGCATGAATCGCCAATGCTCCGGCCGTAGCAATGATCATGAGGACATTTTCGTCGAACAACGTCCCTCTCCGGATGGTCTTAAAAGCCCCGAGAAGGACGTTCCAACCTGCCAGTAGATAGGCTGAAATGACAATGGCGATTTCCAGTACTGAAAGATGTTCTCTATGAAACCAGTTTTCAGAAAACAGCAGCAGGATAAATAGAGATGTCGCCACGATCAGGATCGAGAGCTCCCTTTTGAATTTGCTTCCGCCGAATTCTGCATGGTGCTCACGCGAGGCGGTTTTCTCGGATTTCGGTACTAGCTCGACTGCGGGTTCAATCTTGCGGACTTCTTCTACAATCCGGGTAATATCCTCTGCTCTCACATGAAGGGTCAGGCTGGCAAAGTCGAGCACAGCATCATCGATGCCCGCGACGGCTTTCAACCCGTTTTCAATTTTAGCTGCACACGAGGTGCAATCGAGGTTTTTCACGCTAAATTTTTCTGTTCTTATTTCCGTCATATGGAAATTCCTTCGACTAAATCAAGACTCCTGCGTATGTTCCATCCCCAAATTAAGCAATTTGCGGATGTGCTCATCTTCCAAGCTGTAGTAGACGATTTTACCGTCCCTTCTGGCTTTGACAATCCGTGACTGTTTTAGATTTTTCAATTGATGAGACACCGCCGGCTGTTTCATCTTTAATAATGCGCAAAGGTCACAGACACACATTTCAGATTCACTCAGCGCCCAGAGAATCCCTAGCCTTGTGCTGTCCCCAAAAAGTTTAAACAGGTCAGCGAGTTCATATAAAGCAACCGGATCAGGCATTTTCCGGTTTACTGAACGTATGATCTCTCTATGGATTCCTTTTGTTATGCATGTATCAACGGCATCATTTGTGTTTCGGTGTTCGGCGGCCATGTTTAATACCCCAGTCTAATTTATTTAATGTTCATATGTACATATATTAATATATTGTCTAATTGTCAAGCCTCTTTTGGTGCTCAATTTGGCATTTGTGCAGGGGAAGAATTTTTTTTAATCAAAAATTCAGGCGGTTATAGTTAAGCTAGTTGAATTATTTTAGAAAGGTCGGCGTTGATGTCACGAATTGCCGTATTGAGGTTTAAACATAGTTCAAGGTGATCTTCGGGGTCGGTGGATGGACGATTTTAACTTTTCCCAATGCCAGTTGATGTCGACTGTAAATATCTGCCACCACCTTTTCAACGGATTCCAACTTCGGGTTTCCATAATTAGATTGGTAGTGTTCGATCTGTTTTTTCACCAAAGGGGCCAACTGTTCGTGCGTCGCCAACTGCTCCAGGGTAAATCCCTGTTCAAGTCCTTCGGTGACCAGTTCCACGACATCATAATCATACCCCAGATCTTTAAAATCGCTTTGTCCCGGTTCAAGTCCGGCTGTAGGTATCCGATGGACGATGGTATCATCCACTCCCAGAAACAATGCCATTTTCCTGACCAGCCGTTTTGACAAACCGGCGATGGGACTGCAATGAACCGCACCGTCACCAAACAGGGTGTAATAACCGATACCGTAATCTTCATCCTTGTTGCCGGTCCCGGCCAGTAATTTTTTCTCGGTGGCGGCTTTGGTGGACAGTACATTGGCCCGTACCCGGGAAATCAGGTTTCCTTTGTGGTAGTCTTTTTCAAATGCTTCCGGGTTTGTTGTCTTGAATGCCTCTACCGGCTTTTCGATGTTTTGAATCTCATAGCGGATACCCAGCGCCTTCACCAGGAATTGGGCGTCTTGGACATCTTCCATTTTATTTATGTTTGAGGGCAGAATGTAGCCGACAAGTTCGAGTGGATTATCTCTGTTCGAGTTGTAGCGGTCAAATGCCGATTTTATCAAGGCTGCAGTCGTGCTGGAATCGACACCCCCCGACAATCCCACAATACAGCCCGTGGATTTGTTTTTTTCGACCGTATCGAGGATAAAATCGCCGATTTCCCTACAAACCGCTTCACAGTTTATTTCGGGTAATTTTATCTCATTCATTTTGTTCCCCCCGTTCTGCGGTTGGCTGGACTGTTGGAGCTATTATCAGTAGTATCGCTATTGATATTCCTTAGCGGTTACAATTTGTCAATATTTAACCGCATTAAACCCGCATTATCCCCAATTTTGTTTGCCCTCCTTCTTTTCCAACATCAGGGTGCAACGGAAGCCGGGTGATGCTAGATTTTTAGCAAGAATGATAGGCGGTGGGCACAAATTGATTTCAATTTAAAATTCGAAGTTTCAGCGCAGAAAATCAAAGGAACTATGGCAAGCCTATCACCATATTATGGTAAGAATGCTATCCTTTTCCTAAACTATGGCCATTTCCTTCTTTGCCCATCGTTTATTGGGGTTTTATTATAAGTTGGTCCTTTTTCTCAAGCATTTCCTCATTCCATTCCCTATACCGGTAAAATTTTCGTTGCAAACTTTTACGATATTCAGCAAAACTCATACCTGCATTCCCGGCTTGACGCTCTAAGATTTCCTCGGAGTAACGAATGCCGCGCCAAAGTTCACCGTTAAAGATTTTTGCAAAATAATTGTCATAAACAAATCCAAATTCGACAATAGAAGGCAAGGGCTCCTGGTATTTATCACTCAGCCCAAACCGGGCGAAGGGGAAGCCGCGCGCGAGATCCAAGTGAAAACCAATTAACATTTTATCGGGGTTGACGGATATTAGGGCATGCGGCACACAGTTGTGCTGGGGGATGTTGTATTTTATTCTGAGCCAATCGGTCAACTCCTTTCCCGATCGCAACTGGGCCTCATTGAACGATGAAATACCGGTGGGTTTTAGGCGGGCTGGATTCGAATTTGTTTGTTGCCGGTTTATTTTGATTTCTTCAAAATCTTTACCTTCAAAACAAATGCCAATGAAGGCATGGTTCAGGTTTAGATAAATTTCCTCCTCATCGGCCCAGATCGAATTTCCGGCATGAAATGCGGCATGATCTTCTCGAACCAATCGATAGACACGCCCGAATCGATCAATGAAAAAATTATAGGATTTTTTGCGCAGAAGATATTTGATCAGCTGTTTGCTGTATTTCAGGATAGAGTGATTCATTTCCGGCATGAAGGGATACAGGTCGCTTTCCGATGCATGATACACAATACCTGAGATTTTATCCGCAATCTTGCTATTCACTGGCAACAGATTGGAATTCTTAGGAAAACGATAGTATTCGCGGGGCAAATTGGAAATTGTGTGGGTTGTGATTATCTGGAGCCGATTGCTATAAATTTCGCGATCAGATGTTTTTTCCACTAACCAAATAGGATGCTGCAGATATTCGGGAACCTGCTCGGGTTCAATTTGATAGTTTATTATTTTGACGGCTGGTGTAGAAGAATGCTTTTGGCCTTCTGGTGGACGAGAGGATAAAATCGGCCTTTGGGGGATACGGTTCAATTTGGAACTTATGAACGGTTGAGAGGTGAGGGCGATCAACATGGGGCTTTGAAAATATGTGAGAGGCGTTTGGAGCTCTATCAGCTGCGCCGCAGGTTTGATGCTGGCTGGCAAGGTTGGGAGGTTTTCGCTTTCCCGCGGCTGATATGACGATGGTGGCATTTGTGAGATATGCATTGGTTTGGCATTTTGGGTATGCAGAGAAGCGAGGGCCATTAATAAGGGGCTCTGAAAATATGTGAGAGGCGTTTGGAGCTCTATCAGCTGAATTGCAGGGTTGCTGTTAGCAGTCAAAGGCTTTAGGTTTCCCCCAACATGCGGCTGAGAGAACGATACCGGCTTTTGGGAAATATGACCCGCTTTTGTATTTATGGCCTTCTGGGAATTCAGGGCCATCAAAATAGGATTCTGAAAATATTTAAGAACCAGCCCAGGCCCGTTTTGAGATTTTGCAGGTTTGGCGATAGATGACGGCGAATGATTTTCGCTTTTAGGTGCCGGAGAAGATAATAAGGGCTCCCGGGTGCTAGGATCCGTTTGGGAATTTTTGGTCTGCTGAGAGGTCGTCAGGGCCAACAAGATGGGATTTCGTAGTTGCTTAAGAACCGGTTGCGCTTCATTTTGAGAATTTACAGATTTGACGATAGATGAAGGCGGGTTTTCTCCGCCGTTGGACGGCTGGGAATAGCGTATCGGTTTTCGGATAATATTTTTTGTATTCGGTGGTTTGGCCTGCTGAGTATTCGGACTGATTCGTGCGCCAAGATTAAAGCTTCTGACCAAAGGAGAGAGCGCCGTGCCGACTCCCAGAATAAAGAACATCAGAATTGCAGACCCAATTACGTAACGTAATTTGTATACCCACTTTGATTTAATATCGGGGGCAGTAATGACGTCTTTACGGATTAGATTTTTTGCAGCATTTTTACTACCAGGCCAAAGCTCCTCCGCATTATCCAAAAGCTTTTTTTGAAATGCAACTCCGGCTATTGGGGGTTTAAGATTGCCTTGTGAAGATATCTTTTGATACTCATTTATGGCCTGTTTCAGGAATTTCAGCTTTAAAACTGGATCCGGGATGGTGACGGACAGCTCTTCGATAATTCGCCGATAGTTTTTGGGCGGCAATTTTAAGGAATATGTCGTGTCCATCTCTGTTCAATTTATTTAATCCCCGGACAAAAAAGGGGCGACAAGTCGGGGCCCAGGCCCATATTCTTAATGTTAGAAGATTTGGTGAAAGGCCCCCATTTCAGCGTCTATCGGTGAAATGGAGGGCCTATTTTTTAAACAGATAGAATTCCTAATTCAAGTTTTCGAGTATCCAAACAACATACATAACTATTTATGAATTCGGATCCGTCTTCTAATTTTCATGCATGGCGGCGATCAAAGCCCCCTTTGCCGTGGCATTGAGTGGATCTTCCGCAATCCGAACCTTGCTGAAATCCAAAGGAATTTCTTCCTTATTCAAGAAATGTTCAAAGCGTTCCTTGAAACCGCGGACCTTGGCCGTGCCGCCACTTAACACGATAGGAATCGGGCGGTCCAGCTTTAGCGAGGTGGATGTCTGAACAATGCTTTCTTTGAGGGATTTTACCAGGCTCATGATCAGGTCATCGTAGTATATATGCAGCGCATCTTCGATATCATTGCTGGGCTCTTTTTGGAGATCAAAACCATTTTCCTTGATACCGCGCACGCGAGTATTGATTGTGCCGGTGACCGAAGCCGTCGCGTCGTCGATATAGTCGCCTCCTTTGTTAATGCTGAAAGAGACAAGAGGTACGGATAGGTAAGCCAGACAAACATTACACATGCCTCCGCCGGCGCTGATACCCAGGCCGGTGAAGCTTTCATCCTCCAATTCGGAAAAAATGACCGCCAATCCTTCGTTAATGCTTCTGCTGGTATAGCCTTTTTCAGTTAAATGACGCTTCAGGACGGTTTCATGATAGATGATATCGGTCTCGGAACCTTTGGGCGGGTCGGGTATGGAAAAATTTAGTTTTGAATCAGAATTTCCAGAGGAATCGATCAGTTCATTTAGAATTTTCTTAATAATTTCAATGGAATAAGATTCTTTGGGATTCAGCAAACCCTGGCGCATAGGACGCCGGGTTTCCGTATTGAGCATATTGGCGAAGATTTCAGCCCCATCGCCGAATACAATCAAAGAATTATCGATTTTATGATATTTTATCTGGTTCTGCTTCAGAATTCTCTCGGTGAACTTGGAATAATCCACTGAGATAAAGGCATTGTGTTGGGAGCTGAAATCGATTTTTCCATTTTTCTTCTCGGAGAAAACGATTTTTGACGTTCCAATGTCGACACCCACCATTCTTTCGTTCGAATTTCCAACCTCTCCCGGCGTTTCCTTTTGGGCCTGATGTTCCGTCGTTTGATTGGATGCAGCCTTGATTTCGGTTTCGTGATTTTTTTCACCCTTATTTTTGTTTTGCGTCATTTTAATGTCTCCTATCTCCTTGTTATCTCCGTGCTGGATTTGTTCCGGGCTTCGGTCATGGTAGAAGCAAAGATTATGCCGAATTAAAGGCTCAGATAAAATTTAATATAAATATAGCAGGTTATAAGATTGCGGAGTTGACCTAATAATCGTCAGCGACAAAAATATGACGGATATTCCGCCAATGTCGGATTGTTCGTCAGGCGGGCTTCGAAAAGGCTATAATATTTTGAAATAATAAATGAAATTTAATTTGGATCTCTAAGGCGAGAGTTAATGGCGGTACGTCTTTGTCTTATCTAACATCCCCAGAGGCTTGTCATTATCTCTCCCGGAATATAAATGAGCGACGGGTTTAACATATCAACCTGCTCGACGAATACGATTTCTCGGAGGAAAGGCTGCAGGATTCTTTGAATTATGCATTCAGGCATCATCGACGCGATCCGGTCAATGGCCTGCCAGACCCTCTTTGATCAGATTGCCAATTTCCCGGATGGCGGCCTTGATATCCTCTTCGCCGACCTGGGAGTAAGACAAACGAAATGTGTTGTGCCCGCTGCCGTCCACGAAAAAAGTCTGACCGGTAACAAAGGCCACATTCCTGTCCACGGCACGCTGGAAAAGTTCACCGGCATCCATGTTTATTGGAAGTTTTACGAAAATGAAAAAGCCTCCCCGGGGTCGACTCCAGGTCGCTTCCCGGGGAAATTGGCGGTCCATCTGCTCCAGCATAAAATCTCGCTTGGCACGGTAAAATTTGATGTTCTCCTGAATTTGCTTGTCTAATAGTCCCTGCCGGATGAACTCAAGCAGAATATACTGGGCCGGCGTGTTGGTGGCTGCGTCGGAAAATTGTTTGGCGACTACCATTTGGCGTATCGTCTCCGATTCACCAAAGGCCCAGCCCAATCGGAAACCGGGAACAAACGTTTTGGACAACGAGCGCAGATGGATCACCCGTCCGCTGCGATCCATAGATTTTAGCGAGGGCAGGCGTTGGCCTTCAAAACGCAAATCGGCGTAAGGATCATCCTCAAAGATGACCAGATCGTGGGTTTCAGCCAGGCGGACAAGCTGCCGGCGTCTTTCAAGGCAGAGGGTAACCCCGGTAGGATTCTGGAAATTGGGAATCACATAAACGCCCTTGACACGTTTGCCGGCCGTCTTCAGGCGTTTGATTTCCTGACCCAGACGATTTGGATTCAACCCATCCCGGTCTACCGGAACACCCAAAGCTTTCCCGCCCCGGGAGCGCACAGCCCCGGGCCCGCCAAAGTAGGTCGGCAGCCCGACGATAACCACATCTTCCCGGTCGATAAAAACCTGGGCAGCCAGATGCATGCCCTGGGCAGATCCATGGGTAATGATCAAGTTGTCCGGTGCGGCGTCGGCCAGCCCCTCGGTTTTCATCCGTTCCGCCAGCACCTGTCTCAAATCTTCCAGGCCTTCGGTTGAGCCATATTGGAGCATCTGATCGCCATGATTGACCATCAGATCATCGAAGATCCGGCGGATCGCCGTGATCGGAAACTTTGCCGGATCCGGCCAGCCACCGGCCAGGGAACGCACTTCCGGTCGGGCAACCAGGGCGCATATATCGCGGATGGCAGACGGTTGTGCGTTCAGGGCTTCGCGACTGTATAGATGCATCAGAGGATCTTTAGGCACTTCAGTTCACTTTAGTTGTTTATCGGTTTTTAGCTGACAATATGTTGTCAGAAAATTGAGGTGTCAGTAATAAAAAATTTCAAATAACAAAACACAAATACCAAACAAATAACAATGACCAAAATTCAAAAGTCCAAACAATTGCATTTGATTTTATTTGAGATTTTGATATTGAGATTTGGAATTTATTTGTAATTTGGTGCTTGTAATTTGTTATTCCCGGTTTATCTGGGTTAGGCATTTGCAGTTCCAACTTTGGCATTGACAACCGCCCCGCAGGGGCCACCTTTTCCGAGTGTTATCTTGGTAAAAGCCCAGGCATTTATATTAGAACAACACTCCCCTTGAGGGAGGAAATATTGCAGGGTCATCTGGTTCCGGTTATCTACTTATGCAAATTCCAGGCGCACACCACGCCAATACCGGCCTTTACCAGAGCATCGGCGGTGCGGTTGACCGCATCGTGCTTATCCAGGTAGTTCCGTTCCAGGGCGTCCATCAGGCCCCGGGACAAAATCTCTTCTTTCGCCAGAAAATATTCCAGAATATCGCTGGGGTGTTCCCGGGCGGCGTCGACCTCGGGATCGCCGCCCTCGTGTTTGGCGGCAATGTTGGACACCTCCCGGGCCACCTCGATCAGTTCATCGCGTCGGTTATAAGGCTGAATGACGATCGATTTTTGGGTCTCGGTGATATGGTGTTCAAAGCGCACCTCCTGCTCAAGGCCCAGGGCTTTGCGTATTTTAGCGGCCTGCCGGATGGTCCGGTTGTCGGCCGAGTTGGACAGATTAAAACCGATCAGCGATGTGGTACCATCTTCACGGGCAAACAAACGTGCGGCCATCAGGGTCCAAAGCATGGCCAGGGGATTATCGTTGCCCATGAAAACTGATATTTTGAACTCATTGTCCACCCCCAGTTTGTGCAGCAAGTAGGCTGCCAGGATCGTGCCGGCGTTTATATTTAAGACCTGGCGGACGCCGTAAGTCGTGT
>Ga0316192_10001073_pt1 | contig 20110 bp, 22 predicted proteins | sample MerIslwburrow_MG_FD_204931 | JGI IMG/M metagenome (GOLD analysis project Ga0316192, IMG submission 204931) | Coastal sediment microbial communities from Maine, United States - Merrow Island worm burrow | ecosystem: Environmental > Aquatic > Marine > Coastal > Sediment | place: USA: Maine...
CTACAACGAGGACACTGACCTGTCGTTGCGCATGCTGAAGGATGGCTGGTGTACGGTCCAGTTCAACGCGTTCCTTCAGAACAAGATCAACACCCAGAAGATCAAGGGCGGGAACTCCGCTGAATTCTACGATAGCGAGGGCACGTTGCCGAAGTCGAAGATGCAAGTGGCCATGCATCCTGATGTGTCGCGACTGGTATGGCGCTTCGGCCGCTGCCATCATCACGTCGACTATGGGCCGTTCAGAAAAAACCGATTGGTGCTGAAGCCGGAGGCCAAGGTTGGAGAGGGCGTGAATGACTACGGGCTTGTTGTGACGAAGATCTAGCGAGCGCACCTGTGTATGATCGGCTATCGTGAGTGTCAGTGGCGAAAACAAAAAAGAAAACAAAGTCGAAGCGCAAGAAGCGGGCTGCCGGTACACGCAACACACCGCGCAAGCCACGCAACTGGGACAATGCTATTTCCGTCGCGTACATACGTCTACTCGGATTCCCGCACGTGACCCAAGCGCAGGCGGCAACACAGGTTGGTGTCTCAGAGCGCACAGTGCGGGCATGGGAGGCCGCACCGTGGTGGAGCAACGCTCAGTCCGAGGCCAGAATGAGATTCCTTCGGGGTGGTGACGCCGCCGCAATGCGTGGGCTCATGTGGGCATTCGGTGAGGATGGAGAGCGAGCCCACACATCACGGTGGTGGGCTGACCGCCGCATGCCTGAGCTGGCACCCCCGAAGATGCAGCACGAGCATGGTGGGGCCGGTGGTGAGCCCATACAGGTGATCACAGAGGTCGTGCTTGTCGATGGCGATCCAAACCAGAATTGAGCTACCACGTAAGTTCGGTTTCCTTCTCGAGCCTGCTCGTTACAAAGTCGCGCACGGCGGCCGTGGCGGAGCAAAGTCCTGGTCATTCGCAAGGGCATTATTGATTCGAGCAGTCAAGGAGCCGCTTCGGGTACTCTGCGCGCGTGAGCTTCAGCTTTCAATTCGTGATTCCGTTCATCGGTTGCTGAAAGATCAGATCCGGGCGCTTGGATACTCGTCGCTGTTCTCTGTTACAAATCACTCGATTCTCGGCGTCAATGGATCCGAGTTCATCTTCACCGGGATTCAGGCCAACGTAGAAAAGGTCAGGTCACTGGAGGGCGTTGATATTTGTTGGGTTGAAGAAGCTGAGTCAGTGTCCAAAGATAGTTGGGAGGTGCTCATTCCCACGATCCGCAAAGCGGGCTCTGAGATCTGGGTGAGCTTCAACCCGCAGCAGGCGACTGACCCAACCTACAAGCGATTCATCACTGACAAGCCCCCAGACGCCAAGGTGGTTGAGGTCAATTGGCGTGACAATCACTGGCTATCCGACGAGCTGAAGGCGGAAAAGGACTACTTGCACCGCGTTGATCCGGAAGCGGCCCAGCACGTGTGGGAGGGAAAGACACGCAAGCGAAGCAAGGCGGAAATTCTATCCGGCAAGTGGTGCGTCGAGGCGTTTGAGCCTCAAGACGATTGGGCCGGACCGTATCAAGGCGCTGACTGGGGCTTCGCAGCGCACCCCACCGTGCTCGTCCGTTGCTGGGTGAAGGGAAACCCCAAGGAGCACAATCATGAGCTGTACATCGAACAGGAGACGTATGGCGTAGGCGTCGACAACGACGAGTTGCCCGGACTGTTCGACCAGATACCAGGCGCACGAAGCTACACGACACGGGCAGACAACGCTCGGCCAGAGACCATTTCCCACATGGTCAGAAACGGGTATCCGCGCATGATCGCGTGCACCAAATGGCCGGGTTCCGTGGCGGACGGCATTGGCCATTTGCGCGGATACCAGCGAATCGTGATCCACCCGGACTGCAAACACACCATCGACGAGGTGCGGTTGTATTCGTACAAAGTAGACAAGCTGAGTGGTGATGTTTTGCCGGTAATCGTCGACGCGCACAATCACTGTATAGACGCCATCAGGTACGCGCTAGGGCCGCTGATTCGTGTTGAAGAGAAACCAAGCGTGTCGGTGATCTGAGCAATCAGTTGACGCGCGCCACCACCCGGCGTTACCCTTCGAACAATCGCACACGCACACATCCACTGGAGGACCGGCCATGAAGAAGGCAGCACTGACGACCCTCGGAGTATTCCTTGCCGCCGTCGTTTGCATCGGCATGCTATTCGCAACCAACGTGGTTGATGCCGCCTACGTGACACCGGACCCAGCACAGCGCGACGGCTTCAACGTCAACACATCGGACGGTAGTCTGGTCGTCTTGCGTGCAGGCACCAAGGTTCTGACCATTTCGTCCAGTGGTGATTTGACTATCACTGACGATTTGACAGTCACCGACGATCTTGCGGTCACGGGCCTTGCTACGATCGGCGAGACTCTCGCCGTGACAGGGAACTCGACGTTGACCGGCACTCTCGACGTGAATGGCGCATCGACCGCCTTGGGGCTGGCGACCACGTTTATGCGAACCGCCACGACACAAACAGCCGCGTACACCGTGACCTGCGATACCGGAGCGGAAGACGCGGGCGGCATCATCTTCGATCTGACTGATAACGCGGTGATCACCTTGCCTGCTGTGGCGGCGGCGAATCTCGGATGTTGTGTCACTCTGATCAACACTGCGGCTGACGATGCGGCCAAGGTGGCGTTCAGTCCTCAACCTGCCGACGCGGTCTATGGCACGGTCGCCGCCTTCTCTGCGAACGGCACGGACGCCCACGCCATCTCGAATACCAAGTCGGGCGCGAACAAAGGCGACTACCTGAACATCTGCTCGGACGGATCGACTGGCTGGTTCATCGTCGGAGGTGTTGGTGTTTGGGGTAACGAGATCCTGTGAGGTTGGTCGCCGTGTTGGCAGCACTCGCTTTGCTTGGCTGCCCAGCAGAACGCGCACCAGATGAACAAGGCTGTCGAAACGGCGAAGAGTGTGAGCTTAGAGTGGCAGGCTCTCTTCGCTGTGTCGGCGATCTCAACAAGGGCGAACAGTGCGCGGGCTCGTGGCCAACGATCTTGCGCATAAAGGTGATGACTCATGAGTCCGTTCCGAATCATGCTAATACTGGCCCTCTCGGTCTCAATCCTAATGGCGCCGATGTACGGATGCGGCAAGCGGCTACCTCCGATCCGATTGAGCCATCTCCAGATTGAAGCCGATGAGGCAGTACGCCTGGACGTGGTGTGCGAAGAGGGCAAAGTGTACTCGATCGAGCTGAAGCCCGGTGTGCCGGTCGATATCGGCGGGCCTGAGATAATCTGCGCCATGTACACTGAGCCGCTCGTGGAACTCTCAGTCGAGACGGTGTGGAAATGAGTGGTAACGTCGTCGGTGTTGTCGGCGGCGATGGTGTTGTGCTCGGCGATGCCGCGGAAGATATCGGCATTGATAACGCGCTGGAGCAGGTAGCGCGTATGCGGGCCGCGACTCTGATGCATGAGTGCGCGCGCATGGCAGAGATCGGCACGTGGTCCCCAGGCACGGTCGAGAACTTCATGGCGAACGATTCCCTGGAACAGATCGTCGACACGAACCAAGGCAAATTCATCGTCGTGATTCGTAGGGGTTGACCATGGGCATGCTCCAACGTCTCGCCGCCTCGATCTTGGCAAAGCAAGCGGGCACGGATCCGGGCACTGTTGTCTCGATGATTCGAGCAGGCTCCCGAATGGGCGGCCGCAAGACAGATCCGCAGGCGATGCTTGAGGCGTGGCAGACATCGCCATGGTTCCGTGCGGTGATCGAGCGCGTGAGCTTTGCCGCCGCAATCGTGCCGTGGCGCTTGTTCGCGGTGAAGCCCGAGTCGGGCTCGAGGGCAGCAAAGAACGGGAACCGGTACGTCAAACACCAGGCGTTTCAGACTGGCGAGTCAAATGAGGTGAGGGCGAAGATAGCCAAGAACCTCGAAGCCTCCGGTCGCCTCGAAGAGATCGAAGAACACAAGCTATTCGATCTGCTCGGCTCGCCGAATGAGGTGCTGACCGGTGTGGATATGCGGCTCGTCACGTTCGCGTCGCTGCACGTTGTCGGTGAGATTGGTTGGGCCATCGAACGTGGCACCCTCGGCGAGCCTGAAGCTATCTGGCCAGTCCCCTCACCGTGGATCACTCGCGTTCCTGATATCAATTATGGCTTTTACGACGTGCAGCTTGGCGGCACGCGCCGAGCGTTCTCAGAGGACGAATTCATTCTGTTCCGCAACCCGAATATTGCGAATCCGTACGCCCGCGGTTCAGGTCTTGGTGCGTCTCTGGCGGATGAGCTGGAGACCGACGAATACATCGCCAAGTTCCAGAACACCTGGTTTGTCAATCGCGGTCGACCGGACATTGTGTTCATCGCCAAGCCAAACAAGTCCGGCACCATGGTCGACTCCGACGAGCTGGAGCGCGCCAAGGAGAGGTTCGAGAATAGCTACCGAGACGTGAGACGCGGCGGCCGATCATTCTGGACGCGCGGCGACATTGACGTGAAGGAGCTGGACAGCAAATTCGTTGACCTCGACCTCACCGAGCAACGAAGCTGGATCAAAGACCTCGTGCGTCAGGTCATCGGAGCCCCGCCGGAAATTATGGGCGACCTGACCAGCTCCAACCGAGCGACCATCACTGAGGCGTTCGCGATCCTGGCGATGATCTGCACGGTGCCGCAACTTGAGCGTATGCGCGCCCAGGCGCAGATGAAGCTCATGCCGATGTTCGACGATCGCCTGGCGCTCGGCTACTGGAACCCGGTCCCCGAGGATCGTGAGTTCAAGTTGCGAGCCGTGCAGGCGGCGCCGTGGACCGTCGAGGTGGGTGAAATGCGCGAAATGCAAGGCCTCGATGACAGAGGCGACGCGGACCGCGTGCATTACATACCCATGGGCATGATTCCGGTCCCAGCACCTTCGAGACAAAAGACAGGGGCGGAGGCACTACTGGTCCAGGCCGAAGAGCGCAGGATGCTAGGAGCGCCCGTTCGCAAGATCGCCGAGGCGGAGATCCCTCACATCGTCGCCGCGCTACAGCCACAGCAGATCTCCGCGTATCTGGTGCCCGAGGTGTCGGAGACCGTTGAGGCATGGGGAAACAAGGCGCTGGTTGACCTCGGACTGGCTCCGAGCTTCAGCATGACCAATCCGGTCGTACTCGAATTCTTGGAAGTGTTCGCGGCCGACAAGATCGTCGGCATCAACGAGACAACGAAGGCGTATGTTGCCGAGGCACTTCGTCAGGGAGTCGAGGCAGGAGAGGGTGTGCCGGCCCTCGCGGCTCGCGTTCGTGAGTCGATGGCCGGCGCAAGCAGGTTCCGGTCGATGGCCATCGCCAGAACTGAAACAACCGGCGCAGCCAACTTCGGGAACTACACCGCGATGGCCGAGAGCGGTCTTGTTGCTGTGCGGGCATGGGTCTCGACAATGGACGATCTCACCCGCGACGGCTCGAGTGGCGCAGCAGATCACCTAAGTATGGACGGCATGGAGGTGCCGATAAGCGAACCGTTCATCGGCGGCACCGGCGCGCAGGCCCTTTACCCTGGAGACTTCGGCGTTGCGGAGGAGGATATCAACTGTCGGTGCGCGATCCGGGCCGTCATCGAAGGGAAGGCATACGACAAAACCGAGTTCGTGAAAACGTTTCTGGAGGAAACAGCGAATGACGAGAGGCGCACAGCTCGCGCCGTCGTCAAGGCGTTCGAGGAGCAGATCGACATCCTCATCGAGGCACTGGAGGCAGCATGAGTCGCAGCGCACGGAGACTATCGCCGCACGTGACCGTTCCGGATAACCTCCTAGAGAAGGACACCGATCCGCTGGATGGATTCATCGTGGAGCAGATGGTGAAGGACATTCGTCGCCGCGAATCCGAGCGGATGTCCGAGTTGCGCGTCTATCAGCTACCGTCTACCGATGAGTTCTGGCAGCCATGACTGGTTACTATCAACGCGGCGTCATGGAACGCACCGGCGCGGTGTTCAAAACAGGTGACTCAAAAACGCGCTGTAATGCAGAAATCGACGTCCGCGGGTCGAGGCAGACCTGTAACCAAATTCTGGCCAAGATACACAACCACGCCGTTCCTGGGGGAAGATACGAAGTTCGTTGTCGGCGTTGTGGCGCTGTCCACGTAATCTGATAGTTGACAGCAGACCAAACACGCGAGTACCGTACCAGTTGAGAGAGGCCATTCGGCTAGAGCCCATAAGCCGGTCGTGAATCAGACCGAGAGGCTCGCCAATGGCACTGCGAATCAAGAAGCAAGTCCAACAGGCACTGACCGCAGCCCGTAACGGCGAGGCGGCCAATCTCTCAGAACTAGTGATCCCCAGGGTAGGCGGTCACGTCATCGCGAAGGCGAACGGCGAGAAGAATACCCGCACCTTCCTCATCTCGAACAAAGCACAGGACCGAGACAAGGATACCATTGACCCGTTCGGCTGGGAGTTAGAGGACTTCCGCAAGAATGGCGCGATCCTCTGGGCGCACAACTCCTGGGAGCCGCCCGTTGCCACGCCGGGCGAGGTGAGCGTACGGGGTAGCGCAGAAGATGCGGCACTATTCGGTGATGCCAAGTTCGTCGAGGCCTACCCGTTTGCCAAGCTGTTGCTCAATCTCATCGACGAAGGTGCCCTGAAGAATGCCAGCGTAGGATTTTCTCCGGTCGAGTGGATCTACAACGAGGAGCGCGGCGGCGTCGACTTCATCAAGCAGAAGCTGGTGGAGTGGTCAGTCGTTCCGATCGGCAGCAATCCCGACGCCATGGTGCAGCTTGCCAAGGACGGCAACGATCTCAGCCCTATGCTCGAGTGGTCACAGCGTTGGCTGGACAACGACGAGAAGATTGGTAACGCCATTGCCGACGATGTCGAAGTGGCAGCCATCTGCAAGGCCCTGGAGCCCTTCGCCACAACGATCGATCCAGGCGTCGCCGCACGCAAGGACGAGTCAGACGAAGGCGAGCCGGCCACGGAGCTTGAGCAGAAAGACGACGAGGCCGATGAAGGTAAGGCCGGTCGTGTGTTATCGCGAGCCAACAAGGACAAGCTGCGCCAGGCCAGTGAACTGGTTCTCGAAGTGCTGGCCGCTGCCACCAAAGACGAAGACGAGGAAGAAGAAGACCTCGAAGAAGAGCAGGACGACGGCGAAGAAGGTGAAGAGGAAGACGACGACAAGACCGTCACCGTCGAGTCCACTACCAAAACATTGGACGATCTGCTCGCAGCCGCTGAGGCGCTGGACATCGACGACAGCCAGCGGAAGGTCCTGGTCGAGTCCTTGACCCAAGCCAAGCAAGTCTTGGCACCGGAACCAATCGAGTTGAACGAGGACGTCGTGCGGGAGTGGACGCGTGACGCGCTAGCCGAAGCAACCCGGCCGTCTGTTGACGAGCCGGCCATTGACGCAAAGGAAGCAACCGCGTTCGTGCGGAGCGCGCTCGAAGAATTCAAGTCAGACATTCTGCGGCGGACGGGTCGTCTGCCAGCGTGAGGAGATCATCATGTCGCTGACCAGTAACAACAACACCACCCCGCGGAAGACCCTCACTCGTGAGGACTTCGAGAAAATCGTTGCGGATGAAGTCGGAAAAGTGCGCGCCGAGATCATCGGAGATCAGCGCGATCGGGATGTCAAAAATCTCGATGATCCGACCTATGCCGCGCGTAAAGCGCACGGTATGGCGGCCTCGGCGGCAGGGGAAGGTCGGCTCGGAAATGTGCGTCGTTCCTTCACGGACGACCTTGCCGATAAGGACATCGGTGAGATGACCCGCAAGGACCGCGCTCGCATGTTCGCGCGCTGGGTCCAGTGCTCTTTTCAGGCCCGAGAGCAAGGCGGCGGCATTGAGACAGCGATCGACATCGCCAAGGCGGCCGGTCAGAACACTTTGGCCAAGGCGTTTCAGGCTACCGACTTCGACCAGGGCGGCTTCATGGTCGAGCCGGCGTTCGCCGACGCGGTGATCGAGGAGCTGGTGGCGCGGGTTGTTTACACGCGCGCCGGTCCGGAGATGATCGACCTGCCAGAGGGCGGTCTTTCAATGCCGTATGAAAACGACGGCGCCGACGCCCAGTGGGTTGGCGAAGGTACCGCACCGAGCGCCGAGGAGATCACGGGCGGTCAGATCCGGATGCAGCCCCACAAGCTGATCACCATCGTCGGCGTTTCCAACGATCTGCTGCGGTCGCAGCCTGGTCGCTCCGATACCTTCGTCCTGAACAGCATCATTCGCGGCATGGGGACCAAGCTGGACAGCACCCTCATTCGCGGCCTCGGTCTTTCCAACGAGCCGATGGGCCTTCGTGGTCTCTGTGCCTCGGCCAACAAGTTTGACGTCACCAGCGGCGCGACCATCACTCAGGCGGTTTTGGTCCGTGAGTTGCTCCAGCTCCAGAACCTAATCGAGACCCTGAACGTGGATCTCGCCATCGATCGGCCAGCATACTTCGGTGCGCCGCGAACAAAGAACTATCTGAAGTCCCAGCGGGCCACAGATGGCTTGCTATTCCCAGGACTCGAAACCTCCAACGACCTGCTCGGTGTGCCTCTCAGCGTGACCAGCAATGTTCCGGTGAACTTGGATGAATCGGGAACGGCAGCCAACGACGAGTCCGAGCTTTACTGTGCGGCCCTGGCTCACATGCTGCTCGGTCGTACCGTCGATATGCAGGTGGACGTTGCTCCGGGCGCCGCCTACGTGAACAGCTCCGGCTCGACCGTATCGGGCTTCTCCCGCGACGAGACACCGGTGCGCGTCATTGGCAAGTGGGACCACGCGGCAGGTCAGCGCGGCTCCGAGATTGCTCTTGCTCAGGAGATCGACTGGGCGCTGGTGTAGCCTAGCCAACGCATAGCCAAACAGATCACAGACTCGCCCGGTGCGCCGGGACCGAAGGAGATTGACCCATGAGCAGCTTCCCACTCAACGATGCAGGCGCATTTGTCGCGGCCAAGGACGGCAACGCCTCCGAGAACTCAGGCGCACCCTCTGTTATCACCGCAGCGGCTGGGCTCGATAACGTCAAGGTCACTGGTCAGACTGTGGACCGCAAGAGCGGCACTGCAATCGCCCATAGCGCGATCATCGCGACAGGCTGGCTTGCCGCTTTGACCGATACAAAGACTCTGTCGCTGGCGCATGAGTACCAAGACTCCGCCGACGACTCGACGTGGAACACGGCCGTTGCAATAGAGGCTGCGACCGTGAAGCAGACGGCAGTTGCGTCGACCAACTATCGTGGTGTCTCAGAGCACAACCTGGCATTGTCCTCGCTGAGTCGCTACATCCGTATCAACGTGACGTTGGATCTGAATGCGGGCGCCACGGATACGGCCCTGTTTTACACCATCGTCGTGTTGGCGGGGTGGACCCAGGTCCCTCAGTAGGAGAACGCAATGAGTGCAAATGAACCGAAGCCCGAGGAGATCCTCGGCAGTGGTCAATCCTCATTGGCTCAGGCTGGTACAGCACTGGCGAACGAGAGCCGCAAGCAGCAGACTGAGCTAGTGAGCGTCGTCTTCAGGCGTACCTGGAAACGTTGGTTCACCGGTGACTCGGCAGGGTTTGCGCCCAGCGTCGCCAAGCGGCTAATCGATGCCAAGGTGGCGTCTTACAAAAAGGGCGCCGTCAAGCGAGCGGTTGAGGCGGTGGTCGAAGCGGTGTCCGGTGACGGTGAGCCTGCCGACGGTGAGCCCGAGGGGAAGGCACCTGGGGCTGTGCCCACGGTCGACGACGTTGTGGCCGCTGGCTACGACAGAGAAGCAGCACCGTTGATCGTCGCTCAAGAGCAGGCCAAAGCCGACGCCGGACTCGAGCCGTACGGTAAGAAGAAGGCGACCGAAAAGAACATCGCTGCGGCCCTCAAGAAGGCCGGGCTGGAACCGAAGGCGTAGCCTAACGGGAGGTCCGCATGTCGCTGTCATCGCGGGCGCTGTGCTCGCTTGCGGATCTCAAAGGCGAGTTGAGCATCACCAGCAACTCGGAGGACACCCGCCTCGAACGTCTGATTGAAGCAGCAACCAGCGCCATCGAGAGCTACTGCGCCCGAACGGAAGGCTTCCACTACGAGGCCGCCCGTGAGGACATGGTGCGTGGCTACGGCTCTCCGATTATGCACTCACCCAAGACCCCGATCGTGTCGATTGGCTCGATCGTCTGGGACCCTGACGACTCCAACGAGACGGTGACCTCGACCCTGTACGCGATCGACAACGCGCGCCAGGGTAGAATTTACCGTGAAGGTGGTTGGGCGTGGACTGCGGCCGACCGGACCTACCTGGTGAGCACGGTGCTACCTGGTACCGAGCAGCGGCTATATCAGATCACATACGCTTGCGGGTACGTCACGCAGAACCAAGCGAACCTGGACAACACTCTCACCCGCAACCTGCCTCACGCGCTCGAAGATGCCTGCATCCAAATGGCAGGCATGCGATATCGCTGGAGCCCAGCAGACCCAGCGCTGGCGAGTGAGAAGCTGGGTTCCTGGGCGGCGAGCTACAACCGCAGCGGTGATGGCGGCGGCCTCGTGCCTGCTTCCGTCGCCGGTGTGCTGGACAGCTACAAGCGGCTGGTGACTGCCTGATGGGACGAGCTGCACATCTGATGGTCAACACCATCACGGTACAGTCGGTGACTGGTATTGACGCCGGTATGACCAAGACGTTCGGCCCTCAGCGGTCCGTATCCGCTCGGGTCGAGCACAGTCAACAGCACGTCAAAGACAACTTCGGCAACGTACGTGTGGCGACACATCGGATCTTCACCGAGACCGAGGTCAAACTCTCCGACCGTATCTGGCTCGAGGGCGCAGATGCCACGGACGAAAACGAGGCCGAGCGCGCCGTCGCGGTATGGAACGCATCGACGCCATCGGGCTACACTCTGTACGAGGTGTGGCTATGATCGGCATGAAGGTAATTGGCGCTCAGAAGCTGGCCAAGGCGTTCGTCAAGGAGGTCAAGCGGTACGCGGGCAGCCCGACGTGTGAGCTTGGCGTCGGTACTAATTACGCCATATACGTTCACGAGAACCTAAAGGCCAGACACGACCCGCCGACCGAGGCGAAGTTTCTTGAGCGCGCTGTGGACCGCATCAGGCCGCGCTATCTCAAGACGCTACAGAAGCTCGTCAAGGACAACGCAAACCACAAAACACCGCTGAGTGCCGCACTGTACCAGTTGGGCCTTCTCGTGGATGCCGACTATGTCCCGAGGGTTCCGGTTGAATTCGGACGCCTCAGGAACAGCCACTACGTCGCACCACCGGCCGGTCTCGTGCCGGGCGGGACGCCGACGACGCCTGGTAAGTGATGGAGCCTGAGATCGACATCGCAACGCACATCGGCACGCAACTCGCCGCATGGACGCTTGGGACCAATCTATTCCATGCTGGTGTACGGCCGGCGGATGAGGCGCAACTCGTTCCTGCCAAGGCGTGCTTCATCTACCCGACCGGAGGTGTCGAGCCGCGAGACTTCTGCGGTGAGGATCGAGCGGAGCGGCGCAGTCGACTTCAGATCTGGGTCCGTGGGGATCGCGGCGACTTCACCGAGACGCTTGCCCTGGCTCGCGCCATTCGTGATACCGTGCACCGCAGTGACGCAACACTGACCGACTACATTCAGATCCGTGCGATGCAGAGCGAACCGATACCGCTTGGGCTGGACGACCAAGGCCTACCCGAGTATTCAATCAACATCGAAGCCTTCTTCACGGAGTGAGCCATGCGCATCTTCCTCGAACAGTCTCTAACAATCACCAAGCCGAGTGGAAGCACGCAGTCGTTTCCAGCCGGCGAATTCTACGAGGTGCCAGACGACCTCGGTTCAAAGTGGATTGCCGAGAAGCTGGCCAAGGCGGCGTCGTCCAAGAACGAAGTGATCGGGGATGAGAAGACTCCGAAGCCGAAGCCGAAGTCACCAACCGTCAGTCTCAAGCCCGCTCCGAAGCCCGAGCCCAAGAAGTAGGAGACCATCATGGCGCGCACAGCAATCGCAGTTCAGACGATTCCGAAGAACTCCGTTCTCGACGACATCACGTTCTCGGCCGCCGATGCGGTGAACAACCACTCGTGGATCAACAGCGGCAAGGAGATCTTGCTGATGAAGTCCACCAATGGTGCGCTGACCGCAGTGATCTCCAGCGTCACCGACGAGCACGGTCGCACCGGAGATATCACGCTGACGCCGGGGGCCGGTGACACCAGCGCAGCCGGTCCGCTCGAGCCTGCCATTTGGAACCAGAGAGCCGCTGCCGACCTCGGCAAGGTCTTCATGGGATTGTCCGATTCAACCAACATCACGTTCGCTGTCGTGAAATTCCAGTAGACAGCACAGGAGAGATCAATGGGCGACGTAAAGGGAACCGCGGCAACAGTCGACGTGAGTGTGGCAGGCAGCTCGTACACCGCGCTCGGCGGAGTCAAGGACGTGAGCATTTCGATCGGTCACGCAACGATCGACGTCTCGGACTTTGACCAGCCGAACTGGGAGGAGCACCTGGCGGGACGCGGCAATATGTCCCTGTCGGTCACGTGCAACTACGACGAAGCGGACGCGGGCCAAGACATCGTGCGCGCGTCGTGCGAAGCCAGCCCGGCGACGCAGATTTACTACCGCTATCGCCCGGTCGGTTCATCGAGCGGCGTCGGCATGGAGTACATCATCAAGGGCACCATCGACTCGCTGGACGACACGTCGTCCGACGGGTCTGCCGCCGAGATGTCGTTCAGCGTAACGGCGACCGGCGCACCGACGTTCCAGACTCAGCCTTAGACGGGCTGGTTCTAACAGGAGAACGCTGTGGCAAATTCAAAGCGAGGTCTTGTACCGATCGAGTTGGGAGATGGAGTCGTCCACGAACTTCGTTTCCCAAACTCGGCCATGCGGTCGTTACAGGAGCGGTTCAAGCTCAAGACTCCCGGCGAGGTCTGGCAATCGATGGCGGCATGGTCCGTGGACGATTGGACCGAGGTCATCCGACTCGGGCTGCACTATGGCTCGGATGCGGACATCACATCGGAAGCCGTCGACGATTTGATCATCGGCACCGAGATGCCCTACTACCAGGCGTGTCTGCTCGGCGCCATCACCTCCGCGCTTGAAGGTCGCGACGTAGGGGACCGGGTGCAGCGCATCATCGATAAGACATTGCTACAGGCGGAAGGTGCCGCCACGGCCTCCGGGGGTGGGGCTGTAAACCCTTAGATCGCGCGCCGACCGTCACTCCCGCTCAGGCGCCATGGGACTGGGACAACATGCTGACGGCGGCACTATCAGCGGGGCTTTCACACGACCAGTTCTGGGATCTCACTACCCATGAGGTAGTGCTCTCGGTTCGTGCGCATCAGACCAACTACGAGAATCAGAAACGGTTGCTCGCCTGGACGCAATCGAATCTGATGCGGTGCTGGATAGGTAACAAGGCGCCATCTGTCAATCGGCTCATGGGTAAACCTTCACTGAAGGGCATGTCCAACGCCGAGATCAAAGAACACTACCGTAGACGCCAGCGGGAGGCAGGTGCTGTATGAGTAGTCTGCTACTCGGGAGCCTAGGTGTAAAGCTCGACGCCCTGACCGCTCAGTTTGAAGCGGACATGGAGAAGGCGAAGTCCAAGCTAGAAGGCATCTCTGCGACTGCGAAGAAGGTCTCAATCGCCAGCGGCGCCGCATTCGCCGGCATGACTGCCGCTATCGCGGTGACCTCCAAGGCGTTCGATACCCAGTTCCGCGCCGAGAAAGGCCTGGAGGCGGCTTTCAAGGCATTAGGCAAAGAGGCGGATATTGAGGGCCTCAAGGAGTTGGCGTCTGATCTCCAGAAGGTCACCACGTTTGGGGACGAGGCCACGCTGTCCATCGCCAGTATGTTGGTCCCCATGGGCGCGACGAGTGACACGCTAAAGGCGGTCCTCCCTGGTGTGCAGGATCTCGCTGCCGGCATGGGCATCGATTTGAGGACAGCAGCGCAGGCTGTCGGTAAGACATTGGCAGGCTCGTCCGGTGCACTGAGTCGCTACATCGGCCCGCTTTCCGACGTAAACAAGAAGATCATTGAGAGCGGGACAGAGCAACAGAAACTCGCCGTGATTATGGGCGTGCTCGGCAAGTTCCAGGGCCAAGCTGCCATCGCCGCGTCAACGTCGGCGGGAAAGTTCCAGCAGCTAACGAACACGATGGGCGACACCCTTGAGAAGATCGGTGGCATCATCGACAAGCCGCTAGGCAAGGTGCTCGACGTCGTCAGCGCGGCTGCGACTGCTGTCGATGACGCCTTGAAGAACCTGAATCCGAAAACGAAGGAATGGATCGGTTACCTGGCCATTGGCACGACAGCCGCTCTAGGTGTCGTCGCCGTGCTCGGTGCTCTCACCGCAATGCTACCCGCTCTTATCGGTCTGTTGACCGTCGTAGGAGTGGCATTCCTCAAGGCGTTCTGGCCGGTCACCGCAGCAATCGCCGTCGTGATCGGCGCCATCGCAGGCACCATTCTGGCGACCGGTCTGCTCAAGAAGGCCTGGGACAAGAACCTGTTTGGCATCCGCGACTCGGTGCACCTGGTCGTCAACAGCATCAAGAAAGCCTGGGTGTGGTTGGTCGACAAGCTCGTGGTCGCATGGGACTGGTGGGCGAAAGCTGGTCGCACGGTGCTTCAGAAGGTCGGCGAGTTCTTCGAGAAAACCGTCAATGGCTGGATCAAGATTGGTCGCATGCTCGGCGAGGCGTTGAACATAGATACGCTGGCCAACCTGAAGGACGTGAAGATCGACCTGACGATCGACAAGGCCAAAGAGGCAGGCTTGACGATCGGCGACCTGGTGAAGAACAAAATGCAAGCGGCCGGTGACGCTATCGCCGACGTGTGGAACGAAGGTCTTGACGTATGGAAGACCGCACTCGGCCCATTGTTCGACAAGTTCAAGTCTGCTGTCGACCAGTTGGTGAGTGCTCCGGCGCTGCTTCCGGGAGGCGGAGGCGGAGGCGGAAGCGGAGGCAAGCCCCCTGGGACTGATCCACCTTCCGGGCCGTCCAGTTCCGCGATCGGCACGGCCGCAGCCGACGAAACGGCTATGGCGGTCAGTGCAGTCTCGAGCGGACTGGGTACGTTCGGCAGAGTGATGGAGTCGCTATTCACCAAGGGTCCGATTGCCGCCATCATCGTATTGATCGGTGAGGTCCTGAAACACACAAAGACCTTTGGCAGGATCTTGGCGCGATTCGGTGATGTACTCATCCAACTGGCGACCGCGACGGAACCGTTGCTCGAAGCCATCTTCCCTCTGGTGGACGTGTTCTTCGATTTGGCCAGTGTGTTCATTCAGCTCCTGATCAAGTTCAATCCGTTCATCGCGATTCTTGTGGCCTTGGCTCCAGTGTTCGAGATCTTCGCACGCAACCTCAGCTCAGCGCTCGAAGCAATGGTCAAGGCATTCAATGCGATCATCATAGGCATCGGCGACTTCGTTGGGCACATACCTGTTGTAGGCAAGGAGCTTCGCAAGTTCGTCCGAAAGCTGATGCTGACGCTGTATAGGCCCTCTGAGGCGCCTGGCGCTCAGGATGCTGTATCGAGCACCGCCGACACCTTGGGAGGCCTTGACGACGCAGCCAGCGACCTTGGTGAGACGATGCGGGAGGTCAACGCGGAGTTGTCCAACATCCCAGACGGGTTCAAGGTTGCTGCCGCCCGCTTCAAGGCGATGGATGAGGACCTCGGTGCTGCCGGATTGGGTGGCGGTGCGCTTGGCCAAACGACTGCTACCGCTGGGGTCGGCACAGTGATTGAGAACGTCTACATCCAGTCGATGAATCCCGACGAGGCCTGGGAGCAGCTTCGAGGCGCCGTTGAGCGCAGCAACTTCCTCGCTGGCGGTTCGATCGTGGCGGGCTCTGGTCCGTTGTCAACGGCGGGGAATGGTGCCTGATGTCGATGATCAAAATCAGTGGTCGCACCATCTCCGTGGCAAAGCTCGACGAGGCGCAGCCCGAGGTTGGAAGCCGGAAACAAGCGGTCGACGGCACGATTCTCATCGAGAGGATCGGGCACCTACGAAAGTGGACCGGCAAGACGCCCGCCTTGTCTCCTGACCAGGCAGACGTTGTTCGCAAGCTCGTTCGCGGCGACGGGGATACCTGGCCATTCAGCGCCGACATTTGGTCGTCCAAGGGGCTCAACGATGAAGCCGGGACGCAGTTCACGCTCGAGGGAGACGGCGACGACGACGTTGCGGTGACCAATGCCTATGCCATGGCCGGCTCTGTTTATATCAGCGCGGCCTCGGTCAATTTGTTCTCCGCCAACGTGAGAACTGGAACAGACACCAGCTCAGACACGACGGACTGGGTATCGGTCTCAGGTGCGACTTTGTCATCCGATACAAGCGCCTATTGGCAGGGCTCACGGTCGCTGAAGGTGGTGTCGTTGGGAGCTAACGACGGTGCGGAGACCCCGGCAATCGCCATCTCGGCGTCGACCGCTTACACCTGTAGCTTCTACATCCGCAGTGCGGTCGCAGCGACGCTCTCCGTAGAGCTTGAAGGGGATGTCAGCGGCTCTCTGCTGGACGATACATTCGCCGCCACAACCGAGTGGATGCGCGTTGTCAAGACAGTCGAGACGGCACCCGGTGACTCCGATCTTACCTTGCGGATCTACGACGCAGCCGGAGGCGAGACCTTCTACGTCGACGGAGTACAGATGGAGGAGTTGGACGCCGCCACAGCTTGGGTGAATGGAACCCGCGCTGCCGATGATTCACTGACCTACCCAGCCGCGAAGGTGCGGCCTCTCTTCAAGAACGACTTTACCGTCCAGTGCTGGTTTGCCGTGCACGACAACTCGAGCTTCAGCGGGGCGGATCAGCCATTGTTCGCCGCAACCAACAGCGAGGGCTCGGCGCCGACTGAAGGGATTGAGATCTACGAATCCAGCGGCGAGGTGATCGCTACAGTGTACGGTGGCGACGGCACGCCGGATTTGTCGGTTAGCGACAGCAGTGCGGCATGGAACGATGGTGCGTTTCACTTGGTCACCGTAGTGCTCAAACGGACGCCGGGGACTGGAGAGTTCAACTTGACTCTGTATCTGGACGGCACGTCGGTCGATACAGATAACGGTACTGAGTTCCCTGCCAAGGATGCTGTCTCCATCTTCGAGGTTGGTTCGTGGAGGGACGGGGCGCTGCAAGGCAATTGCAAGATTGAAGATTTGATGGTGCTGCCCTACGCGGCGAATGCTGAGCAGGTCACATACTGGTACGCTCAGAGCGGCGGAGGCGCACCGATGAGCGCACTGCCAAAGGTCTACGTCCAAGGCGACTTCATTCCCGACGACGACCCTCCGCCGTTGGCTGTCGGTCAGGTCGGCTTGGCCGACTACGTCGCCGCAGCCGGATCTGGTAATTATCGCGAGGTCGGCTTCGAGTTAATGGAGGCGGCGCTGACTCCGGTGTCGCCATGAGGACGACCACCGCCGCAGAGGACCATCTGCTCCAGCTACCGGCGCGAGGTCATCGCGTGCGGGTCAAGATCGATCGAGGCGCTGGTGTCTTTGTCGATATGACATCGTTGGAGGGTTACAATTGGGTCACCTCGGTCAAGGTGGCGAACCAGGTCGATAACCCGACCAAGACAGCGCAGGTCCAGCTACATCGGGAGATCGAGCGGCTCAGCCTTGCCACGTTGGTCGACGGTTCCAAGCTCAATGCGGCTGGGACCATTATCGATGTAGCTCGAGCCATCGTCATCGAAGCGGCGACATTGCCGGTTGACGTGCTCCCGGTTGAGGCGGACTGGAAGGAGATCTTTCGCGGAGAGATCGATGAAGTGGACTGGTCAGGCGCTGTATCCTTGACCTGCCGCGACGAAGGCGCCGCACTGATGGATCAGTTCATCCGCACTCAGCGGATCTACGGGTCGACCGGCGGCGAGCTGCTTGAGGATGTGAGCCAAGACATCATCGACGATGCCAATTTTGATCTGGACACCATCGTCGCGAACTACACCTGGAACAACTCGACCACGGTAACGATGTCCGATACCTCGGAGGTGGTTGTCGGCGATTACATCGGATATCTGAACGCTCCGTTCTTCGAGATCTCGGCGATCGTGCCGAACACCAGCGTTACAATCCTGAATCCGGCGAGCCGTACAATCCCAACGGGTAGCGGCGCCAACAACTCTCTGCTCATCCCAGACGCTTCCAAGGTGCTGCTGTATTCGGTGACCGGTGACGCGACAACGCCCTTCAAGGTCGCCGACTCACCAGGCTGGGCGATCAAGTCGTTCAAGTCTGGTCGCAACTATTTGCTCCCGACACTGCGTGGGCTCGCCCAGCAGATCGGGTGGGAATGTGTCTATCGCTGGAACGACAACATCTCGGCGTTCGGGCTCACCCTGTACGAACCGGACCGCGCTGCGGCGACACCAGACTGGACGCACGGGGTTGGGCTCTACAGCGACCCGACGCAGCTTGCGATCAATCGCGCGACCGTAAGGAATTGGGTCGAGGTGACATTCGGAAGGGCTGGTAATCGAGCCACCACGATCAAACAGAATTCAGGGAGTCAGACGAAATACGGGTTTCGGCCGATGATGATCTCTGAGGCAAGTAGCTCGCAGATCGACACCGTGGGAGAGGCGGACGACATGGCACTCGCTGCTCTGACAGACCTGAAGGACCCTGGCGCCATCTTCGCCGTAGTCGTGCCGTTTCTCTGGGCCTGCCAGGTCGGTGATTATCATCGATTCACCGCAGACGAGCGGCGTTTTGACACAGATCAAGATCTAGCGGTCGTTGGCTACGAACACTCGTTTACGGCCAAAGGAGGTGCGACGAAGCTGACCACGAGAGGCAAGCCGAGCGGCGGCGTCAAACGTTGGCTCGAGATCGAAGGCCGACCAGGCATTGCTCCTGCCAATGACCATCAGTCTGACTCTGCCGCCGACAATGTCTCCGTAACGGCAGGGATGGGCACTCTGATCATCACCTACGACGATCCACGCACGATGGACCCCCCAATCGATGACTGGGCAATTACCGAATGCTACGTCAAAGCGGGCTCAGGAACATTCACGCCTGGCGCCGCAACCCTTCGGGACATCGGTAGACGATTGCGTTTCCAGATCGACGGTCTAACGCCGGGAGAGACGTACTCTGTGATTCTTCAGATCTTGGACTCGGCTGGCAATATCGGCGCGTCCACGACCTACATCGCAGAGGCGACTCAACGTGTGGGACCGTACCACGAGAACATCGACGGTCAGCAGGACCTACTCCTTCGGAACAACGACTTCAACATCTGGACCCAAGGCACCGCAGTACCTCCAGACTTCTGGGGCACCGAGGTCGGTGTTTGGGATACGGATATGGAGGAGGCGACCGGCGATGCGTTGACCGGTGGTCACGTGGTGGAGATGTTCCCGACCGCCATCATGGAGCCCGAGCTGCTTTCGGAATTCATTCCGATTGCCGAGACAGAGCTTCTCGACTTCGGCGTGCTGGCCAAGGTGTCGGCGGGCGCAGCGGAGACGCTGACTCTAGCCATCGAGTGGTTCAACTCGGCGCAGGCCTCAATCAGTAGCGACTCCCAGGTGTTCACTCTTGCGACCACCTACACGTTCCATCAGGCGGCGACGGTGCAGGCGCCCGCCAATACGCGGTTCTGCAAGCTGTCGATCACTGCGGACTATTTGGCGTCCTCGACCACGGTCTACGTTGACAGGGCCTCGGTGACACGTGGTTATGTCAACGGCTCGGTCATCGGCCCCGGCATCAATCACACGTTCTCGACCTCCTACTACGTAGCCGAGTGGGGCACCTCCGATGTTGGCGCTGAGGACGTCGGGGTTACTCATATCGACAACGGGACACCTGCCGGAGGGGACTACGACGGGATCCAGATCGACTTCGATGGGATCTATATGTTCAGCGCTCGAAGCCTGGGCGTCATCGACGACAACAACTTCCTACACGAGATCGAGATCCAAATTGATGAGGGAGGCGGTGGGAGTTGGACGACCATCGCAAGCTCCAGTTCACCGTGGACGACTGCCGGCAACTACACAGTGGCGGATGTCGAGTCAGGGTTTCTTCGATTGTATAGAGGCGATGAGCTGCGCGTCCGTATCAAG
>Ga0316192_10001074_pt1 | contig 20109 bp, 18 predicted proteins | sample MerIslwburrow_MG_FD_204931 | JGI IMG/M metagenome (GOLD analysis project Ga0316192, IMG submission 204931) | Coastal sediment microbial communities from Maine, United States - Merrow Island worm burrow | ecosystem: Environmental > Aquatic > Marine > Coastal > Sediment | place: USA: Maine...
CCTGATGGTATTTAACATCGCCGGACAGGTGCTGCCTGTCATGCAGATCCTCGAATTCTGAAAACAGCTCTGAAGGCAACTTGCCAAGGATGTTAATCAGCACGTTGAGACGACCGCGATGCGACATACCCATGACAATTTCTTTCACGCCGCGAGCACCGGAACGATCAATCAGCTCACTCATCAGCGGAATCAGGCTCTCACCGCCTTCCAGCGAAAAACGTTTCTGGCCAACGTATTTTGAATGCAGATATCGCTCAATACCCTCGGCCGATGTCAGCCGCTTCAGCAGCCAGCGCTGTTTTTCGTTTGCCATGTGAGGGTGAGAATGCACGCTTTCGAGATGATGCTGTATCCAGCGCTTTTCCTCGGTCGAGGACATGTGCATGTATTCCGCCCCGACCGTTTCACAATAGGTGCGATTCAGGGAATAAAGAATTTCCTCGAGCGTTGCCTCTTCCGGACCAACCAGCGAACCGGTCTGGAAGACGGTATCGAAATCTGCTTCCGACAGATCGTGATAGCCGAGATCCATTTCGGGTGCCAGTTCCGGTTCGGTACGGCGCAACGGATCAGTCCTGGCGTATTGGTGCCCGCAGAAGCGATAGGCATTGATGAGCTGGAGTACGCGCACCTGCTTGCTTTCATGCTCCAGACGCGCGCCTGTCAGTCGCGCGATACGGTGTCCTCGCAGCCGGCCTGTGAGCCGCGAAAACTCGCGTCGCAATTCCGAGTGCAGAATATTGTCCCTGGCCTGGCCATTAACCTGTGGCAGAGCGGCAAAATAATCACGCCAGTTTTCGGGAACGCTGTCGTCGTCCTGCAGCCAGGATTCGTACAGGGATTCAAGATAAGCGCCGTTGTCCCCGTCCAGTAACGAGGTTTTCTGCAGCACCTTCATCCCTTGCTTGCTCATGACCCAATGGCTCCTGCCTGCCCGGCCGGGCATATATCAGTGTCTATCGTTGGCAACAGGTGTTTCTTTAGACACGTCAGCGACATAAGCGTTTCATTGAACCCGGCTAACCGGGCTACCGACCTTCAGCTGCATCATAGGTAGCTGGCGCAGCGATGTAAACCGGCGTTCAACAGGCACGCATGGCTGGATTATGTACCGAACCTGCCGATACAGTTACAGCGAAATAAACTTCCGACCAGCAGGGTCAGAGGAAAAATGATCAGGCAACAATCAGGCTTCACGCTCGTCGAGCTGATAATCAGTATGAGCATTATCGTGGTCCTCGCGACGCTGGCGCTGACCAGCTACAGCCGCTACTCACAACGGGCGAGCATCTCGACTGGTCTCGCCCTCACCGCCCCACTAAAGCTGTCTGTATACGAATATTTCATAAAATACAGCAAATTCCCGGATAGTAACGGACAGGCAGGGCTGTTTTCAGCCAGCAATTATAGCAATAGCCATGTACGGTCCATCCGTGTCAGCGCAGACCCGGCACCCGGCACCATCAGCATAGCCTACAAGGGCGATCGCGCTATCTCGGAAGGAGACACCCTGCTGTTGATCCCGTCGGCCAGCGCCAGCGGAGTACGCTGGCGCTGTACCAGCTTCACGCTGCTGGGTAACCTGTTGCCGGCAAATTGCCGATGAAGCAGCCAAGATATTTATTGTGACTGGCCACTCGGAAAAGCGCACACGCTGCCGATAGCCTTCCCCATCACGGGCATCAAACGCTAACAAACCTTAAGGACTTGTTTCTTGAAAGCAGCGAATATTATCCCTATCGAAAGCATGCATCATTACGGCCAGCGATGCTGAAATTCCCGCTTTCGCTGCGCCTGACAACAGGCTTCGTCGTCATGATGATCGGCACACTGCTGCTGTCCGAATCACTCGACTATCATTTCCGCTACCTGCCGGGGCTGGTTGCCGTCATAGCCATACTGGGTGCTGCAATCTCCCTGTTTATCATTACCAGAAATCATCTTCATATTGATCTCGCAGCTGTCGCCCCGATTCTGTTCGAGTCAACACTGGATGCTCTGACAGAAGGCGTTGTACTACTCGACAACCGGGAACGCATCATTATTGCGAATGCAACATTCGCAAACATCATGGGTACAACACCTGCATCGCTCAAGAACATATCCATCTCGCGCTTTGGCTGGAAGCTTTTGCACAACCATGAAAATGAAATGCCATGGACACTGGCGATACGCAGTCGCAGTCAACAAACGAACGTACAAATGACTATGTCGGGCAATGCCGGCGAGGGAAAGATTTTTGTTGTCGACAGCGTACCGATACGAAATTCCAGCAGCGAAAGCAGCGGCGTGATGATTACCTTTGATGACGTTACCAGCATGGAAGAGAAGAATGATCAGCTGGAAAGCATGCTGGACATGCTGAAAAAATCGCGTGATGAGGTGCGGCGGCAAAACAAGGTTTTGGAACAGCTGGCCACGCGTGACTCGCTAACCAACTGCTTGAATCGACGATCTTTTTTTGAAAAATACGGCACGGTCTTCCGCGCGGCCCAACGCGATAATCACGTACTGTCATGCATCATGGCAGACATCGACCTGTTCAAGCTCATCAATGACCGTCATGGCCACACCAGCGGAGACATGGTTATAAAGAGCGTCTCCGAAACACTCGGCAAGTCGCTGCGACCTGCCGACTTTGTATGTCGCTATGGAGGAGAAGAATTCTGCATCATCCTGCCGGGTATAAGCCTGGTAGAAGCACAGGCCATGGCCGAGCAGGCGCGTCTCAACATAGAACAGCTCGACATCAGGAACGAAACAGACAACGTTGTTATACCGATCACATCCAGCTTCGGCGTCTCGTCCAACAAGCACAGCCCGGCGAGCCTGTCAGCACTTATCGATCGGGCAGACAAGGCGCTGTACCAGTCCAAGCATGGCGGCCGTAATTGCGTAACCGTGTGGGACCAGCCACCGCAACAGCACGAACAAGCGGTTTGCAATACAACAGACAATATCGCCAGCACAACAAGCGGCAATCTCGACACACTTACCGGATTACCCGATCGTAATGAATTCAATTACAGCGTTGCTGCGGCAATACAAGCATGCCAAACCAACAACCGGCATGCAGCCATTATGATGCTGGATCTTGATATGTTCAAACGTATCAACAGCACACATGGCCACGCCGTCGGTGATGATCTGCTGAAAATTGTCAGCGCCCGGCTTACCGATGTGCTGCGTAACACAGACACAGTGGCGCGCCTTAATAATGTCAGCGGCACAACCTCTATATACCGCCTCGGCGGTGATGAGTTTGGTATTTTACTGGGCAACCTTGACTGTACTGATTTTATCGGCGCAATTATCAACCGGGCAATACAATCGGTAACCGCACAGATTGATATACAGGGCAATGAATTTCACCTTTCCTGCAGTGTCGGTGTCAGCCTGTTCCCGGATCACGGCACCAGCTCCGAGGCATTACTCAAAAATGCCAGCACTGCGCTTTACTATGCAAAGCTTCAGGGACATAACCTGTGCCGTTTTTATCATGAAGAGCTGAACAGGGATTCGCTCGAGAGCATGCAACTCGAAAATGACCTGCGCCACGTCATTGAGAGGGATGAACTGGAGTTGTACTACCAGCCCAAGATCAACATTGCCAGCGGCAGGGTCACTTCTGTGGAAGCACTGCTCCGCTGGCAGCATCCGCAACTCGGGATGATCCCACCCGCGGAATTCATCCCTATTGCCGAGGAAAACGGCCTGATTATCGATATTGGCTACCACGTACTGGAGCACGCCTGCCTGCAGCTAAGACAGTGGCAGGACAATGGCTACGAGCATATATCGGTCGCGGTAAACCTGTCTGCCGTGCAATTCAGCCAGCGTGACCTGCTAAAACGAATCCTGACTATCTGTGATGAAACCGGTATTTGTCCGAACAAGCTGGAGCTCGAAATAACCGAAAGCACCGTCATGCAAAACATCGATGTGGCGGCATCCACCCTGCGCGGACTGCACTGTTGTGGCATGCGCATTTCCATTGACGACTTCGGTACCGGCTACTCCTCACTAAATCACCTGAAACGCTTCCCCATTAACACCGTCAAGGTTGACCATACATTTGTACGCGATATTACTTCTGATCCTGATGATGCAGCCATTGTCAGGGCGATCATATCCATGTCCCATAACATGGGACTGAAGGTCATTGCCGAAGGCGTCGAGACACGCGGACAACTCGATATTCTGCGGGAATTGCAATGTGACGAAATACAGGGTTTCCTGTTCAGTCCACCTGTACCACAACATCAGGCAACCGCCTTACTCAATCAGCATATTGAAAAGCGCTTGCAACAGGCAACACTAATACAGGCAGAATCCGGGTAGTAATGCCGCATGAATCAGCCAGGCTGCTTGTCACGTTAATAAAAAAAAGAGCTGCCGAAGCAGCCCTTTATCGTGTAACTGATAAAAATCAGCTACTGACTCTGACCAACAATGTAGTCAATAGCGCCCTGCAACTCGGCCTCCGAGCAACTCATGCACAGCCCCATGGGTGGCATGGCGTTCAGGCCTTTGGTAGCGTTGGCAAGCATGGAATCCTTACCCGTTGCGATACGTGGCGCCCAGGCTGCAGCATCGCCGGTTTTCGGTGCGCCCGCAGCACCTGTCGCATGACAGGCCATACAATTACTGTTGTAAATCTCTTCTCCGGACTTCGGCGCAGCTGCCGCACCGCTGTCCGCTACGGCAACAGCCTCGGCTGCCACAACTGCTGCAACTGCCGGCGGCTCTGATTCGCCGGCGATATACACCTTGCCAACCGGCTTGATGTTTTCAATGACAATCTCGTCCGGCTTGTAGTCTGAAACCTCACTGGTCAAATTTAACGCGATAATGACCAAAATGATGGCAAAAACCGCCAATCCGCCCATAATTGAAAAAAAGGTGGTGAAAAATTCTTTATCTTGACTCACTGTATTCTCCTGATTAGTCCGGGCTGACCCCGGTACACTGACATAACACTCGAACCGAATGCGCCCAAATTATACTGGAAACCTGCGGTGTGCGAAATCCGCGCTAATCGGCATGAATTACGCGCTTATCAGTGATAGACCCGTAGAACAGATAGCGTTATCCTCTCAGCCCGCCCTGGTGCAGGGCAATCAGCGCCCGTAGCTCAGCTGGATAGAGTACCGGCTTCCGAAGCCGGGTGTCAGAGGTTCGAATCCTCTCGGGCGCGCCATACCTGGAAAGGCCGCCTTCATGGTGGCCTTTTTTGGTATGGGGTGCCCGGGGGCTGATGAGCACCTCCCCGGTTCGAGCCGAGCCCGGCAGCGCCGGGCGAGACAGCAGCGCCTTGCAAAGGCGCTGACCCGAAGGGCGAGCCGCTTTGCGGCGAGTAATCCTCTCGGGCGCGCCATATTTTTTAGTGGCTTAGTTAACCACCTTCGCTACCTTTAGTTTGGCAAAGTGACCGATTGTGACCGGCTGCCTCCGTTTTTGTGGATACTTTATAACGATGTACCACTTGGTGTGGTCTGCGTGGGTGCATTCAGATTCAGCGCACTGCCAAAGCGCTGAATCAGGGTTACAGCACCTGTGTGTGCAGTCGTCCTCGTGTAACCGGCTTTCCGGATCAGATTTGTGGCAATGGTGCGATAAACAATTCCCAGCGCTTTGCACTGTTATGGCCGGGTATGGCGGACGGGCCGCGTTTGCAACGGCTCCCCAAGCCGGTGCATCGGGAGTCATGTCTGGTCTGACTGATTTAAAGACACGCTGAAGCAGTGCTACGCGCTTGCCGGTGCGGTGCGCTGTGTTCAGCTATCAACGATGCTACTGAGTGCGGTATGCATTTTCCGGGCTATGCCCTTCAGTCTTTCCTTGTGTTCGCCAGGCAGTGTTTCGAGAGCATCGATTCGCTCGGGATAATCCGCCGTTACCTGCAGCAATCCGGATACATATTGCCAGGCCTTTTGCTGCTGCAGGCCGAGGTTATGTGCGAAATTTATCAACGCCTCGCCGAGTCCGGTGATGTGACGACCGCCCCTGTTATAGTCGCCATAATCACCGAAGGGTATCGGGCATAGCATGTTGTGCCGGCTGTATGCGCGCATGGGGGTGGGGTCATAGACCGGCGAGAAGTGCGCCCCTTCGCCCCATCCCCGTATCGATAGATTTCCCAGGTGCAGGTCACCGTTACCCGTGAGCAGTGCCATGACGACACGCCTGAAGAGGTACTGTTTGGCCTCACGCCTGTTGCCGACCAGTTGCAGCGAGGGCGTGTCAATAGCCCTGGCGATTCGTTCATAGGAACCATCTATGTGCGTATTAATGTCGGCTGCACCGGCAGCCAGGACGGCAAAGCAGCTTTCCAGTGGCAGCGGCAGGCCGTTTGCATCGCGATCGAAGCGCTCGATTGCGATTGCCGGCATTCCTCCGATCCGGCCGCGCCAGTGACGCGGCACGTCGAATCCCGCCTCGGCATGCATCGTGTACGCCAGTGATTCGATCTCGGTCATACCCGGATACGCATGGGAAGGCTCGAACTTGAGTACGATATCGATGCGACCGGGGTTATTGCCTTTACGTGGCGCAGAGATCTCGCCATTCCAGCCCGTAGCCGGAATTGATAACAACATTTTCGGGATAGCGCCGCCGACAGTCGGTGTCGGGCCCAGCATGCGTAGCAGGTCCGCCGTATCAACATCCAGCCACGTCATCAGGTCTCGCAAGGTGCTGCCCAGTGACTCACTAACCGGCATGAACGGTGCGGGTTGCATGTCTGCATACCAGTTGCGTGCTTCATCGTCATCGGGAAACACATCGATGTGACCGATGCCGCCATGACCGGCAAGCATCAACAGCGCCCAGTCTTCATCAATTCCCGGTGCCGGTGTTTGACCGCGTGCCCGCAGGATACCCAGTAGCACCTTGCGCTGAAAGTTCTGTGCACCTGCCGGTGGTATGAGTGCCTGGATGCGTGGATGCAGCATGCCCGGCTGACGGTACACCACCGGGCGCTCGGCATATATTCGAGGTGGGTACACCAGGCTAAATCCGGGTAAACCCGAGGCAACGAAATCGGGTGTGTACTGGAACCGTGCGTTCTGCTCGGTAACATACAGGCTGCCCATCTTGACCGGCTCACCGGTAATCCGGCTCCACATGACCGACTGGCGGTCGGGCATCAGAATAACCTGCCGAGTTCGACATCGGCGACGAAGTCGTTATCGGCGGTCAGGATGAATCGCAGGCCGACAGCTGCGGCCAATTTACTCAATGTTGAGTAGGAAGCGTCCGTTTGCTGCTTGATACGCGAGACGGTGCCTGTCGACAGCCCTGCAAGCTCCGCCAACTGCTGCTGATCCATGCCCTGTTCCCTGGCAGCGTCAAGGATTTGCTGAATAAGCTCGTGTACGGTAGATTGTGACATGGCTGGCAGTTGCGCTCAATGCTAATAATAGATGTAATATACATCTAATTTGCGGTATAGCGCAAGTGTTTGACGTTGCAATATTTGCGTTTATTCGCAAAATAGTCCTAAATAACCAGAAATATTGCGTTACAACGCAATATCGGGTTATTCAATCCTTTATCGTCCTTGCGCACGCCGCACGGCACTCATAGCAGGAAAAAAAAGAATGGCTCCCGGGTGCAGGAGCCGCGGTCAATCAGGCCGGATGTAAACAAATGTCGGCAGGGTCCGTGGTTTGAAGCCGCTGGACTGTCCCCTGAATTCACGGCACGGTAGATCTTGTCATCCGGGGAATCCCTTGCGCCACCGGCTTCTTCTACCTTCTTCTCCAGGTAGGCCGAGCGGCCCTCTGTCAGTTCGCGGCAGGGCGCGGCTCGCGTCGCTGCCTTCTCCTCCAGGTGCAGCGTATCTTCTTAATGTCCACTGGATCTTCAATGCAGGCAATGACCTTGGCATTGCCTGCACAGATTCACCACCTCTCAACATCAATGCTGAATACCCGCTTGAGCCTCTGGGCCCAGGTTATTGCCATGGATGGCATGTATGCCGGCTTGGCAGGAGCAAAAACCGGTCATCGCCGCATGACAATGAACAGGGGGTTGCTCGTCCTGGACATCCGCTGCTTCGGGCCCGCCACCCTTGCCCCGCTTTGCCGGTGTCACCAGCGCACGGAGTTTGCTGTTCGGGGCGAATACACCGTGAAAACGGTGTCAGATTGACTCTCGGCTTGGGCACCAACGCGGCCAGTTTGGCAATGAAATCTACAGGCTCAAAGATGACATGGGTGGTGCCATCCCGATACGGCGTTTTCAGCTCGTATCTGACCTTACCCTGGTTCGTCAGTGACAGCCGCTTGTGATGTCTGCAGGGTGCGCACGGCGGCGCACCCTGTCATTTTTCATTGAATTAATCAGAGCTTCCCTGACAGGGGAGCTGCACTCGGGCGGTAAACTGTACCCATACCTGTGCCTCACGGGTATAAGATAGTTGCAGAAAGCACAGGTAATAAGCCTGTGAGCTTATGCCATGACTCTCGGGTATATATTCATAATTGCCGGTATTACTGGTTCAGTTGCACCTCTTGAGTTGATCTACATCAAAACATCTTGTCTGTACATGAAATAGCGTACACACATACTCTTTTATACTACCCTCATGGAGGTGAACTCATGTCTACTGATACTACTCAACAGCGGAGATTTGGCATACAGGCGCTGATCCCCGTGCTGGCACTGCTGCTGCTGGGCGCCGGTTGTTCCGAAAAGGAAACCACGGCCCCCCGGGAAGCTGCACCTGCAACGCAGGTTGCAGAACCGGAGACAACGGCACCTGAACCTGTCACCGAACCTGCTGCAACACAGGCTGCAGCCGAACCCCCGGCTGCCTCTGTGGACGGGCAGAAGATCTACCAGTCCTCCTGCCAAGCCTGTCACGTTGCCGGGGTCGCGGGTGCACCGAAACTGGGTGATAAGGAGGCCTGGGCACCGCGCATCGCCAAGGGTAATGATGCCCTGTTTTTGTCAGTCAAGAACGGACTCAATGCCATGCCGCCAAAAGGTACCTGTATGAGTTGCAGCGAGGACGAGCTGCGCGCAGCCGTGGAATACATGGTCGAGCAGGGTTCCTGATCGTTACTACGGAGACGGATAGTTTCCGTCTCCGTGACACGAAAAGGGGCAGGTTTGTTTTCTGTATTGGCCCGCGGTAGTTTCCTGTCGTTTAAAAATAATCTGTCCTCTTCTCAATTCATGCGCTGATAATAACGTAACCGCTAGAGCTGCCGCTTGTGTTCCCCGTCATCGTCAAACCCGGGACGGCCGTGCAGCACGTTGTTACTGATTGCCCGGACACTGTATTTCATTGCTTAAAAATATATCCAGGGAGGCTGGGTTGAGGTCGTGTGTCATCTATACATCTGAATCAAGCAGGCGCCTGCTTGCCTTTATTGGTGTGATATTCCTGGTGCTGGGTGTGTCCAGTCTGGCTGGCGCTGCCGGGAGCCGGGTGGGTGACGTTGCGCCGGATTCGTTGCTGAAGCATGACACCCTCGCCGTCAGGGTTTCCCGTGACGGACTTGCCGGTGTGATTGCATACATGCAGGCACGACCTGACCTGTTTTCAGGTGAAAAACCTCACGGTGAGCGGTTGCTGACGCGGCAACAGCGGCAGCAAATCTGGCTCGCCTGGCAGGTGTTTCTTGATCACATGGCATCACTGGATGCCATACAGCAGCGTCATGCCGGTTACCGGGATTATCCGGATGCGGCGCAAACTGCCGCGTTCAATATTTCCTATGCGGCCTTCCTCGCGAAGTACCGTTACGCACTGGATTTCATCGCTATTGCTGAAAACGATCCGGATTTCGATATCCTGCTGAACGAACCGGTCCCTGAGCTGGGGATGGCATCCCAAGGCTATGTAAAACTCAGGTTTCATTATCTGAATGTGCTTCCCGGTCTCGATTTTGCCCGACTCGAGGCGCTGTACACACTGCGGCAAGGGGATGAAGATTTTGCCCTTGATAGTGCCATGCGGGAGGACGCAAAGCGCATCTGGTCAGCGGGCAAGGGAGAAGGCCCCGTGGCTACTGCGCGTAATGGTGTGGATATGCTGGGCAATGCTTTATTTCAGGCCTATTTCCCCGTGCAGCAGGGTGTGTCGGAGTGGATGGGTGATGTCAAGGTGCTGCGCTCGGGTAACAGCCTGATCTCACCACAACAGATAGACCGGCTGTCACAGTTGCTGCAACCGGGCGATATCCTGCTTGAGCGGCGCGAGTGGTACCTGTCCAACATTGGCCTGCCGGGGTTCTGGTCGCATGCCGCCTTGTACGTGGGTACAGCGGAGCAACACATTCAGTATTTTGACGACGAGGAGGTACGTGCCTGGGTGAAGGAAGCGGGTATGAAGAACGGTGATTTCGAGTCACTGCTAACACAGCGTTATCCGCAAGCCTATGCAGACAGCCTGCAGCCGGACCATGGGCGTTTGCCACGCGTTATCGAGGCGATCAGTGAAGGCGTGGTTTTTACAACTGTTGAGCATACTGCCGATGCCGACTCCCTGGTGGTATTGCGGCCGCGCGTTTCAAAACCGGTCAGGGCCAGGGCCATTCAACGGGCCTTTCATTACAGCGGCCGGCCGTATGATTTCAACTTTGATTTTCGTACCGATGACTCACTCGTATGTACAGAGCTGATCTACAAGGCATATGAGCCGGTGAATGGTATGGGGGGGGCTGCGGCTGCCGTTGACAGATGTGCTGGGCAGACCGGTTACCCCGGCGAATGCAATTGCCCGTCAGTTTGATGCAGAATACGGTAGCGGGCACCAGCAGTATGAATTCGTCCTGTTCCTGGACGGTCAGGAGCATCTTGGGATTGCCAAAGAAGCCGGTATCCCGGTATTCCGCGAAAGCTGGCGTCGACCAAAGTGGCATGTAGTAAACCAGGTAGTGCGAAGCAGTAACGGGGTACACAGGGATTAAATTTTAATCCCTCGGGCGCGCCAACTACACTTTCAGTGCAGGCTGTCCTTGCGGGCGAGGAAGCGCGCCCTCTCTGATTCAGTGGGAATTTCTTTTGCGAGCATTTCAAACAACTGGTCAACATTGCTGCTTTTCTTTAGTGCGCGCTTCAGCAACAAGCCGGCCATGGGGCCAATAATCTGTGCCAGTTCCTCCTGCACGGTTTTCCTGATTGTTTCGTCCAGATCCAGACCGCTTTGCTGCTGGCTAGCGGCAGCTGCAACGGTTGTCGCTTCTTCGCGCATCATGGCTTCCTGCAAACCGCCATCCTCTGAAGACACGACTTCATAGACCACGTGCTCCCTGACATGCTTGTCGTTGTGAACGCCAATATAGCTGAACAACTTCGGGTTTTCCTTCGACAGACAGCTGACCACGTCATAATAGGTACGCGACACCAGCAGCTGGTTGGGTTCTGCAAAGCTCATGATGCGCTGCGCCGAATTGATGCCGTCGCCAATGGTATTACGGTTACCGTTGATGTCTTCCATGATCTTTATAGGGCCGAGGTTAATGCCCATACGTACGGTGTAGCAGGTTGCGCAAATCGACTTCACCTGGATAAATGCGTCACGCAACCCGATAGCAACATACAGAATATCCTCGGGTGCCCCGAGGTAACACATGGCCATGCCGTCACCGGTATCCAGCTTGATGGAGTCTTCATCAGGCAGCCCCTTGAGGGCATCGACCACCAGCGTACTGAAATTCTGCTTCACCAGCATCTGCTGGTCATCCGGCAGCTTCGAGTAGTCGACAATGTCCATGAACAGGACACTGCACAGCCAGGTACGATTTTTACGTTCCATCAGCAGGCGCTTCCCGCTACTCTTCCAGCATCTTCATCGCCTTTTCCAGACTGCGACGCATGCGTGTGAAGGATTTATTCAGGTCTGAAATCTCATCCTTGCCGGTATCATCAAAGGCTTGCACATCGGCATGACCGGTGCTGATTTCATCAGAGATATGCGCCATTTCCCGGACCCGCCGGATAATCAGCCGGTTCAACATGATGTTGATGACGATGAAGATGAGCAGGAATATCACCAACAGTGACGCCATAAAAATCAGGAATTCCTTGCGCGCCTTCTCCAGTGGCAACGACAACGGCACACTGACAATCTGGCTGCCAACCACCTCGTTCAGCTGCCAGCCAAAGCCGTTTTGCTCACCATACAGTTTGATCATGGTCTCGGGTGCCGCGTCCACGGTACTGTGGCATGTCAGGCAGTTTTTGTTGGTAATACGTATCGGTCGGGCATAATAAAGCGATTTGCCCATAGGTGTCATGCGCTCGCCGGAAATCTCCGGGATGTCCGGATTATTACGAAATATCTCAATAATATCGGTTTCCCAGTCGGTCGACTTGTCACGCGGGTTGGTCGGGTTAAGCGCTGCTTCCTTGTAAGTGTACTCCGGGTATTTCTCGCGCACGGTCGCAAAATTCTGGGTGGCCGCATACGAGGGTACCGTTTGTGGCAAAAACTCACGCTTCGTCTGCAGCGCCAGCAATGGCCTGATTTCCTTGACGGTGTAACCGCGAATCGCGAGCGCCGCTTCCATCATCATGCCGGCATGATCAAGCACCTCCTCACGGGCATGTTTATGCAGCATCGTATAGGACACGTAACCGGCAGCTGCCAGCCCCAGCGCGAACAAGGCCAGTAAAACCAGGTTGAACTTGGTGGCTATTCTCATTGTATCTCTCCCTGTTTACGCCAGCCTGTTATGAGGTTTTTTCCACGCAGGCCATGTAGCCATTCCATGCACGCGTGAAACCCGCCAGACTGAACGCAATCTCAACTCGCTGAGTAGCAGGATAGCTGGGCCAGAAGCGCATATATATCCGCACCCGGTTGCCCTTCCTGAATTGCTCTATAAGCGCTGGCATGCCGGTATCGAAACGCAGATTCTGCTCACCATCAACACTAACAGCCGTTATCATTGCATGGCCGTCAACCTGTAGCGCAGTATCATCAAAACCGGTATCTACATTGGAACCGGTCATCACCAGTAGCCGTTGCTGGTTAATGTTCAGCCTGACCGAAGTGTCCTGATAGCCATCATGCCGGGTGATTTCATCCGTCTCCAGCACACAGGCCGGGGCGGAATCATGCAACAACCATTCGGCTTGCGCAGAGGCGCTTGCCAGCAGCATGCCCGTCATAATGCCGTGCCTGAACAGCACGCCGTAGAAATTCTGCACTACTTGCCCCCGCTTTCCGCGCCGCCCGTAAATGACCGCTTACCCACTAAAAATAAAAACAAAATCAGCCAGTCAGGGCCTGTTTTAGTGGCTGGCAATATACACCCTTACCACTATAGCTGAAAGCCTCAGACTAGCTCTAGCTATCTGTCTGCGCATCAAGCTCGACATAAAAAGGGGACAACACAACATCCTCGACATGCTGTTCCGGCAAAGTATTACGCAAGCGCACCTCAACCAGCGCCGCTTCCAGCACAGGCCGATTGATAATCTCGGGATACAGCTTGTGCTGTTTCGCCATTTTTACCGCCTGCAGCCGTGCATAATTTTCATATTGACCCCGCACATCGGCTGCAAGTGTTGGCAACAGCAACAACCACGGCGCCTGCCAGCCAATGAAATCACCCAGCAATTGCCGGTGAGCTGCATCATGGCGCTGCAGCTCCAGCAGGTTTACCGGGAAATCGCCGGCTGCCAGTTGCCGCTCAAGCAGCGAAGAATCAAGATTAATGCCTGCCAGTCCCTGTGCAGGCCCATCTGCAGTTCTCTCAAAAAGCTGGGCCGCAGGTTCAGGACCGGCGCAGTCATTGATATAAGCGCACAGGTGATCGGTGACCGCGGATGCCGTTGCGGCAAGTTTTAGCGCTTTTGCAGCCGAAGAGACAAAGGTTCTTCTGCACTCCAGGCCGGGAGTCCACCTCAATGATTGCTGCAGGTTTATCTCGTCACGTTCCGGCGCACTGTCTATCAGTGCCAGCGGCCGGCTTTCCTTATCCAGCAACCAGAGTTCAAACGTGTCAGTGAAGCGAAACGGAACATCTTCGTGCACCTTCAGCAGATGCTCGTAAACAGTCGCCCCCAGTTCCTCCATCGCCCGAAATTCACTGGACGGAAAAATCGGGCCACGCCTGAGACCGGTCGCGGCAGACCAGTTGCCATAACGGATATCGCTGACCTGGTGTTTTTTTTCCCCCCGGGATGACTCGTCCAGAAGCGACTCATTGCTGACATAAATATCCCAGTGCACACCGTCTGCCGTTACCGCCTCGGCCGAGCGGTAGCGTATACAATTGATGATGCCGCGATAGGGGTTCAGCAGGCGTTGTGAATAACAGTAAAAGGACATTTGAGCGCTGCAGATGATTGACCTCAACAGGCCGGCTTCATTTCAATACGTATCCGGGATACGCATCACCGGATTCCAGCCCTGCATGATAACGCCGATGCTGTCTGATGACCGCCCTTGCAGACTCGCCATAACGACGCAACCACTGCGCCAGCACGGCATCGCTGATTTGCGAACCGGCTGCCAGCTGCCGCTCAAGCCGCTGCAGGCCCTCATCTGAGAGACGCTCCGTACGTGAAATCCCGGGTGACGGCTGCCTGTCTTTCATAAAAGCATACGGCGGTTATTTCTCGGCCACCAGAAAACACACCCAGCCCGGATCCGCCTCTCCAACCGTTGCCGGCTTGTACTTTCCGGTGCCCTCACCGGTTTCATCATCGGTTTGCTCCCAGTAGACCTGCACACGCGAGAAGCCGGCCCCGGTCAGCAGTTCCTGCAATTCCGGCAGCGTCCACAGGCGCCAGTCATAGGTAAACGCCTTTTTCATTTTAGATCCATCCGGAAAACTGAAATGGATATGGCAGAGAATTTCGCCACTGATCGGATTATAGCGGGCATGTTCCCAGATATATTTAAAGCCCTTGAGTTTGCGTTTTTCCTTAATTTCCTTGAAGGATTCATAACCGCCAAAGACATCCATAAACAGCACACCGTCATCAGCCAGTCCCTTGAGCACCTGGCGGAAATAGCCGCCGAGCTGTTCGCGGGTCTTGAAGATCTGGTAACTGAAATTCATGGCAAGCACAACATCCACCGGCTCCGGTGTGGTGACCTTGCAGACATCTTCCTGTAGCAGGCTGACACGTATATGGGCACCGGGTTTAAGTCGGGAAAGATTATGCTCCCTGCCCCAGTCAAGCACGTCACCGTCAATATCAACCCCCACGGCGGTGTGGTCGGCCTTGCGTTTAACCCATTCACAGCACATACCGGCAGTACCGCAGAAGTCTTCCCGCAAGTGCCGTGCATTGCGCTTGCGCAGCTTGCGAAAGGTCTTGCTGACAAACTTGTATTCCGAGGCAACACACTGCACAGATTTCTCATACAGCACATGCCGGTCGGCCAGATCGGCCATGGTCTGTTTTCCCTTGCGGCGGCACTCCTTGACATTCTTCTGATTCATGGCGGCTTCCTGTTGAATTATAATTACCTTGTCAACGCCTGGCTGATACTTCCGGGTCAGGTGCGGCGCACAAAATATAATGCATGCCGAAGTATGCCATGAACCGCAGACAAACCGCACCCGCCGCGACATACATGCTATATTTTATCGACAGGATAACGATCTTGCCGTGCTGATCGAAACACTGCATTATTACCCGGAGATTTCCGGCAAGCCTGGCAGTTTCAGCGGACAAGCAACCGGCCATAGCGGTATAACAAAACAATTAAGGCAGCATGAGCGTGACACACCATGAACCTCGACCGAGTCTCCTACGGCAACAATGTACCCGAAGAAATCAACGTCATCATCGAAATCCCGGCACACAGTGACCCGGTAAAGTACGAGGTCGACAAGGAGACAGGCGCCATGTTCGTGGACCGTTTCATGAACACGGCCATGCACTACCCCTGCAACTATGGATACATACCCAACACCCTGTCTGAAGATGGCGATCCGGTGGACGTACTGGTCATCACCCCGATACCGCTGGTCAGCGGCTCAGTCATCAGTTGCCGCCCTATCAGCATCATGAACATGACGGATGAATCCGGGCCGGATGCCAAGATTCTGGCCGTACCGGTCGACAGGCTTTCCACGCACTACCGCCACATACATACCATGCAGGACCTGCCACAGCAGTTACTCGACCAGATCGCGCACTTCTTCGATCACTATAAGGATCTCGAGGCCAACAAGTGGGTAGATATCCACGGCTGGGAAGACCGTGAGGCGGCCTACCAGGAAGTTAACTCGAGCATCGAGCGTTTCAACAATGCACCAGTCAAGCCCTGCTTCTAGATGAGTACTCCGACGCATTACGTACTTGCCGGCGATATTGGCGGCACCAACACCCGGCTGGCAGTGGTTAATGTCAGCGGCAGGCAACCGCATATCACGCAGAAGGCCAATTACCCGAGCCAGGAATATGCTTCCCTGGCCACTGTCCTGACTGCATTTTCCGAAACACACCAGCATCCGCTGCAAGCCGCCTGCCTGGGCGTCGCCGGCCCTGTACACGGGCAAACGGCCAGCATCACCAACCTGCCCTGGCAACTTGATGCAGGCGAAATTGCTGCACAACTGAATCTTGAGAAGGTGTCACTGCTGAATGACCTGGAGGCCACGGCATGGGGCCTGCGCACCCTGCAGGAGAGTGACCTGCTCACCCTGCAGGCAGGCGTCAAACCGTCCAGCGGCAATGCCGCCATCATCGCGGCAGGCACCGGTCTCGGTCAGGCGGGTTTGTATTTTGATGGCCGGCAACATCACCCGTTTGCCTGTGAAGGTGGACATAGCGATTTCAGCCCGCAGACCGAACTGGACATGGCACTGTTCCGCCATCTCTCAAAAAAGCACGACCATGTCAGCTGGGAGCGCGTCGTGTGCGGCGACGGACTGGTCAACATCCATACATTCCTGTGCGAGTTGCGGCAACGTGCAGCACCTGACTGGTTACAGCAATTGATGCGCGAAGGCGATGCAGCGGCGGCAATTTCCAGCAGCGCACAACAGGGACGCGATCCTGTCTGCGCCGAGGCACTGGGTCTGTTCGTACACCTCTACGGTGTCGAGGCCGGCAACCTTGCGCTGAAAATGATGGCAACCGGCGGCCTCTATATAGCCGGCGGCATAGCACCGAAAATCCTGGAGCAGTTACAGGATGGCACCTTCATACAGGCGTTTCGCGCCAAGGGACGCATGCGGGCACTGATAGAACGCATGCCGGTAGCCGTGGTGTTAAACGATGATGCCGCATTGCAGGGTGCGGCCGTATTTGCAGCCGTTGAATCCAGTGTTGCTTAGATTCTTCCAGCTGCAGGACATGCCCGGCAAACCGGCAAACCCGTGTGCCATATGCCTGACGGTGCCTGTTACGATTGTAGACACCATTGTTGATGAGCTGCGACCACTGCTGCAATCGGGAGGCGACAAGTGACAGAGCAACCTCGCAAGACGGCCGCACCTGCGCCCCCCGGCGTAATGGTGATATTCGGCGCCGGCGGTGATCTTGCCAAGCGCAAACTGTTTCCGGCGTTATACAACCTTATGAAACAAGAACTGCTGCCGCAGCAGTTCAGGGTAGTTGTGGTTGACCGCCGCGATCGCGGTGCCGATGCCTACCGCGATTTTATAGATAGTGAGGCCCGACCGTTTATCGACAAGGATGCTTCCGATGCGCTGTGGCAGGAATTGCTGCAACGCATTCACTATTTCAACGGCGACTTTCAGCAGCCCGACACCTATGCACGCATGGCCACGCTGCTGGATGAACTGGATAAAAACCACCAGACCGGCGGCAACTGCCTGTTTTATCTCGCCACACCGCCCGGTTTTTTCGGCGACATCGCCCTGCAGCTGAAGGCTGCCGGGCTGGCAACACAGAGGGACGGACAGTGGCGCCACCTGGTCGTGGAAAAACCCTTTGGGCGAGACCTGCAATCCGCCCGCGCGCTCAACAAAACCCTGCAGCAGGCCTTCCACGAAGACCAGATCTACCGCATCGATCACTACCTCGGCAAGGAGACCGTGCAAAATATCCTCATGTACCGCTTTGCCAACAGCACGGTAGAACCAATCTGGAATCGGCGATACATCGATCACGTACAAATAACCGTGGCCGAGTCCATCGGTGTAGGCACGCGCGGTGGCTACTACGACCAGGCCGGCGCATTGCGTGACATGGTACCGAATCACTTGCTGGCACTTTTATCCACAGTTGCCATGGAACCTGCCAATTCTGTTGATGGCAATGCGGTACGCGACGAACAGGCCAAGATCCTGAGGGCCATACAACCGATTCTTCCGGAGCAGGTATTAACACAAACCGTTCGCGGCCAGTACGGCGCAAGTGACACATGCGCTGCCTACCGGGACGAGGACCGGGTTGACCCTGACTCCCCGACGGAAACGTTTGTCGCCATGAAGCTTATGATAGACACCTGGCGCTGGGCCGGTGTGCCCTTTTACGTGCGTACCGGCAAACGCATGCCCGGCCGCTACACCGAGATCGCCGTGCAGTTCAAGCCTGCACCCAACATGATGTTTCATGATTCACTGTTGCGGCGCGAACAGGTACCACCCAACACACTGGTACTGCGCATCCAGCCAAACGAAGGTATCGGTATGTCATTCAACGCCAAGGTACCCAGCCCGATACCGCAACTCAGCCCGGTTGAGATGGACTTCAGTTACAGTGATTATTTTGGCGACGGCCCCACCACCGGTTACGAAACGCTGTTATACGAGTGCATGAACGGCGACCCGACGCTGTTTAAACGCGCTGATGTCATTGAATCCGGCTGGTCACTGGTGCAGCCGGTGCTGGATGTCTGGCAGGCCTTGCCGCCGCGCGATTTTCCCAACTATACGCCCGGCAGCTGGGGTCCAAAGGAGGCCGATGAACTGATTCGCCGTGACGGCCGCAGCTGGCGTCCCTGCAGGATATGCAATGTCGACAGCTGACACGAACTGGCTGTGTCCGGGTGATGCCGAGGCCGTTGCAACACATGCAGCCGCGTTTATTCTGCAAGCTGCCCGTGATGCCATTGATGAACATGGCACGTTCCGGCTGGTGCTGGCCGGTGGAACCACGCCGCAACGGGTTTACCGGCTGCTGTCAGCTGCATCGGCAGACTGGTCACACTGGCATATCTATTATGGCGACGAGCGCTGCCTGCCTGCTGACGATGCAGAGCGTAACAGCCATATGGCACAGAATGCCTGGCTAAGTCAGGTCGAAATCCCGCTGCAGAACATTTATCCGATGCCGGCAGAACTGGGCGCAGAAACAGCAGCCGCGCAGTACTCGGAGATCATCAACGAGGCGCGTCCGTTTGATCTGGTTTTACTGGGTATAGGGGAAGACGGCCATACCGCCAGCCTGTTCCCCGGCCAGCAACATCCGCAAAACGAACCGGTCCACGCAGTCCATAACGCACCCAAGCCACCACCGGATCGCGTCAGCCTGAGCCGGGACAGCCTGAGTGACAGTCGTGAGGTACTGATCCTGATCACCGGCGTCGGCAAGCGTACCGCACTGGCGCAATGGCAGGCAGGTGAGCAACTGCCCATCGCCACCATCACCGCCCGGCAGCGAGTAATCGTGCTCACTGATACTGCGGCAACTGCCCAGGGAAGCTCTGATTAATTCAATGAACCAATGCAGGGTGCGCCGTGCGCACCGAAAAGAAGTTGCAAGCGGTTGATTCATGGTGCGCATGGCGCACCCTGCAGACTTTTTTCCCACGGAAGCACAAGGAAGAAAAACGACTTAAAATCATTTTTCCGTGTCATTCCGTGTGCTTCCGTGGCAATACTATTTTTCTTTGGGGATTAGGCTACATCTGTTCAGTCATCCTCCCGGCCAGCGGCTGTGCTCATTCAATATCCTGCTTGCCGAGCAGTTCATCTTCCATAATGAGATATCCCTGCTTATTGTTTGACTATCAATGCTGAACCACTTTTATCCGGCATTGGAACCGGCATCTCGGGTTTGTCCGAGAAGAATTCATCGACTGCCATTCGCGCACCTTTCCAGGCGTTGTAATCATGGACCACCAGCATACCCTTTGCATTCATGCGCGGATAAAAATACTTCAGGCCCTCTATAGTCGGTTCAAACAAATCCGCATCAAGGTGCACAAACGAG
>Ga0316192_10001076_pt1 | contig 20080 bp, 21 predicted proteins | sample MerIslwburrow_MG_FD_204931 | JGI IMG/M metagenome (GOLD analysis project Ga0316192, IMG submission 204931) | Coastal sediment microbial communities from Maine, United States - Merrow Island worm burrow | ecosystem: Environmental > Aquatic > Marine > Coastal > Sediment | place: USA: Maine...
AGGCCAAGTTTTAAATGAGAAAGCGAATCACACTTGCATCATTTTTTGGATTTGCAAGTTTGGCATTTTCTTTTTCACCAACTCTTCCTTTGTATGCAAAGAATCTTGAAGTGTCGGCCTATGATATGGGTTTGCTTTTGGCATTGCCTGCATTGATGGCCATGTTTTTGCGTTTCCCAGCTTCGATATTTTCTGACCGATTTGGTAGAAAAAATATGATGTTGTTGGGAGCATCAATGTTTGTTTTGGCTCCATTCATTCTTTTTATGACAAGTTCTTATGTGGGGATACTGTGTGCTTTGGCTGTGTATGGCGTGTCAATATTTTATATGCCAGCAGCGTTGTCATTTATAAATGATATATCACAGCAAGAAGACAAAGCGGAATCTATGGGGAATTATTCATCTAAAAGTGGTTGGGGAAGAATTGTTAGTCCTTTGTTGGCGGGCGGAACTTTGTCTCATTTTAGTGATTTCGATTTAGTGTTTTTTGTTAGTTTTTTATTGGGTTGTGTTTCCTTTTTAATCATACTCACATTAAAAGAAGTTGAAGTTTCAAATAAGATTCAATATAAAAAACAGAATATGTTGGGGTGTCTAAAACATATCTTCGGTAAAAGAAAGATTTTAAATATTTCAGTAATCAGAGCTGTTCAAGGTTTGATGCTGGGCGGAATATTAGTTTATTTTCCATGGTATGCTCAAGATGTAGCGGGATTAAACGGTGCGCAAATTGGATGTTTATTGACTTTGATGGGAGTTGCCTCTTTGATCGCTCGACAATGGGTATCTCACAGAATGAAAAATAATAATTCTTTGATTTATTTAACGGCTGGAATGTTATCGTTTGCTGGGTCTTTGACCCTTTTGGCACTCACAAGTTCTTTCATATATTTAATTCCAATCATGTTGGTTTTGGGAATCTCTGAAGGAATTAGCCATCTTGCGACTATTGTTTACGTTTCTAAAATTTCAGGTAAGCATGATTTTGCTTCGGCTATTGGCGTGATGGGGACTTTATTTGATGGAGGCATGTTGAGTGGTCGATTGCTTCCAGGGGTATTGTTAGTGTTATTTCCTGTGGTATCCCCTTATGGTTTGGTGTTTGGTATATTAGCTGGAACGGTTGGTGTCACTGGTGCATTAACGCAGTTGGTACTTAAAAAGGATTAGTGTCGAGGTTGTTATGAACAAAGTTAAATTTTTTCATCTTAGTTTTGTACTAGCGATTTGCGTATTAGTGATTTCCTGCATATCAAGTTCGTCACCGAGTCATTTTCAAAGCCAAGACGAAATAGCTCGTGGAGGTCGGCTGTATGACAAATGGTTTAAAGTGATTGATTCACCTACACCATCCAAATCGCATTCTAAATATCCTCCTAATAGTTCTTATGCAAAAAAGCCGGGAAGTACATGGAGATGCAAAGAGTGTCATGGTTGGGATTACAAGGGGAAAAATGGAGTATATGGTGCTGGAAAACATTTCACTGGCATACAGGGAATTGATTCGTTAAAGGGAAAAAGTGTCAGTGACTTTATGGCCAAATTTACCAACAAGCATCAGGAGTTTGGCAATATGTTTTCTAAAGAAGATTTAAAGGCGCTGGCTTTATTTGTGAACCATGGTCAGATGAATATGAACCAATACATTGACCCAGTTACGACTAAAGCAAAAGGTAACGCAGATAAAGGAAAAATATATTACAGAACCCTTTGCTCTAGTTGTCATGGGGCAGAAGGTAAAATGGAGGACATGCCTGTGATGGGTACGTTGTCTCGAAAAAATCCTTGGGAATGTCTTCATAAAATTCTAAATGGTCAACCTGAAGAAGACATGCCTGCTTTGAGGGCTTTAGATATTCAGGTTTCTATAGATGTGTTGTCGTATTTGCAAATATTGCCGGATTGAATCATTAAAGATTTGTTTGCTCAAATGGTGGTTATTTCTGAACATGATAGTTTTACTACATTGATCTAGAGAAGTGAAAATGAATGTTGAACCTGCGATCTCTAGACCGTTTGTCTAAAGCCTTACATACACCCTCATTTTTCGAATGTAATTGATGTTTTTTTTGATCGATGTAAAGGTAATTTTGAAGAAATGTATATCTGAATGTATATCCCATTTGAATAGCATGAAACGAGTGTTGAGTTTTTTGTTGGAATACCAACAAAAAATGGTCGGAGCGAAAGGATTTGAACCTTCGATCTCTAGTCCCCCAGTAGCAAGTCTTCACACTGAGTAACACGCCATAAAATCAAAATCATTGATATATCCGTGATTACGATCATAAAACAAGGAAAAGTATATTGCAAGCCAGTGCGTGCCAATGCGCTCAAATGTATATCCTGAAGAAAAATGGATATCCATTTGTATATCCAAATGAGTATCTACTTCAAAGGAAATTGCTGTAGGTAGGGAGTAAAAATCTTTGATGCCGAGGATAGGGTTTACTTTTTGAGAGCGTGGTTTTGGTCTTTTTTTGAAGTATTTATTTTTGATGTTGGTTTATGTTGAGTGTGTATCTGTGTCATGGAGCTTGAGAAGAGACATGAGCCTCTTGCTTTAGAGATGGAATTGGCTATGCTTTGTTGGCATGAAACTAGACTAGTTTCGAGGGGGAATTCAAGTTCTCTATCATTTTTGGAGAGTAATAATTTTGGGATGGAACTGCCGAATTTATGAGTGAAAAAATACTGAAATCAGGTGTAATCAATTTATTGAACCTGGAACAACTCATAGTTATTAGCTCTCCAGAAGATGTTGTTACAAATATGAAAAATTGTGTGTGTGATGACTGAAGAGAAACAAAAAGGCAGGTACCCTGATAGGGTTAAGAAATATGCTTTAGTTATTTCAATACTCCTGTTTTTTTATATGATATTTTTCGTTGACCTTGATCCTGGTAATGTAAATGTAACTAGAGCTGCTGCTGTAGCAATGGTGATGGCGATTTTGTGGATGACAGAAGCTATCCCATTGGCCGCTACGGCTCTTCTGCCCGTGTGTTTGTTCCCCATATTAGGTGTAATGGATGGCAAAGAGGTGGCACCACTTTACTTTAACTCGATTATCTTCCTGTTTATTGGTGGTTTTGTTGTTGCCTTAGCGATGGAAAAATGGAACCTTCACAAGAGAATCGCCTTAAAAATATTGTTGATGGTCGGGACACGCCCTAAAAGGATACTTTTAGGATTTATGGGGTCTACGTGGTTTCTTTCGATGTGGGTCTCAAACACAGCAACGGCGATGATGATGGTATCAATTGCTATTGCAGTAATCATAAAATTTGAAGATCTCTATAGTGAGGAAAAAGTCAAAAAATTTAGTATTGGATTGTTGTTGGGTGTGGCTTACTCGGCCTCAATTGGTGGATTGGCAACGCTGATTGGAACGCCACCAAATTTATCTTTGGTTCGAATTTATCAAATCTATTTTCCAGAAGCTCCCGAGATATCATTTTCTAGCTGGTTTATTTTCGCTTTTCCAATTTCGTTGACATTCTTGATTATTGTATGGGTTGTTTTGAGCTTTTTATTTTGTCGAGATAATACAGAAAGTGAGGCGGCTAAGAATATTTTCAAAGATGAATATGAAAAGTTGGGCAAACGATCCTATGAAGAAACAATGGTTTTACTTGTTTTTGTTTCAATGGCTTTTTTATGGCTAACACGATCAGATATTAATTTGGGTTCCTGGTTATTTAGGGGGTGGGCAAGTCGATTGAGTGATTGGGGTATTCTTTCAAACGTATCGTTTATTGACGATGGTACCGTTGCGATTACGATGGCTTTGATCTTATTTATGATTCCCAGTAAAAATGGTGAAACCCACTTCAAAATTATGGATTGGAAAATCGCCTCTAAGATTCCATGGCATATCATTTTACTGTTTGGAGGAGGCTTTGCCTTGGCCAGTGGCTTTAAAGAGTCAGGTTTGTCTTCCTGGATAGGGAGCAATTTGGGTGATTTAGGGTCACTTCATCCTATTTTGATGATTGCTATCGTGTGCACACTATTAACGTTTATGACAGAGCTAACTTCAAACACAGGTTCTGTTGAAATGATTTTACCCATATTGGCTGGGATTGCTGTCACATTAAATATTTCTCCTTTGCTTTTAATGATCCCAGCTGCTTTGTCAGCCTCTTGTGCCTTTATGTTGCCGGTGGCGACGCCTCCCAATGCAATTGTGTTTGGATCAGGGAGGGTTCAGATAAGAGATATGGTTCGTGCAGGGATTATTTTTAATTTGATTGGAATAGTTCTTGTCGTCATTTTCATCTATTTGTCGGCTTATGTTATTGAGATGGATATTTTTAATATGCCTGTCATTGAATCAAAATAAGAGGTTGATATGAAACGTGTGGCAATGACAAATAGTTTATGAATTGTCATTAATCTCTCCTGATTTCTTTAAGTGAAACCGTGTCATTACCGGGCCTATCAGCTCAAACACAACTGTCGTTCCAATGATTAATGGTAAAATGACCTCTCCCTGATCAGGCAATCGTTCGGTCACAAAAAGTGCAAGTCCAAGGGCAACGCCGGCTTGAGGTAAAAGACACCAACCTACATGTTTCTGTATTGTGTTTGACGCTTTGGCTGATCGAGCTCCCAGTCTACCTCCAAAAATTAAGCCTACTGATCTTGATAAAATATAGATTAAGCTCAAAAAACCAAGTGTCTTTATTGAAGCCAAATCAAATTCATATCCAGCCAATATAAAGAAAGCGATCAAAAAAGGTTCACTGGCCCCTTCAATTTCTCGAAAAGGACGTGTGTGATGTTTGGCTCGATTGGCGACTGTAGCACCTAGTGTCATGCATGATAATAAATAGGAAACTTCGATCAATTGAGCTATACCACCACAAATAAAAATAAATCCAGCAGCTTCTATTAAAGTAGGTTCCCCTGGTTTGATTCGTCCAGTAAACCAAGCCATTGGAAGTCCTATTCCGATGCCCAACAGTACCGCTCCACCAACTTCCCACAATCCTTTTAACAGCAATGAAGTTTGATGACTTTGTCCAACAATAGATTCAGCAGCTACTAAAAAAAGGCTAAATAGAATGACTCCCCAAGCGTCATCAATAGCAACAACGCCAAGAACCGTTTTGGTTAATGGCCCCTTCGAATGGCCTTCCTTTATTACATCGAGAGTTGCAGCTGGAGCAGATGCAGGGGCAATCGCGCACAGTAATAGAGAAATGGTCAAGTCATTCGCAAACAAATATACTGCACAAAAAACGATAAATGCAGCACCGATCGTTTCGCCTATTGATACGAAGAGAACTGTTTTTCCACTCTGTTTTAAATCTTTACCAAGAAAACTTTCTCCGAGTAAAAACCCCACCATAGCAAGAGCCACATGGGCTATCGATGGAAACCACGTCGAAATTTCATGAGGAATAACGTCAAAAACTGACGGTCCAATCACAATGCCCATAATCAATAGTAGCGTGACTCGCGGAATTTTGGTTTTCTTACCAATGGCATGAGCGAAAGCGCCCAAAAGCAAAAAAATACTAATGATTAATAATTTCGGGATCTCTATTTTATCCACCTTGTACGTTGTTTCCTGTTATCTACCTAAAGTATCCGGGTAAAATCGTTTTTTCATGTTCAACAAATAGTTTCAGACATCCAATCAAAACCCTTTTGCTTGTCTTTAACATCAAAATATTTTCACCTTTGCCTACAAAAGTAGGCCATTCCTTTTTCCCAAGAACTATCACCAACAATGGCCAAACGCTCAATGTCATTAAAATGTTGAATAGAAAATTTAGTGTCTTCCCACAAGGCACTCGTCGTCCATGTATGAAAATCAACCAATTCGACCAATATGTTGATTTTTTCACATTTCTTAATCTGATCATCGATTATTGAAACAAAAAAATCATAATCTGATGCATCAAGTTTTCCAGTGATTGTTAAGTGAGCAAGGTTTCCTTTTTTATAGTACGTTGAATTTTGAAAAAAGATTGTTGCCCTCGATGATCTCTGTTACAAATTCTGAGCCATATTCAAAATGATTCATTTTCGGACTTGTTGACCTATTTATGGGTTCTGTAGAGTTTAAAAGTGGGAAATATTTCAGGGAACATGAAAAAATTCTTGAAATGTTTCTCTAAATGAAGGAAATGGCAACTTAAAGCCTTTAGTGCTTGCGGAATGGCATTTGCGCCATAAATAGGCATCGAATGAATGTCAGACGATTATTATGGTGACATCTAAAAATCCGGAGAAAACAATTATGAAAAGTTATTCAGTTAAAACCATCAAAAAAGGTGGATGCCTTTCTTATATTGTTTCTAGCGGACAGGTGGCAGCTGTCATAGATTCTCGGTTAGATCTTATTGATGAATATGTAAACTTTCTTAATAAAGTAGAAATTGATTTGAAGTATGCAATCGATACTCACACACATGCAGATCATTTATCAGCGACTTCATCGTTGGCAAGACTTTTGGACGCTCAAATTGTCATGCATGACAAGGCATTTTCTCCACGAGTAGACAAAAGGGTCGGTGATAAAGGTAAATTGTCATTAGGTGATACAGAATTGATTTTTCACCATACACCTGGTCATACACCAGATTCAATGTCAATACAAATAGGTGATGATTTATTTACAGGTGATACAGTTTTGATAGGGGGAACGGGCAGAACGGATTTTCTTGGTGGGAGCCCGGAAAGTATGGCTGATTCCTTAAAAAAAATCAGGTCATTTGAAGGTGTAAAAACAATTTATCCCAGCCATGATTATAACGATGAAGAAAGCTGCCAATTTGATAGCGAAGTAATGACGAATCCACTTTTAAATAATCGTAACCGTCAAGAAGTAATAGATCAATTATCTGCTTCTAGACCACCCCTGCCAGAAAATATGAAGGGGATTATTCGTTTTAATAAAAAAGGAAATGTTGGTGCGGATACTATATTGTCTGCGGATGAGGTTTCTGGGCATATTGCTGTGGGTGTCATGGTTGTGGATGTTAGAGAGACAGATGAATTTGATCATGGTCATATTGAAGGCAGTAAATTAATTCCTTTAAAAAATGTTGAAAAGCATAGAGATGAGCTTGTAGGACAAAGAGCTATTTTGGTTTGCGCTTCTGGGAATCGCGCTAACGAAGCAAAGTCTAGATTGGAAAAGCTAGGCATTAATGATTTGAGGATTTTGGATAAAGGTCTCATTTCTTGGAAAAAAAGTAGGCTTCCTCTTAAGCAATTTTCAGCGGTAATGCCTCTTGAAAGACAAGTTAGAATTGTTGCAGGAGCACTGGTTCTATTGGGAGCTTTACTTAGTTTCTTTGTTCATTATCATTTTATCTGGTTGTCAGCTTTTGTTGGTGCAGGGTTAATGTTTGCAGGCATGACGGACACTTGTGGTATGGCCATGGCTCTTCAAAAAATGCCATGGAATAAGAAGGTTGATAGAAAGACGCCTACGTCGGGGTGTGGAACTTCGATAAAGGGAACGTGTTCCATTCAATAATATTTGGAAATGAGAATTTCTTCTGTTGTTTGAATGATAGAAGAAAGTGAAAAGGCTAAGGATTAAAAATGAGTCAAACTTACGAAGAAAAAAGAACCAATATTCAAAAGTATGTTGGGCAGATGTCAAAAGGAATGCCAGAATTTATGAAGTCATACATGGGAATGTACAAAAGTATGTCTACTGCAGGGGCGCTTGAACCAAAAGTAAAAGAATTGATTGCTTTGGCACTTGCAGTAGGCGGGCATTGCGATGGTTGTATTTCATTTCACACCAAAGATGCGTTAAAAGCGGGAGCTACTAAAGAAGAAATATTGGAAACTTTGAGTGTTTCTATATTGATGGGGGGAGGACCCTCTGTAACTTATGCAGCGCATGTCATGGAAGCAATGGAAGAATATTCGCAATAAAGCGCGACAGGGAGAATTTAATGGCATCACAAAGCAAGTGGGCATGGACGAGCTATGGTGGGTGTTCAACGGTTACTGGGTCACAGCACCTGTTATCAACACCTTCAGGAAAAATCCTATTGGAATGCGGTTTATTTCAAGGGAGGAGAAAAACATCAGCGCACTTGAATCGTCAACTAGCATACAAGTCAGATGAGTTAGAAGCTCTTGTATTAAGCCATGCGCATATTGATCATAGTGGAAAGATTCCCTATTTAGTTAAGAAGGGTTTTAATCGAAAGATATACTGCACTTCACATACGGCTCAAATGATTGAACCAATTCTTCATGATTGTGCACATTTAATGAAAGATGATTATCGCTATTTGAAGAGAAAGAAAAGGGATGTTTTTGAGCCCTTATACAATATTGAAGACGTTAAAAGAACACTCGAACTATTGGAACCCATTTCGTACAACAAAGAAGTTGAGTTGATTTCAGAAGTCTCTTTAAAATTTCATAGAGCCGCTCATATCTTAGGTTCAGCGATGGTGGAAGTTTCAGGTCCAAATAAAAAAATTCTTTTCACGGGAGATCTAGGTCCAAACACTTCACCTTTTCTGTTGCCTAGAGATTCGGTTGAAAACTGTGACCATCTTTTTATTGAATCTACCTATGGAGGTAGGAGGCATAAACCTGTCGAAGAAAATTTCGAAGATTTGAGGCTTGAAATAGTACGTGTTCAGATGACGGGTGGGAAAATAGTGATACCTGCCTTCGCAATGGAAAGAACTCAATACTTGGTTGCCCTATTGAATTATTGGATTGAGCAAAAGATGATTGAACCCATACCAATTTATATGGATTCTCCTCTAGGAATTAGATTGACCAAAATATATGAAGGTGCTCAAAATTCTTTTTGCGACCCTTTCAAAATTGTTGATTCTAATCCGTTTAAGAAGCCTTGGCTTCATGTTATGGAATCTGTCGAACAATCCGTTTCCATTAATTCTAAACCGGGGCCTATGATTATTATTTCTTCATCAGGAATGTGTGAAGGAGGAAGAATACTCCATCATCTCAAGAACAATTGTAGTGAGCCAAAAAACACTATCTTGATAGTGGGGTTTCAGGCTGAACATACCTTGGGTCGTAGAATTGTTGATCGTGCTAAGGCTATCAAAATATACGGTGTTGAGTATCCTTTGAGATGTCGCGTTAAAGCCTTGAATGCATTTTCATCTCACGCAGATCAAGAAGATTTGGTTGAGTTTGTGAAAAATAAAAGTTCACATTTGAAAAGTGTGAACATTGTGCATGGAGAGAAATCTCAAAGGTTGGCATTTAAAACCAAGCTTCAAGAAGATAATCGATTTAGAACTGATGTTAAAGTGAATTTAATTGAAGAGGGAGTTCCTCAAGTTGTTTAGAAATTCCCCCCCCCCTTTGGAACTGTACACGAGCCGTCAATAATGATTGGCTCTCTGCGTAGCATTGCGAATGATCAAGTCTCGTGAGAACACGATCGACTCAGGGTGTTTTTATAGTCGTGCTTTGTTTGATGACAGGTTGTTTTGTAGTGGGACCAGATTACATACCCCCGAAAATAAATGTTCCCGACGATTGGGCTGTAGAATTTTCTAAGGGGAATAAGGAGGGCCAAGTAAATCTTCGAGAATGGTGGCTTCTTTTTAATGACCCCATACTGAGTAAACTTATTGAGCGCGCAGATCGAGGCAATCTCGACTTACGCGCGGCAGTGTCCCGAATTGATGAAGCCCGCGCTCAGTGGGGTGTTGTTCGTGGTTCTCAGTTTCCGAAAGTAAAAATAGACGCTTCTTACACTCGTAGTCGCCAAAGTGCTGATTCGAGTTTTGGCGGGAAGACGCTTGGTGATTTTGGTTCGGTTAAAGATGTTAATACACATAAAGCAGCTCTTAGTGCGGGATGGGAGATAGATGTGTTTGGACGTGTTGGAAGAGCAATTGAGTCTTCGCACGCTAGTTGGCAAGCATCTGTTGAAGATGGTCTTTTGGAAACAGATGTTTCAATAAGATGAAGTAATCAGTCTTTAAGCCAAAGTGAGACTTCTTCTCTATCAGGCACACCGCCTTTAAATACTAAATTCCCATCGACCATTACAGCGGGAGTGGACATAATACCTCGTGAAGCAATGTCAATGGGGTTGTCGACTTTCACAATGTCAACTTCGAGTTGAAGATCCTTAGCGACTTCTGAAATTAAATTTTCAGTTGTCACACATTTTTTGCACCCTGTTCCAAGCACTTCGATTTTTTTCATTTTCAAATCCTATTCGTTAATACAATAAATTGAAGCCATACCCAATCACAATAAATGACGCCATCAGATAGAAGACGAAGAATGCGATCATTTTTGGTTTAAGTACTTTTCGAAGAATGACCAGCTCGGGTAATGAAATGGCTACTGTACTCATAATGAATGCCAATGTTGTTCCAATTGGGAGGCCTTTACTTATAAGAACTTCTGCTACTGGTATCGTTCCCGTGACGTTGGCGTATAAGGGGATTGCCATAATGACAGCAGTTGGAACGGCTAATAAATTATCTGACCCAGCGTATTCAATAAACCATTCATCAGGTAAGAAGCCGTGTAAGCCCGCACCAACGCCCACTCCCACCAATACATAAATCCATACTCTGTTTAATATATCTTTTGTTTCATCCCACGACATCTTCACACGCTTTTGAGCTGACAGCTTAGGTCCATCCATTTTAGTTTCAGTAAACGCAGCTTCATATACAAATGGCTCTACCCATTTTTCAAGTTTTAAGATGTCTATTAGAAATCCGCCAAATCCTCCTATAAGCGTACCCGTAAGAACGTAATACACAGTGAAATCCCAACCTATTGCTTCGCCAAACAAAACCGCTGCAACTTCATTGACCATTGGTGATGTAATAAGAAAAGCCATTGTCACCCCTAAAGGAATTCCAGAGCTTAAAAATGCAATAAAAAGAGGAATTGAAGAACAGGAACAGAATGGTGTTAATGCTCCAAGAGTCACGGCTAAAAAATAGGCGAATATTTTCGGCTTGCCATCGAGCCAGTCTCTTACTTTTTCAGGTGACATCCAAGTTCTAAGATAGCCAACGATAAACATCAAAACGGTTAAGAGGGCAAATATTTTGGTGGTGTCTTCTATAAAGAAATGAACTGATTGCGAGAAATGTTTGCTTGGATCAAGACCAAGTAAGTCAAATGATATTAGGTCAGCCAATTTTGTGAATATTTCAAGCATATAAAACCATGGTTCTATTCTAGGGAGCCAAGCATCCAATGTATAGGCAAAGAGCTTTATATGAAACGTGTGATTTTATGGCTATGTTAATGAAAAATGATTGATGCCAAAGGTCGTTAACTTCCGATCGATAGACCGTTTGTCTAACGCCTTACAGTCATCCTCATTTTTCGAATGTAATCGATGATTTTTTTTGACAGACGTAAGTGAAAATTTGAAGAAATGTATATCTGAATGTATATCCATGCGAATGGTGCATTCGAAAGATAAAACGAATATTGAAATTTTTTATTGTTATCTCAACAAAAAATGGTCGGAGCGAGAGGATTTGAACCTCCGATCTCTAGTCCCCCAGTAGAAAATTTAAGAGGCTGAGAACCTTATTTATTACGCATAAAGTGTGTTTACACTATAAAAAAAAGAAAAGTTGTTGCAAGCCGTTGCGCTCCGTTGCATTGAAACGTATAACTTTTTTAGAAAACGTATCAAAATTGATTGGGAAAAAAAATTGAAAAAACGGGCTTTGAACTCTGTTTTTATCAAGTATTCTTCCTGTTCGTTGTGATGAGATTCACATCGTGACTCCTTCTATAAGTCAAAAGGTGTTACTTGATATTCATTTTCTTGGAGACTGAATCACATTGGTTGAAAGGTTGTTGCCAATGAATTTGAGATTCGATATTGAAAATGGGCTATTTTAGTTGTGAAATGGGCATAGTGAGAGAATTTGAAAATTGCAATTGTATTTTGGAACTAAAAGGCCAACATGGGATAGAGCTAGGCGTGGTCAAATTTCTCTAAACCCTTATCAAAATACAGGATAACATAAGTTCCTGTGCATTCAAATATGCTGAAACTTATCGTTTTTGAATGAAAATTTTCACAATTCTAAACGCTAAAGTTGTCAAAAATATATTGAGGAAAAGAGAATGGGGGGGGCTGATGGGCTAATTCACTTCCCACTTAGTACTGTAGGTTTGAATTAAATGAATTAATTGGTTCATTTGATCCAATTTAAAAATATATAATTATTTATCGGGTAAATATTATTATATGTTGTCGAGATGATAAAAATTTTATCTCAAAATCTTGAGGTGGAGAATTACTATTCATAATGTTATATGATGATATAAAAACTGGAATTACAAAATGAAAAAATATCACAGAACATGTTTCCGCTTGAAACGCAATTGGATTTTCTGAAAGACGAAAGCCATTTGGCAAATCCATTGAAGACTCACATTAATGAGTTGAATGAAAGAGGGGCGGTGATCATTCCTGGTGTTCTATCTGCTGAAGAAGTGGAGGAGATTCGTCAGGCCTTGCAACCTCACTGGGAAAGCCAATTTGGCCGGACGCCTTTTGAAGGTTACAAGACGGAACGTATTTATGCGTTGTTGGCGAAGGACGCCCGTTTTGCAAGGTTGGTCGAGCATCCTCTGATTTTGAGAATAGTAGATCAGTTTCTTTGCCCTTCTTATCTTCTTTGGGCCGCTGTGGCCATTCGACTAAATTCTGGAGAAATTGAGCAGAAATTCCATGCGGACGAAGAGAGTGCTGCCTACCCGAAACCACGTAGCCCAGACAGCATGAGTGTGATGTGGGCATTGGATGATTTTACGAAAGAAAATGGGGCAACTGAATTCATTCCGGGAAGTCATCTGTGGGAGGACGGTTGGGAGGTCGAATCGAATGTTAAGCCTGAGAAAGCTATTATGAAAGCCGGATCTGCTCTGGTGTGGAAAGGATTGACAGTGCATCGTGGTGGAGCGAATAACAGTGATCAGATGCGCCTTGGTTTAACCACACAGTATTGTCAGCCCTGGCTGAGGCAGGTGGAGAACATGGTGCTTGCTGTACCTCCAGATAAAGCGGCTCAATATTCAGAACGTGTTAGGGAGATGTTGGGTTACGGAATACTTTCGGGTGGATTTATGGGTCATGTGAACGGACTGAATCCCAAAAAAATAATAGAAAAATGACGAGGAAAAAGGTGTCAGTAACACGTATAAGGATATGAAAAGAAAAAAAACGTCCTCTGAAATTTGATAAATGCTTGATTTACAATATTTTTTGAAATTGGCCACAATGGTTCATATGATGAGTTTGGCATATACTTGTGTGAAGTGGATTTCTTAATTATTTATTATTTATTATTTATTTTTTTTATCGCTGGCTATAATTAAAGGCGATATAAATCTGAATCTTTGAAAAGGAGACATTAATATGGCAAAGAAAAGAAAATCTATAGTAAAGAAAAAAGTTGTGGCACCTAAAAAAACTGCAAGCCCCCAAGTGGAGATTATCACTGACAAGGGTTACAGGAGTGATGTTGAACCTATACTTACAGTTCGTACAGGTCAAACAGGTGGCGAAACTTTTTTTGTCAAAATCAATCAGCCCAAAGGCCGTGCCTTGCTAATTGCCGTTCATCTGTAATATCAAAATGAAAGCAGAAAATTTACCCCAAACTTCAGCTACTGTGGGTTTCAAAAGTGATTGGGCTCATGGTGGTGACCTCGTGGCCAGGCAACTGGTTGAGTTTGGGGTAAAGCATCTGTTTACTTTGACAGGTGGTCACATATCCACAGTTTATGACGGAGTTAGGTTCACTGATATTGAATTGATTGACTTCCGACACGAGCAGGCGGCAGTTCATGCGGCTGATGCCTACGCCCGTATTAGCCGGCAGCCAGCTGTGGCGGCGCTAACGGCGGGACCGGGAGTGACAGGGGGCCTCACTGGTGTGGCGAACGCCTTTTATGCACAAAGTCCGGTTGTCACCATAGGTGGCCGTAATCCGTTTGTGACCGATGGGGCCGGTAATTTACAGGAGGCACCACACCTAGAATTGATGTCGCCAGTGACCAAGTACAGTGCCGCAGTGTATGACTCTTGGCGTCTTGGAGAGGTCATGTATGACGCATTTCAGGCAGCCACCATGCCACGAACAGGCCCGGCTTATATTGATTTGCCAATGGACGTACAGCTCAGCCGTATGTCAGTCAAATCTCTACCGCCCTTGCGTCAGTTGTCAAAATTGTCACGTCAATTACCAGACCCTGATCTCATAAAAGAGATCGCTGTTAAGATTTCAAAAGCCAAACAGCCTGTGGTAATGGCCGGAACCGGTGCGTATTGGGGCCGGTCAGAAAAAGCGTTGAGTGAATTTCTGGACACAAGCAAGATCCCGGTTTACCTCAATGGCATGGGGCGAGGGTTGTTGGGAAAAAATCATCTGCATCAAATCTATGGAGGCCGTAAGCAGGCGTTGCAGGGAGCTGATCTGGTGTTGCTTTTGGGTGTAGACATCGATTTCAGATTGGGTTTCGGACAAGAAGGAGTTTTTCATCGGGAAGCCACCTTGATTCAGGTAGATCCAGATGCTTCGAAGTTGGGTCACAATTGTAATGTGGATTACGCCGTCAATGCCGATATCAGTGCCTTTATTGAAGAGTTGACTCAACAGTCAAATTTGATTGGGAAAACAGAACTCAGTCGTTGGCACAAAAACCTGCTGAATAATGACAAAGCACGAAACCTGCAACTCACTGAGCGTGTTGCGGAACCGGAAGGTTATGTGCACCCACAAAATTTTGTGAGAGAAGTTGCCGAATATCTGGATCCAGGCGCCACGGTCATTGGTGATGGCGGTGATATTGTGTCGTTGTTTTCGGGCACACATAAACCGGGAGGAGCAGGTCATTGGATGGACCCCGGACCTTTTGGTTGTTTGGGCGTCGGTGCACCATTTGCCATGGCGGCTCGGTTGATGCGTCCATCAGATCAGGTGGCTGTGATTTATGGAGATGGTGCCTTTGGCTTCAATGGGATGGAGTATGAATCGGCTGTCAGGCAAAACTTGCCTTTTGTGGGCATCATGGGAAACGATGGGGCCTGGGGTGAAATGCGCAACTTTCATGAAGATATTTTTGGTGATGAATACATGGAGGCACAGTATTTGTCTCATGAAACATCCTACGAGAAGATTGTCGAAGGTTGTGGGGGCTACGCTGAAAGAGTGACTTCAAGTGCCGAGATCAAACCAGCTCTGGAAAGAGCCTTTGCTTCGGGAGTGCCCGCACTGGTCAACGTGATACTGGACCCCACGTATCGACGTGTCAACACGACAATATCGGGAAAACACGTGGCTAAAAATTATGGTGGTGGCAACGCCGACAAATTTAAGAGGTAGCAAAGGACATTCAATGGGCAAAACGAAAGAATCAAAACAGATGTCAGGCAAGGAGTTTGTGCTCAAGGCCGAGGATGCACTCAACAAACATATGGAAAAAATTCACACAAATGTGTTTTGGACATCCTTAGTCAACACACCGGAAGATGTTCCGGAATCTGTGTATCACGGCATGTGTGTTGAGAATTACCACCTGCTGTTTCGGGAAAGTTATTTTGATTCACCCGTACTGGCTTACCCGGCCTACCGTGACATTCGAGAGAAAATGAACGAGTTTTATTGCGAGGAGATTGGGCATGACAACATACTGCTTGAGGCACTAAACTTTATTGGCATCAGCAGAGACGATCTCTACTCCAGCGTTCCCTTGCAGGCAACCAGTGCTCTTTATAACACCCTGTCTTATTGGGCGCGCTATGACCCGATTTTCTTTTTCCTGACATTGGGACCTTTAGAAGGCAGTGATGTCGCTGAAGATTCCTACATTCAGGCCATGAGAAAAAAAGGAATGGCAGAAGAGTTTATCGATCCCATTCTATCTCATGCCAAGATCAATGCTGACTCAGAACATGGTCAACTCACCCGTGAGATTTTCGCATGCATTCCACACATCAGTGTTCAGGAAGCTGAAAGGGTGATAAATCAGCTTCCACTGTTTGTTGATGTCTACGATCGTTTTTACAGTGGTATCTGGGATTATTACAGTCAACACACCATCAAACAACGGGCAATCAGCCAATTTTGACAAGGAGATCAAGTGAATTATTATTTGACCAAACCCAAATTCAGACAGGGTGTTCAATTTCTTGTGGGCGACAAGACCTCGGTGTTTTCCTATGGCGATGTGTCGTTTGACATCGATTGTAATGAAGCCGCTGCTCAACAGCTCGAGCGCTTGTGTGACAATCTCATGTCGGGATTTGAGATGGAAAAGATTGATAAGGAATTTCCTGAATTCAAAGATCATGCGGTTGAAATCATAAAAACTCTTGATCGTTTCGGTTTCACTATGGAATCGGCTCTTCCGGATTTGTCTCAATCTATCAGCGGTTCACTCTTTTGGGAGCAGATCGAGAGCGCAGCCTTTCGTATCAAGGAAAAGTTGAATCCACAATTCTATGCCTACCTGAAATCTGAAAACGTCACCAGGGAAGCGTTAATCGCTTATGTGACAGAGTATTTCCATGTGGTTAAGGCTGGTCCGAAAATTATTGCTGCGGCCTTTCCTCATGCACGACATCCTGATGTGGAGCGCATTATGACCCAGTTTTTCAAGTCTGAACTGGGCCATGAAAAGATGATACTTGATTCATTGGCCGCAGTGGACATAACAGAAGAAAAGGTGTTACAAGAACTGCCTTCAGTTGAAGTGTTCAGTTTGATTTCCACCTATCAAGTGCTGGCGGCCCAAGACTTTTTGTCATTCATGTCACTGGTGTTTCTTTTGGAGGATCCGGCGGATGAATTTCACGCGGCATTTGTGGAGGCCTGTAATCGAGTGGGGATGCCTGAAGGTTTCTGGAAGCCCATCATACGGCATGCGGAGATCAATGATGATGGAGATCACGGTTCCATCAGTAAAGAATTGTTATCCTATGTTGACGCACTGTCACTCGAAGAGAGAAATAACGTGTTCAAGCATCTTGTCAATGTGTTAGAAAGTATTGTGGCGTTGGAAAACAGGATCATGGCGACTGGAGCTTAGGAACGATGGAAGATTCACTGAATTATTTTCAAAAACCGGCCTTAAAGGTGGATAAGATTGTTTATGACGATCAGGAAGAAATGGTTCTGTTGAAAAATAGTGACCGCGAGATGTCGATGTCAGTTTCCGGAAATGCCAAGGCCTGTGTCGATTTACTCGAGAATTTGAGAATACCAGATTCACTTGCTTGGCAGAATATTGACGCCGAAGGGAACGAGGGCGTCGTTCAATTAGTGAACCAGTTACAACAGTATGGGTGGATTGAAGAGGCAAGCGACACTTGGCAGAAGCAGTTGCATGAAGACAATTCGTGCTTAGAAAAATGGTTTCGTGATGCCGTGCAATGGCTGAAGTTGATCGATGATGAATTGGACGAAGCTCAAAAAGATCGTTTTAACAACAATAAGAAAAAAATGATCATGGCTCTGAAAACAGGTGAGTGGGGTAATGTCGGTGGACAATTCTCAAGTGTTCCTGAGCGTTTGTTGAGTATTGTGTCGCGACATTGGAGAGACAATAAACCTTCGGTAGCAAAGCATCTCTTGATGTTGCTTGAAGGAGGCGATCAGTCAGATGTGCTGAGCCCCTGCCATTCCACATTGGCAGTGAGGAACCGTATTTGGTCTGCCTTGCAATTGTTGGTGATATCGGTCAACACGTCGACCGAAGAAACGGCTTGGGTGGAAGATTCCATCATTGCTCCAGAGAACTCGGGTATTAATTTTTTGACCTTTGCCGAGGTGGAAAGTGAAAAACGACTGGCTGAGTACGGAGGCGGTGAACTTTTCGAATGGATCAAAGGTGAGGGTCAGCGTGACAAGTCGGCTGTTCTGATACATTTGCATCAGTCTATCATTTCAAAATTTTATCCTCATGTCGTATTGGAATTTGCTGGCTTGGATGTCAGAGACGATCTCAGAGATCTGGCGATTCAGTATTTTCAAGAGGAAGTTGGTCATGAAAAACATGAGCTTGATGTGTTGAAAGATCTGGGCGTGGGTGAAGATCAGTTGGCACAATTTTCACCGCTACCCTTTTTCTCTGTTTACTGTGACGTATTGAGCTGCTTGACGATTGAAAATCCGCTGACGTTTTTACTGTGTATTTCGATTGCCGAAGGTTTGCCGGGAAGCAAAAAGAAAATAGCCGGACTGCTGAAAGATTTGGGTCTACAATCATCCCACCTTGAAACACATACTGAGATTGATGTGGAGTTGGATCATGGACAGTTCACACGCAGATTTTTTTCCAAATTGCCTTGGGTGGATTCGGCTCAGGGTACTGATGCTATCAGGAATTACTTGTTCATGCTTCGTTACAGCCAGCTCTGTTGGCCCCAAATGGTTTCTTATGGCAGAATTTTTGGTGACCAATGGGTGCCGAAGGCATTCACCTTGTCTCCCGCTGATCTCTTACAGATCAAAAGCTGGTAAAAAATAGAAAATATGACCGCATGTTAACCCCAAAAAAATGTAGAAGATGAAATTGATACGCGCATGGCGTAAATAAGTATCCATGATTTTTTTAATTTCCTTTGCAGATCATTTTAATCTGAGAGCTCTTGTCTAGACATAGAGCTTACCACTCTATGAATCACTTTATTGTCAACTTTAACCCTGCCGCCTTGGGGCCGAGAAAGACACGCCTTTCAATTCCTGTATCGTGGTGTTCTAGTTTATGGTGTTCGGGTTTGTATTCCCAAATAGCTTTATCCCTATTCAAGATAAAACAAGGCTTGAACATACGGACTTCTTTAGGTCGCATAGCGGTGCAAAGTTGAAGCTGTATCATGTCCCATATATGACTTCCAATATGATCTTTGATTCCTTCAATTAATTGTTCGGGGGCGGGTTTGACTTTCTTCGATTCATAGACCTTTGTTGAGTTGCGGCCTTTGTCGGGTCCTCTGTCTGTTAGTCTGGTTTTGAATCCCATAGCTCTTAGGATGGCGGCGACTAACTTTTCCATGTCGAAGTGTCCTAATTTGGAAAGCGTATCCCGTGAGGTAAGATAATTCGAAGACACTAAAATTTTAACAAAAACGCAGGTTGAAAAATTAAAACAGAAGAGTAAGATTTTTGGAAGAGCCGATCAAATAAAAAAACGGTTCTGAGATCTTTGACAAACAGTAAGAAAGCAATTGAAAAAGCAGACGTATATACGTACCGATGCTGTTTCCCAAACTACCTTGAGGCTGGAATGGGTAGGGATTACTATCCAGAAATGGGCAGGAGAAAATTGTGTTTGCTTATATCTACGAATTAAAAAAAAACACATTCCCCAAAAATTCAAAACATCTAAATGCCATTAATGGTTGCGTGTGTTGTCGTGAAAATTTTTTTATTGGTCAAAGGAAGAGGATTATACGTTTGAGAATTTGCCGTCATTGTGGAAAAGATCGTATTAGGACTGTTGAAGAAATGTCTAAACCTAAGAAATTGACTGGACAATGTCTCATTTCTCATGAGATAATGTAATTCATATGGGAAGTGCAGGTTTGGATATTAGGATAGGTTCTTAGTATGATATGGATTCTGTCTCAATAACAGGATAATAGGCGTGGGGTAACATAATTGACTGTCATGGAAATTATAGTTAAAAATACTGATTTTTAGGGTCTTTGAATTTTGAACATTAGGGCATCATACGGCATTCGAAACCAAAATATGACAAATCGCATGAGCAAATCGCATGAGCGAGAAAATACATGAGAAATGCCATTCACATCGCATGAGCTGTGCATGAGCAAATCAATGTAAAATGAAACGTGAAATATGTAAGTGTGTGACATAAAAGGCTTTACGAATTATAAATTCTTGTGATAGTGAATTTTCGAATCCTCCCGCATCCCGTGAGGTAAGATAATCCGAGGACACGAAAATTTTACCAAAAAAGCGTGTTGAAAAATTAAAACAGAAGAGTAAGATTTTTGGAAGAGCCGACCAAATAAAAAAAGGTTCTGAGATCTTTGACAAGAAGTAAGAAAACAATCGAAAAAGCAGGTGTGAGTA